>Ga0164290_1000991_pt1 | contig 60510 bp, 61 predicted proteins | sample Micstemetagenome_FD_108782 | JGI IMG/M metagenome (GOLD analysis project Ga0164290, IMG submission 108782) | Contaminated culture microbial community from soil near Moab, Utah, USA - Microcoleus steenstrupii SON62 (Illumina Assembly) | ecosystem: Environmental > Terrestrial > Soil > Soil crust...
ACTGCATGCAGTCCAATACGAACAGCTGTTAATAGCACTGGCAAATAACAGACTTACCCACGAAGAAACAGAAGGTGCTGAATACATGAACGATCTCGTACCCATTCCGCAAATCATCCAAAACTGATCAGATGGACCAAAACTCGTTTTTATTTCAAGCACTTGTTTACCTGGCGGCTGCGGTGATTATGGTTCCGTTGGCCAAACGGATGGGGCTTGGCTCTGTGTTGGGTTACTTGTTGGCTGGGATCATTATCGGTCCTTCCATACTTGGATTCATTGGCAGCGAAGGAGAAGACCTGATGCACTTTGCAGAGTTCGGAGTCGTAATGATGCTTTTCCTTATTGGCCTCGAACTGGAACCTGAATTACTTTGGAAATTGCGAAAACCAATTATTGGCCTGGGCGGTTTACAGGTGCTGCTATCAGCGGTAATTATTGCGGCAGTTGCAAGTTATTTTGGATTGCCTTGGCAGCAGGCCCTGGCGGTTGGAATGATTCTATCCCTATCATCGACAGCAATCGTACTGCAAACTTTGAACGAAAAGGGATTAATGAAAACATCAGCTGGGCAAAGCTCTTTCTCGGTGTTGTTGTTCCAGGACATAGCCGTCATCCCAATGCTGGCTTTATTTCCCTTGCTTGCTACATTGCCACAGAAACAAACTGCTGAAGGGCATGAAACCGCCAATATTGTGCACAACCTGCCGGGATGGGCACATGCATTAGTAGTACTCGGTGCTGTGGTATCGATTGTCGTTGCAGGCAGGTATTTACTCAAGCCATTGTTTCGCTTGATTGCAAAAACGCGTTTGCGGGAAATGTTTACTGCAACAGCGCTGTTGATTGTGATAGGGATTGCTGTACTCATGACGCAAGTTGGCTTGAGTCCCGCACTTGGAACTTTTCTTGCAGGCGTCGTACTGGCAAACAGCGAATACCGCCATGAACTGGAGAGCGACATCGATCCATTTAAAGGATTGCTGCTGGGTTTATTCTTTATTGCCGTGGGTGCCTCTATCAACTTTCAGCTCATTCAACAACAACCGGTGCTCATTTTCAGTCTTGTGGTGGCACTGATGTCAGTAAAGGCAATTGTACTCTTTATTCTTGGAAAAGCTTTCAAGTTGAAACTCGATCAGAATTTTTTGTTCTCTTTCGGCCTCTGCCAGGTGGGAGAGTTCGCCTTTGTACTGTTTTCATTTTCCACACAAGAAGGCATCCTTCCTCAAAGCACAGTTGATGTTTTGATCGCAGTTGTTGCTGTAACGATGGCGCTAACCCCAATGATTCTTCTTTTCAATGAGAAGGTTTTGCAGCCTTATTTTGGAACCAGGGAAAGCGTGAATAATAGAGAAGCAGATGGTATCGATGAACAACACAGTGTCATCATCGCTGGTTTTGGTCATTTTGGAAACACGTTAGGGAGGTTTTTGCGAGCCCATAACATCAAGATGACGTTGTTAGATCACGATGCCGACCGGGTAGATCTGCTACGGAAGATGGGATTCAAAGTGTATTATGGCGATGCATCAAGATACGATTTGTTAGAGGCGGCAGGAGCTGCAAAAGCCAAGCTGATAGTTATTGCAATCGACAACGCGGAAAAACGGTTGGAGATGATCGATACAATTAAAAAACATTTTCCTAACCTGCGTATGCTGGTACGGGCAACGAATCGCTACGATGCCTATGACCTGATGAATGCAGGTATGTTGCATGTATACCGCGAAACGATTGACACATCATTACGCGTCGGCGTGGATGTTATGCGTTTTCTTGGGCACCGGACTTATTCTGCGCAAAGGGCTGCGAGAGCATTCCTAAAAATGGATGAAGCCAACCTGAAAAGACTGGCTTCAATCCAGGACCAGGAAGAATACATCATTACAGCCAAGAACTACATTGAAGAAATGGAACGCATGCTGCAAGCGGATAATCAAACCATATTAGCATCCGAGGACAAAGGCTGGGATGAAGACAGTCTCATTGCTGATGCTAATAAAACGTCTTCTGTTCCGTCATGAGTGAGCGAAAGAAAATTTTATGGCTAGTTAGTTGGTATCCGAACAAATATGATCCTTTTGATGGTGACTTTATCCAGCGGCATGCGAGGGCTGCTGCTTTGTATGATGATATACACGTACTCTTTATCAAGCAATCAGAAAAACAGCAAGCCTTTGAAGAGACATGTGTTGAAGGCCATGGATTAACCGAACAAATTATTTACTTGCCCAGAAAAGCAGGGTTAACCGGCAAAATTGCCAGCCTACGCCGATGGAGCCGGACTTACAAAAAAGAAGTTGCTCAAATCATTGAGCGGCAGCGACCGTCGTTCATTCACGTTCATGTTCCTTGGAAAGTAGGTTTGATTGCTATCTGGGCAAAGAAAAAATTTGGGATACCGTTTTTTGTAACAGAACATTGGGGGATTTACAACCATGTGGTTTCAGATAACATACATACCAGGTCAATAGTTTTCAGAAGCCTTTTAAAGCAAATTTATTCTCATGCAAGCTGGTTTCTTTCCGTTAGTTGCTACTTAGCGGAGGGTGTGAAAGCGAATATTTACAGCAGCGATTATTCCGTTATACCCAACGTCGTTGACACAAGTCTTTTTTGTCCTTCAAATCAGAAACATGAGCGTTTTACTTTCATTCATGTCTCCAACATGGTTCCATTAAAAAATGTTGGTAGTATCATTAATGCCTTTGCTTTGTTTTTAAAGAAAACAAATTCAGGAGCACAGTTAATCCTGGTAGGACAGCCGAATGATGAATATATCAGCATAGCGCAGGAACTAGGCTTATATAATCGGTCTGTTTTTTTTCGCGGTGAGGTGGCTTACAGCGCTGTAGCGGAAGAAATGCGCCAGGCACATGTATTTGTACTAAACAGCGACATGGAAAATTCTCCTTGTGTGATTGGCGAGGCCTTATGTAGCGGTTTGCCCGTCATCGCAACAAAGGTTGGCGGCGTTCCTGAACTTATTAATAGGAAATCAGGCATTCTCGTGCCGCCGCGAAATGATATCGAATTAGCAGAGGCGCTTATTACCATTTATCAAAACTATACTTCAGTGGAGGGTGATGTCATTGCAAAAACTGCGAAAGAAAAATTCAGTATTCAAACAATAGGCGAGTTGTTTCATCGATCCTACGGAAATAATTAAGATTGAGTATTTCGACCCTCGTAAAAAGAAGCTATTTTCACCGCGGTTCTCATTCAATACTTCCACATCCTGTCGAACATCCTAACGTTTTATGAGAGTAGAAATGGTGGCTGAAATTCATTTCAACCGATAAATAACCAATTCGTACCATTTACTAAACAATTAAAACAGAGTCTCCAAGACCTGCAATAAATTTTTTTACTTTTACGACGTCCTTCCGCTGAAAACCACAAAATTCGAATCCTTCCAAATCAAAATCATTGAAACCTCTGTTATGAAGAAAGTTTTCTTTATTGCAAATCTATTTATATCCCAAATAGCCATCAGCCAGTTGGTCAACAATGGCGGCACCATTGTCGTGCAAAGTGGTGCTTCTATTTTTTGTACCGGAAACTTCACAAACAATGGCGGGACTTTTACCAATAACGGCCGTCTGGAAGTTCAGGGAAATTTTGTCAATAGTGGCACATATAATTCGACAACGGATGATGATTCTCTGATCATGTCCGGTTCGGGTAATACGGTATTAAATCTCGGTAGTGCAACGCTTCGTTTTCTAACCATCAATAAAGCGTCACATTCTGATTTAATGACATTGGCTAGTAGCATTACGGTTGCTAATAAGCTGGATTACCTTTCTGGAACTTTATCAACCGACTATTTATTGAATCCATCTTTTGCTGTTAATGCACCTAGCAGTGCCGTTTTCAATTTTGCTCCCGGGAGAGAAATTGTAGGCAATGTTCGACGTACAGGTTGGTCGAATGGTTCAACGGTTGTCTTCAACGGAGCAAATATGCAACTTAGCACGAACGGCGGCACTTCCCCTACTGATATGATGGTCACAATGCTCCCTGGAGCATTCGGTGGCGATCCAAGTCAAAATGAACGGGAAGTAAAGCGTAGATTCCTGTTTACACCAAGTGGTGGTAGCGGGTATACCGCTGACGTTCGCTTTCCTTATCAAGCCGGAGAATTAAACAGCAATGTAGAAGGTAATCTCGTTCCGTGGAATCTGATTTCCTCAGAGTGGAATGCTCGTCTCACCCCCGTAAACCGTGATGCAGGTGCCGATTGGTTAAGTACCACAGGCATCAGTGCAACGCTATTGGCGCAAGAATGGAAACTCGCCGATCCACGTTATACATTTAACGTCACCGCTTTTTTACGTGGTCCTTGGAATGCTGGAACTGGAACAATGACAACTAATTACAATGCAGCCGGACTTCTCCCAACTTCTCAGCCTTACAATATTTCACCAATTAACTATAACGGAAATGAAAGTGTTTCCTCCATTCCCAATTCAAACATTGTTGATTGGGTGCTAGTTGAGTTTCGAAAACCTTCGACCGGTTTGGCAGGGGATGCCAATCCTTCCACTATTATCGGCCGTAAAGCTGCCTTTCTCTTGAACAACGGGTCTGTTGTTGATTTAGATGGAGTTACTCCGATTAACTTCGATATTACGAAACAAGGTTCCGGATTTATTGTGCTGCGTCATTTAAACCATTTAGGTGTAATGAGTAACGCAGTACCATCTAATACATTAGGTACCTACTCAAATAACTTCGCGTCTCTCGCTGGTGCGTACAAAAGCCCGGGAGCTTCATCTGATCCTTTAATACCACTGCCATCTAGTTCTTCTTTTGGATTATGGGCAGGAGATGCAAACAGAGGCGGTACAATTAACGCTACAGATTTAAGCGTTGTCCGCTCTGCGATTACTTCTTCCTTATCGGGATATTTATCAGCTGATGTCAACCTTAGCAACAGTATCAACGCCACTGATTTGAGTATCATTCGTTCAACAATTACTTCGTCAGGCACGAGTAGTGTCTCAAGACAAGGTGCTCCTATTCGCTCAAATTTGCCTGAACACAAGAACACAAACGACTAACCATTAATTAATTGTATGAAATTTTCTCTACCTGTTTGTAAAGTTTTACTGCTTCTCCTTGGCGTCGGAACAAGTTTGTTCTCTTCTGGTCAGCTTTTGGAATGGCGCTTAGCAAATAGAACATTTAATAGTGCAGATCCTGATGGAGCTGGTCCTGCTACCGGAGTCGCAACATTTACATTACAAATCCGTTCAACAGGTGCAAATGTGACGCAGGTTAATGCTATATCCACTGGGTACAGTTACCAGTCCGCTTTAGCTACAATTCCTTCCACTACTGCTTGTAATGCTTTCAGTAATATCACGCTCTCTTCTGCATTTACTGCGGCTGGTTTTACAATTACAGCTTTTAACCAGTGTAGTGATCTAACAGCAGGAGGTTCGACATTTCTTACTGGGGGACAGACTTTTAACAGGCGCGCAGTAGGTACAATTGAGGCGGCTTCCAGTTCAATTACAATAACTAATGAATGGCTTGATATCTACACGGTTACTTTATGGACACTAGGTACATCGAGTCCACAGGGAGGTTATGTTGCCATTAACTCTGGAGCAGGAGGAAGTCCGGGACAGTTTACCACGTATGCCGTAGCAGACGTTGGTGCAATTGAATATGCCGTCAATTCCTTGACCTTCGCAACACCACTTCCACTTGGCGCCGGTACTCTTCCGGTTCGATTTACTAGGTTTAGTGCGGACTGTTTGCCAAACAGATCAATTAATGTCTCCTGGTCAACTTCTGAGGAAACAAATAACAGCTACTTCGATATCGAAAAATCAACAAATGGAGTCGACTGGAAATCAGTTGGTAGGGTAAATGCAGGCGGCAATAGCGCAACATCAAGAAATTACCAGTTCAATGACCCTCAGGGCGGCACTGCTGAATATCGTTTGAAACAAGTGGATATAGATGGAAAAGTGACATATTCAAACATTGCAAGAACCAGTTGCGACAGTAGAAACGTTTATGTTTCCCTTTTCCCGGTTCCGGCCCGTGATTTTGTAAACCTTGTGATTGGCGCCGACCGTACGATTAAGACAAGCATTCAGGTTTTTGACAATAATGGAAAACTTGTTGTGAACATGCCTGTAACATTGAATAACGGACAAAATAACTTCCGCATCGATGTTCAACACTTGACAGCCGGAGAGTATTATATCAAAGGCTCAAATGCAGGCATCGAGATCAATAAACGCTTTACGATCGTCCGGTAATCTGGATTAAATGTTTAAGAAATAAACCACAACCAACCTAAAGGCCACCATTTGGTGGCCTTTCTTTTTAGCGGCCTTAACAAAATTCTGCGTAGTCAGTCCCTAATTCTCCTTCTGCCTCCCTATCTTTGCGCCTCTCGTTGAAAAACGAGGCATTGCCTGAAGAGGCTCCCAAAGTTTCTCCCCGTGGAGAACGCCTCAAGGGTGTAACATAACAAGCATTAAAAAATGCCAAAGGTTAAAACAAACTCCAGTGCCAAAAAGCGTTTCAAAGTAACGGGCACCGGAAAGATCACTCACCAGAAGTCTTTCAAACGTCACATCCTGACGAAAAAATCAAAAAAACGTAAACGTGCATTAGCCAAAGATGGTGTTGTAGCCAAAAGCCACATGGATTTTGTGATGCGCTTACTTCGCTTGAAATAAGCCCTTCCAGCAAACAATCAACATTCAACTTTAAACTCATTTAGATATGCCACGTTCCGTTAACGCAGTAGCTTCAAGAGCTCGCAGAAAAAGAATCTTAAAACAAGCCAAAGGCTTTTATGGCAAACGTAAAAACGTTTACACGGTTGCCAAAAACGTTGTAGAAAAAGGGATGACCTACAGCTACGTAGGTCGTAAGCTGAAGAAAAGAGAATACCGCCGCCTGTGGATTGCCCGTATTAATGCGGCTGTTCGCGAGGAAGGGCTGACATACTCTCAGTTCATCAATGCCCTAAACAAGAAAGGCATTACCCTTGATCGTAAGGTGCTGGCTGACTTGGCGATGAACAACGCCGAAAGCTTCAAAGCCTTAATCGCTCAGGTGAAATAATTAACTAAATTTAGTTATAAGGGAAACCGTTCTCAGAAAATGAGGACGGTTTTCTTTTTGCATATACATTACTTTTGCTAGATTCTTTAAAAACACACTGAACAACACTTTTGTCTGTCAATGAACAATACCTACATTGATCTCGTTCAGCAAACCTTCAATTTTCCCCAGGAAGGCCTGATCGTTAAGGATGGATATCTTCAATTCAACGGCCTCGATCTCAAAGCAATAATTGAAAAGTACGGCACTCCTTTAAAATTGTCCTACCTGCCCAAGATTGGCATGCAGATCAACAAGGCGAAGGACATGTTTGCCAAAGCTTTCAAAAAGCACAAGTACGAGGGGCAGTACTATTATTGCTACTGTACAAAGAGCTCACATTTCAGCTTTGTGGTGGAAGAGGCATTGGAGCATGGCATACACCTTGAAACATCCTATGCTTACGATATAGAGATTATTAAAAAGCTTTACGAAAAGCGCAAGATCACAAAAGATATTTTTATCATCTGCAACGGGTTCAAGCAAAAAGGATACACCAGACGCATTGCGCAATTGCTCAACGGTGGATTTAAAAACGTTATACCTATCCTTGACAATAAAGAAGAGCTGCAGGCCTACCGTAAGTCGGTCAAGGTGCCGTTTAAGGTCGGGATAAGGGTAGCGGCAGAGGAAGAGCCGACATTCCCGTTTTACACTTCTCGCTTGGGCATTAGGGCTAAAGACATACTGGAGTTCTACGTTGATAACATCGAAGGATACGAGGATAAGTTCCAACTCAAGATGCTTCACATCTTCCTGAACAAAGGAATCAAAGATGATATCTACTATTGGTCGGAATTAAATAAGATTATCAACCTGTATTGCCAGCTAAAGAAGATCTGCCCCGAACTGGATTCACTAAACATCGGCGGCGGGTTTCCTATTAAGCATTCCCTTGGTTTTGAATACGACTACCAGTTCATGATCAATGAGATTGTGAGCAACATTAAGGCGGCGTGCAAAAGAAATAAAGTGCCGATGCCGAACATCTTTACCGAATTTGGAAGTTATACGGTGGGAGAGAGCATGGCGCACATCTACAGTGTAATTGGTGAAAAGGTGCAAAACGACCGAGAGAACTGGTATATGATTGATTCATCATTCATTACCACGCTCCCAGACACGTGGGGGATTGGCGAAAAATTTCTGATGCTCCCAATCAACAAGTGGGAGAACGAGTACCAGAGGGTTGTATTGGGAGGCATTACCTGCGATAGCCACGATTATTATGATTCGGAGGAGCACATCAACGAAGTTTTCTTACCCAAAATCAATGCTGGGGAGCCACTTTACGTCGGCTTTTTCCATACAGGTGCATATCAGGACCAAATCAGCGGTTATGGCGGTATTAAACACTGCCTGATCCCTTCGCCAAAGCATGTGATCATTGAGCATGATAAAAATGGAAAGCTGATCGACTGGGTGTATGCAAAAGAGCAATCCGCTCAAAGTATGCTGAAAATACTTGGTTACATTAAATAAAAAATCCCGCCGGTTGGCGGGATTTCTGTTTTAGTTACCTAAAATCTTTTTTCGTGCTTCTTCTTTGTTTATCGGTGCCTCCTGTCTGGATGGACGTTGTTGCTGGATGACACGACCACCATTGTTCCTGTAGTAGCCAGGATGGGTACGATAACCCCTGTACATATTCCAGCTATTGTATGGAGATACAAAGCCTCTGTTACCGAATGTTACATCGAAATAACGACCTGTGAACGGGTCTCTTTCAAGCACCACTGTTCCATAATAAGGATCGTCTACATAAACACGGTTTCCGATTCTCCTGGTTCTTTCCAAATCATCGTAGTCTTCACCGGATGTACTTTGTGTAGTAGCACAACTTGCCATCAGTACTGCAGCAGTAAAAATGGCCAATAAAAACTTCACGTTTTTCATGAATACCTCGTTTTTCCTCTATAACGACAAATTGCCCGCCAATATTTCTTAAAAACCCTTGTCTGTCAAGGATTTCGGCAGTTTTAACATAGCAATTCCTTAATACAAGCGAGAGTGAAATCTTAGCCTTTGAGACGGTATTTTTTATTGACTTTCGGACTGTTGAAATAGCGGTTCAACTCTTCTTCAGACAGGTCATTTGTCAGCTCAATCGGAACATCTATCAGTTGCACCTGCACTTGTTTCAGTTCATCTTTCAATTTGGTGGTCTTACGAACGATTTCCCGGTCTTTTGACCCGATTAACATGTTGTCCTGTCGCATATACTCCAACCGCTTAATGGAGGCTCTGATCTGCGAAGCCTGATTCTGATCAACTGCCTTGTTAGGCACTGCTGCTTCTTTAATCGGCACAAGTGCCAGACCAATGCTTGGAAGGATCTTGCCGGCTCTTTGTGAGCTTTGGTCTCCCGAAGTAGATAACACAGTTCCTGTCAGCGAAGTGGATGCAGAGGTTAGGTCAAAGGAGGTTCTGGCGGATTTTGTTTTCCGTAGCTTTTTATCCAGTTGCAGAAACGTGTATTTAAGCTGCAATACGTAACGGTCAATATTTTTTGCTGCCTGGTTAAATTCTTCCAAGGCCAATGGGTAGTTCAACGCATCACGGACGATCACCCGAACGGTAGCCGTGTCTTTCAATCCCATTTTAGTGGTGCCGATGAAATTTAAGAAGATGGTCTTTGCTTTGTTAGTGTCCGTTTCTTTTGCCACGTCGTAGTCTGGTGTCCAGCTAAATTCATCACCACATTTCTTAATGGGCCGGTAACCTCTAATTGGTACTGAAGAAGTCATCATTAGATTTTCAATGGGAAAGCTTCCAGTTTCACACAGAATCTGAAAACTTACCTGCTCACCTTCCTCGACCCAGATGTTGCCATATACAGTCGGTTTAACTTTTGAGGGAATGATCTCCGTATTAAAAAATACAATGTTGAAGGTCGTATCAATCCGATCGGCAGGATCATTTAGATTTTGCACGCCTGCAGCTACTTTGTATGTGACATCATATTTCAGTTTGCCAGATAGAAAGTAAGCCTTGTCTGCTTTAAAGGATACGATGCCATTATCCTTTCCAATCTTGAGCCCAACAGGAGCATTCTTTAGATACCAGAAATAGTTTTCCGGATTTTTATTGATTTGGAATTGGTAAGTCAACGTTGAGTCAACATGTAGCGTAAAATAGGGATTCAGATTGATAATCCTAAGGGAGGTATCAGGATGAAAAACGGGGAGTAAGGTGTCCTGGGTTTTTCCAGCGAAAGAGAACAAAACGAACAATAAAATCAAACTCAATTTCCTCATGGCGACGTGCAAATTAGTGAAAAAGAAAAACCCCCATAGACATGGGGGTCGATAAACCAAAACCAACTGCTTATGAGAAAAGCGTTATAATATTTTTTAGCTGATGCTGATCTGCTTTGTTGCGGGTTTGACTTCTTCCTTTTTCGGTAAGTTTAATGTCAAAACACCATTAACATACTGTGCAGAAATGCCGTCAGCATTAATTTTTTCATCCAGTGTAAAAGAACGTTTAAAGGCCTGTGACTGATATTCTCTGCGAACAAACTTTTCACCTTCGTTCACCGTCTCTTCTTTTTTCTCTACTGCAACCGTCAACAGGTTATTTTCTAAACTAATCTTGAAATCTTCTTTGTTCAATCCCGGTGCAACTACATCCAATAAAAATTCTTTTTCTGTTTCTCTAATGTTTACCGGAGTCGCTTGTCTAAGATCTTCTCTATACAAAGACGGAATTTGAGGAAAAACGTCGCTTAGCAAATTGTTAAAAGCAGCGGCGCCGTTCGGTCTGTTTTTAAAGCGTACAACTGTCATAAAATGATATTTTATTGTTAGTAAATTTTTTTATGGTGTTATCCTATTTTCAAATGGTGTACCGATGCCAAAAAACGCTGAAACGCCTGCCAGAACTGCATTCTGGCCGATTGTATGCTGTCATTTTGTTAGAATTTTGCCGCCTGTGTTGCTAAACTTGCAGTTTCGTAGCTTTGCGGAAATTTTTAAGCATGTATCCAGTACAAATAGTGCAACCCATGAAAGAGGAATTGACGGAAAATGGGTTCCAGGAATTATTGAGCGGTGCGGACGTTGAAGACCAGTTAAAGAAAGAAGGTACAACCTTGGTTATGATCAACTCAGTTTGTGGCTGTTCAGCCGGTACCGCTCGTCCAGGTGTATTAATGGCTGTAGCAAATGCAACCAAGAAGCCTGATTTTCTTACAACATCATTTGCCGGTTTTGATATGGAAGCCGTGCAGACTTTACGTAAGCACTTGATGCCTTATCCACCTTCTTCTCCCGCCATCGCACTTTTTAAAAATGGCGAATTGGTTCATTTTATTGAGCGCCATCAAATCGAAGGACGTTCAGCGCAGATGATCGCACAAAATCTGATTGCTGCTTTCGACGCATATTGTAATTAAGATGAACTATGTTTGATTGTCCAAAGTTTAAGGTTGCTTCAAATCAACTTTAGACTTTGGACTTTTTAAACCTTCGGCATGTATCCCAACCTGTATTACGTTTTTGAAGACTTTTTTGGCGTTAAGATTGGCTTTCTTCGATTCATTAATTCCTTCGGCTTCTTTGTAGCCATCGCGTTTTTAGTAGCTGCAGCACTTCTTACAAAAGAGCTTCGCCGTAAAGCTGCAGAAGGTCATTTCAAACCAACAGAACGTAAACTGGTTGTAGGCGGACCAGCAACAACTGCTGAATTGGTCATCAACTTTCTCCTTGGGTTTCTTTTTGGGTTTAAAATCCTGGCTTTATTCATCGTCGGCTCCGAGGCGGTGCAGGACCCACAAGCGTATATCTTTTCAGGAAACGGTAGCCTTGGGCTGGGTCTTCTTACAGGTGGATTGTTTGCATGGATGAAATGGCGGGAGCGGAAAAAGCAGCAGCTAGTGAAGCCGGAAGAAAGGGTTGTCCGCATATGGCCACACGACAGAGTGGGAGAGATCACGGTGATGGCGTTGATTTTTGGTTTGCTTGGTGCCAAGCTGTTTGACATCTTTGAAAACTGGAGTGACTTTTTGAAACATCCTTCTGATTACATCTTTTCCGGTGGAGGGTTAACCTTCTACGGAGGTTTGATCTGCGCAGCTGTTGCCATTATTTACTACACGTGGAAGAATAAGTTCAGCGTTCGCCATCTAGCGGATGCGGTTGCCCCTTCGTTGATGATTGCCTACGCTATTGGACGCATTGGGTGCCAGACTGCCGGTGATGGTGACTGGGGTATTTACAACAGTGCTTATAAGGTTGACACCAACAACGAGATCGCTTTAGCAGCACCAAACGAGTTTCGCGATACCATTCAGGCCCATGCGAGCTATTTTGTTCAACACTATGGGAAAATCGACTCTCTCCCGAATGCAGCTTTTCAAAAACCATCGGCGCTCGGCTTTCTGCCTGATTGGATGTTTGCCTACCACTATCCCCGCAACGTTAATAAAATGGGTATTCCCATTCCAGGCTGCGACGACATGTATTGCAACCGTTTGGTCATCCCGGTATTTCCTACGCCTTTTTACGAGGTATTGATGTGTTCTTTCCTCTTCCTTATACTTTGGGCAGTACGCAAAAAAGTAAAGCCGGTTGGCGGGGTTTTTTGTCTTTACCTGATTCTAAATGGCTTGGAGCGTTTCATGATAGAAAAGATCCGGGTGAACAACCAAATGGATTTCTTCGGCTTCCGGCCAACACAGGCAGAAATCATATCGTCCGGGTTGATTATTGTTGGCATCATCGGATGGATCTTCCTTTGGCAAAAGAACCGGGCCAACCCCAAAACTGTGTGAATAACTTCTCATTCTCAATTTTAGAAAAATCTTCATAAGCCTTGGCTGCAGCGGCTTCCGTTTCAAAGAAGCGTAGTACAATATTTGTAGAAAAGAATTGTGACAAACGGCTATGAGGTTTGGCCGTTCAGCCTTACCTTTGCAGATAGTCTCGGACGGTATTAACTTATTCGTTGCAACTATCTATAACTGGACTTTGTCATCTTATTTATTCATCTTTTTAACTCAAGGAATTAATTTATGAGGCAGCTCAAAATTGCTACCCAGATTACCAACAGGGATTCGCAAGCCGTCGAAAAATATCTTCAGGAGATCTCTAAGATCCCGATGATCACTCCCGAAGAAGAAACGACACTGGCTCAGCGGATTAAAATGGGCGACCAGCGGGCACTGGACAAGCTGGTACAAGCCAACCTCCGTTTCGTGGTTTCGGTAGCTAAACAATATCAACACCAAGGATTATCGCTCAGTGATTTGATTAATGAGGGGAACCTTGGTCTGATCAAAGCCGCCCAGCGTTTCGATGAAACCAAAGGTTTCAAATTCATCTCTTACGCTGTGTGGTGGATTCGCCAGTCTATTTTACAAGCTTTGGCTGAGCAGGGTCGTCTTGTTCGCCTTCCTCAAAATAAAATCGGAACCTATAATAAAGCCAACAAGGCTTATATGGCTTTCGAACAGGAACATGAAAGAGAGCCGTCAACAGAAGAATTGGCTGATATCCTGGAAATGAGCGAAACAGAAATCAACAACATCTTCCAGAGCAATACCCGTCATACATCATTGGATGCCCCGGTTCACGAGGCCGAAGATGTTGCCATGGGCGATTTGCTGGAAGGTAGCGACGATACTGACGACGACGTGATGAAAGATTCACTGCGTAACGAAATTCGCCGTGTATTGAAATCGCTTTCTCCAAGAGAAGCCGAGATTGTAAACGCTTATTTCGGTCTGGATGGTGAGAACGGAACAACAATTGAGCAGATTGGACAGAAATATGATCTGACTAAGGAAAGAATTCGCCAGATCAAAGAAAGAGCGATCAAACGCTTGCAGAAAGCCCGCTACAGCAGCGCATTAAAAGCTTACTTAGGATAATCCCGTGAGACGTCAAACGGCAGACGTGAAATTTTGAGCCCATCTCTCAGTTTCACTTCTTACATCTCACGTTACATAGCAAATTGATGGGTTTTAAAAAGGCCCCTGACTTAATTGACAGGGGCCTTTTCTATTCTCAGGATTGAAATTTGGATTTTAAAACGGAACCTACTCGCTCAGAAATGAGTTGATCATTTCTTCCTTCTCTGCTTCAGCTTCATATTTTTTGTACTGGAAATAGAACAGGCCCGAAGCTACAAGGCCAAGAATCAAGGAAATTTCATTTAGGGTCGCCATAAACTTGAGTTTTAAAAGTTTTCTAACCGGGCGGCTTTCCTTTGGATAAGACAAACAATTTGCCAGTTTGTGCAAGCTTCTTCAATTTAGGTAATTCTACCCAACCTCTTCCTTGAAGACAGTGATTTTTAGAATTCTGCTGCTGACAGCAAAGGCATTATCTTCGCGCCGCTATGACACAAGAACAATTGAAAGATATGAGGGACCGTGTACTCGTCCTGAGGAGGTTTCTTTGACGTCGAGAACCGACAACATAAAATAGACAACGACAAACAACTTTCGCTTTCTCCCGGATTTTGGGATGATAATGCCCGGGCTACAGCCATTCTAAAAGAAACAAAACTGAATGAGTACTGGGTGAACCTTTATGAAGAAGTGAACTCTTCGGTTGAGGATTTCGCCATTCTTTCTGAATTCTGGAAAGAAGGGGAAGGCTCAGAAGAAGATGTAAGAGTAGCCTACGACAAAGCCATCCAGGCAATTGAAGAAGCCGAATTCAAAAGCACACTTAACCAGCCCGAGGATGAACTGACCGCTGTTTTGCAGATTAATTCTGGTGCAGGTGGCACAGAAAGCCAGGACTGGGCCGAAATGCTTGCCCGCATGTACCGCATGTACGGCGAAAAGCAGGGCTGGAATGTAAGCATCCTGGATTGGGTAGATGGTGATGGCGCCGGAATCAAAACTGCCACGTTGCAGTTTGAAGGACCATTCGCTTACGGTTTTTTAAAGGCAGAAAGTGGTGTACATCGATTGGTGCGTATTTCTCCTTTTGATTCAAATGCAAGGAGGCATACATCATTTTGTTCCGTATTTGTTTACCCGTTGGTAGATGAAAGCATCAATATTGAGATTAAGCCTGCCGATGTAAAAATGGAAACATCCCGAAGTGGTGGTGCCGGTGGACAAAACGTAAACAAGGTGGAAACCAAGGTTCAGCTAACACACATACCAACAGGTATTGTGGTAGTTTGCCAGCAGGATCGTTCACAGTTAGGCAACCGCGAAAGAGCTATGGAAATGCTCCGTAGCCGACTGTACGAATTGGAATTGCGTAAACGCAACGAAGCAAAAGATGCGGCTAACGCCAACAAGAAAAAGATCGAGTGGGGTTCACAGATTCGCAGCTATGTTTTCCATCCATATAAGATGATCAAAGACCACCGAACCGATTATGAAGTCGGCAATGTGGGTCCTGTAATGGATGGTGAACTCGACGGTTTTATCAAAGCCTTCCTGATGATGGAGAAGGAGCAGGAAGCGTAGGTAAATTCAAAATTAAAAATGTAAAATTCAAAAGGGTTGTTCACGAACGCATTACCTCCTTTTTTACATTTTTACTTTTACATTTTGCATTCCAAAATAACTGCTATATGAAAATTAAAGGTATCGAAGGCATGACGGTTGCCGAGGTGCAGGATGAGATTAACCGTGGTGGAAAATTTGTGCTGTACACGTATTGCATTTCCGTCATTGTCATGTCGTTCAAACGGCCATCCAGTATCTATTTTATCAAAAGCAATGAAAATGCGTTTGTAAAAGGATTGCCCTTTTCACTGACATCGCTGTTATTAGGATGGTGGGGCATTCCGTGGGGCATCATCTATACGTTCGGATGTTTGTTTACGAACATCGGCGGTGGCAAAAACGTAACAACGGAAGTTATGCAGTCCATCCAGCAAAGTACCGGCGGCCATGTGTTTGAATTCGAAACTGCAGAGAGATTAGCACAATAACATTAAGAACCCTTGTAAAAAATATCGACATGAATTTTGGCTATTTTTCTTATCCCATACCAGCAAATGAACCAGTGCATTCTTATGCGCCAGGTTCGGTAGAAAGAGCGGCTTTGAAAAAAACGTTGGCAGAATTAAAGGGCCAGCAGATTGATGTTCCTATGTACATCGGTGGTGAAGAAGTTCGCAGCGGTAAACTGGAAGCGATGCATCCACCCCACGAGAGAAACCACTTGCTTGGTCATTATCATGCAGGTAATGAAACACACGTAACCCAGGCGATTGAAGCTGCATTAGCAGCAAGAGAAGCCTGGACGAACATGAATTGGGAGGACCGTGCCGGTATCTTCTTAAAAGCTGCTGAACTCATCTCTACCAAGTATCGCCATCACATGAATGGCACAACCATGCTTGGTCAAAGTAAGAATGTTTACCAGGCAGAAATTGATAGTGCCTGTGAACTGATTGACTTCCTGAAATTCAACGTTCACTTCCTAAGTGAGATATACAAGCAGCAACCCATCAGTGGTCCTGGTATGCACAACAGGGTCGAGTATCGTGGGCTGGAAGGCTTTGTACTGGCCGTGACGCCGTTCAATTTTACGGCCATTGGTGGAAACCTGCCAACAAGCGCAGCGCTTTGCGGCAATGTTGTTGTTTGGAAGCCTGCACACACACAAGTATACTCTGCGCAAATGTTCATGCAGATTTTGAAAGAAGCGGGTTTGCCTGATGGCGTTATCAACCTCATTTATGTTGACGGCCCCACACTTGGAAAAGTATGTTTTGCACACCGCGATTTTGCGGGCATTCACTTCACCGGATCAACCGGTGTGTTTAACCAGATGTGGAAGACAATTGGAGAAAATATTCCTAACTATAAAAGCTATCCCCGCATTGTTGGTGAAACAGGCGGAAAGGATTTTGTGATCGCACATAGCTCTGCTGATCCGCAAGTGGTAGCTACGGCATTGCTGCGTGGTGCGTTTGAATACCAGGGACAAAAATGTTCAGCTGCATCAAGAGCTTACATTCCGTCTAACATGGCTGATGAAGTCAAACAGTTGTTAGTGGCAGGTGTAAGTTCCTTTAAGATTGGAAGCGTGGAGGATTTCGGAAACTTCATCAATGCGGTGATCGATGAAAAAAGTTTCGACCGGATTGTAAAGTACATTGAAGATGCGAAGAAGTCGAAAGACGCAACAATTTTGGTTGGTGGTACTTACGATAAAACGGAAGGTTTTTTTGTACATCCAACGATCATCGAAGCAAAAGATCCGAAGTATGTTTCAATGTGCGAAGAGATCTTTGGACCTGTGCTCACCATATTTATATATGATGAGGACAAGTTTGGAGAGACGCTTCATTTAGTTGATGAAACATCGCCTTACGCATTGACAGGTGCTGTCATTGCCCGTGATCGATTTGCAGTTGAATTGGCAACGGACCGTTTGCGCAACGCGGCGGGTAACTTTTATATTAATGATAAGCCGACAGGCGCCGTGGTTGGACAACAACCGTTTGGCGGCGCAAGAGCCAGTGGTACAAATGATAAAGCAGGTTCCATGCTGAATCTTTATCGTTGGTTAAGTGCACGAACCATTAAAGAAACATTTGTTCCGCCTACTGATTATCGCTATCCGTTCTTGAAAGGTGAAAGTGAAGGCATTTAGTTAATTCATTTTATCAAAAGAGGCCGCAATAAATTGCGGCCTCTTTTTTGTTTCACTCCTCACAAAATTGCTAACTATGAAAAAGATTAGTTTACTAGCCCTCGTGTTAGTGGTAGGAGTTACAGTACAAGCGCAAAAAATTAATATCGGGTTGAAAGGTGGATTAAACCTGGCATCCGTATCAGACAGTGAAAATGAAGATGATGTAAGAAGCCGTCTTGGTTATCATGCCGGGCTGTTTTTCAATATCCCGGTAAGCTCACAGATTGCTATTCAGCCGGAAGCTGTTTATTCTAACCAAGGCACCAAGTACAACTTGCCTGGTAACGATGATCTTAATCTTTCTCTTAACTACATCAACATTCCTGTGATGGTGCAGGCAATGGTGGGTCGCGGGTTTTATGCTCAGTTCGGTCCGCAACTAGGGATACTAACCAGTGTTAGTGATAAGGTAGGAAACACAGAACTGAACGCAGTATCAAAAGATGATTTCAAAACAACGGATGTGGCTTTAGGATTTGGTGTTGGCTTTAAAGCCCGTACCGGATTGGGTTTAGATGCTCGCTATAATCTCGGCCTTACAAATATCAACAACTCAGGTCGTAGTGCTAACATCAAGAACAATGTTTTGCAAATAGGACTGCAATTGCAGCTCGGCAGATAACACTTACTAACAAGGATGTGAAAAAATTTAAAAGAGGCCGCTTACACAGCGGCCTCTTTTTTGCATAACCCCGAACAAAAATTCTTATGAAGAAGATTTGTCTGATTGTATTAAGCGTAGTAGCAAGCACAACATTGCTTGCACAGGATCCGAAGTTTGGTTTGAAAGGCGGTATTAACCTGGCCACATTAGCCAACCATCCAAACGACCCCGATTGGAGGCTCGGCTGGCATGCTGGCTTATTGTCACACATCCACATCACACCGTCATTCTCCTTGCAACCGGAAGTTGTTTATTCAAGCCAGGGAGCGGAGTTCAAACGTTTTGTCAACAACCAGGATCTTAAATTGAAATTAAATTATGTCAACATACCTGTGCTGTTGCAATACAATTTCAACAACGGGTTTCGATTGCAAGGCGGTCCGCAGATCGGCTTCTTAGTAAACGTGGCGGATAAAGTTGGTGATGTAGAATTAAACTCTGTTAGCAGAGATAACTTTCACACGATCGATTTTTCTATTCCACTTGGCATTAGTTACCTCAGCGAATCTGGCTTCGGTGTGGATGCCCGCTACAATTTAGGTGTAACCAATGTTGTGGAAGGAACAGAAAGAAATATTCGCAACAGTGGATTTCAGTTTGGACTTTTTTATTTATTCGACCATCAACATAAAACAAAAACAAGTGCTCGTCCAGGAAGGAGAAGGTAAAGTGTGACTTAGTCACCGCTTTTCCACACATGTGCCAGAACGGCCTTGTATTTGTATAACGGTTTGGAAACCATAAAATGTAACGTATGAAAAAGATCAGTTTGTTTGTTTTAGCCTTGTGTACTAGCGCGGCTGTGTTTGCTCAATCTACCCAACCGCAATTGAGAACTCCGATGGAAAAGAAAACTAGATTCGGTATTCGTGGTGGTTTTAATCTCGCTACAGTGAATATGAGTGGGGGAACTTCAGCTAGTGCTGGAAGAGTTACCGGTGGTAATTCAAAAACTTCGTATAACGCCGGTGTGTTAGTGAATGTCCCATTAGGTGCCTCTGCATTTCGTTTTCAGCCCGAAGTAAACTTTAGCTCTCAGGGTGCAAGATTGTTTGGTCGTGCAACCGGTGCTACAAGTGACTATAGCTACGAGCAGGATTTAAATTACCTGAACGTGCCGTTGAACTTCCAGTTTATGGCCGGTCATGGCTTCTTTGTTCAAACAGGTCCGCAAGTTGGCTTTTTGATGTCGGCTAACACGAAGGACGCAAACGGAACAGGTGCACCAACAAATGGAGAGAACAAAGCTTCGTTTGATAAAACAGACCTGGCATGGACAGCTGGTGTTGGCTATTTATCTCGCATTGGTTTGGGTATTGATGCCCGCTACAACCTCGGTTTGAGAAACCTGCGTGAGGAAAATGCTCCTGCAATGATGCAAGGTAACTGGCGCAATAACGTTGCACAGTTCAGTGTGATCTATCACTTTGGTGCACATAGATAAACCAACATGTAAGAATTAATTAGCCTCCTTGTTGGAGGCTTTTTTATTTGTGTAAAACCGTCAACAAATTTTCGATTCAGCGGATGTGCTATTTTTATCGAAATTTCTATTGTTGAAGACCGTCATTACCGCCGAACAAATACAGCTGACAATAAAACGATTAGCCCATCAGGTTCTGGAAAACCATGTGCGGCTCGACAATACAGTGCTCATCGGATTGCAACCGCGGGGCATTTATTTATCAGACCGAATTGTTGAAGAGATCAAGCGTGAAGACGGTGCAACAAATATTCCTTATGGTAAACTGGACATTACATTTTACCGTGATGACATCCGCAAAGAAATTCATGTTCCCAATAAGACTGCCATCAATTTTTCTATTGAAGAAAAGAAGGTGGTTTTAATTGATGATGTGCTTTATACCGGTCGTACGATACGTGCAGCACTGGATGCTTTAATGGACTTTGGCAGACCTGCAAAAGTGGAGTTAATGGTGTTGATTGATCGTCGGTATAGTAGGCAGCTACCCATTCAGCCCGACTACACTGGCAAGGCCATTGATTCTATTATTACACAGCGTGTGAAAGTGATGTGGAATGATAAAGATGGGAGAGATGTGGTAGTGTTGGTGTAAGAAGTCAGAAGTCAGAAGTCAGAAGTCAGAAGTCAGAAGTCAGAAGTCAGAAGTCAGAAGTCAGAAGTAAAGATGAACTGCGTAAGATAAGTAGGGATTTTATTAGAGAGTAAGCTTTGGCTTCGAAGGAGCCACGTGTTTCTAGAATAGCAAATGAATGTAAAACCGGCTCCGAAGGAGCCGCGTAAAAGATCAACAAAGTTTCGAACCCTAAAGTGTGCGACGCAACAGAAGCTCAATCACGGAATGGAAGCTTGTAACAAAAAATTCGGTTTGCTAACAATGGGTTTTACAAATTGTCTGCACGCTTTACATAAATCCGCTCGGGCATGTTTCCGAAAACAAATTCCGTAACACCACACAACCACATCTGCTGATTAACACCTTTGCCTTCGAACTCCTTCATCAGGTAATAACCACCACCCATCGTCGGGTCGCAAAGATTGGTCAACACCAATTCGTCTGAACCTTCAAAAGGTTTGGTGTCCATTACTATCGTAACATTTTTATCACGCCCCGCAACTACATCCAGCATTGTATCTGCTCCCGCCACCATGGCCAGATCGCCCTTGCTGCCGCCTTGTTCCAAATATTCGGGAAGGTCAATGTACCATCCGCTGCCTTCACGGTAAAACCGATGTTTCTGCATAGTAGTTTACAAACAAAAAAGCCTCCATTTTGGAGGCTTCCTGTTAAAGCAATGAAATTTATTTCTGCACAAACAAGCCATCAACCAATTGCTGATTGACGTGTTTTACCGGATCGCCGTTGATGTTATGATATACTGCACTCAGGAAGATAGTTTCCGTAGCACTGATGATCGTTACTACCACAAACGCACCCACCACAGCCAGCAATATACCAGCGAGGATATGAAATGCTGAGCCAATAAAGAATAACGGTACAGCTACCAGTAAAATACCCAGGAAGCTGATCAGTCCTAAGCTAAATGTTCCTGCAAGGCTTTCACCCCATTTCTGGCGCATCAACTGTGAGGAACGTTTGAAAGCGGCAATGGGGCCCAAGCCTTCATAAGCAATCACTGGAACAACAAAAAACACAGCAACATTCCAAACGATGCCGATGATACCGGTGATGATTTTTCCTATGAGACCAGAATTTTCTTGTATTGCTTTTAAGATGGTACCTACAGTGGCAGCAAACAAAGCCCAGGAGAAGATAACACCAATGCGGCTCAAGCTGAACTTCAGTCCTTTTTCAAACGTTACTTCTTCGCCATGGAAATAAAGACGTGTGCAATGAATCAGCGCCATGTTGAAAAACACCACCACGAAATAATTGATGAGATAAAATCCAAAGGCAATTAGGTATTGCGTAATGCCTTCTGTATTCAGGTTGTCAAGGTCCCAGCCCACACCTGCCAGGATACCAACTGTAAATAAACCTGATAAAATAATGAGCGAAATACCCGACAGGATAGGAAAAACAATCAGTTGTTTGTTTTCTTTCAAAACTTTAAATGAACTCATGGCAATCTTCCAGCCATTGGACAAGCGTTCGAAAAAACTCATAAGGATAAAATTTGGTTACGTCGATAAATCTACTCAAGAAAATGAGATTACTTATTGTTTGCAGCCATGAAACTTACAATTTGTGCGTAAGCATCGGCAAAGGTGGCGTTGTTCCAGTCGCCATGACCGGCATTGGGATAGGTGACCATTTTTACGGAAACTCCTGCCGTTTCAAGCTTGGTTTTCAAGGCAGTTGATTGTGCAATGGGAACAATAGGGTCAGCTGAGCCGTGGAGAAGCAAGGTGGGTGGGCTTTGTGCCGTAACAAAATTAACCGGGCTGGAAGCATTGTAAGAAGCTGCGTTTGTAGCGGGTGTTCCGCCCAATAGCAACTGCAGGCCGAACTGGTTAAGAGAATTGCTTGCATACCCATTATAAAGCGCCGTCATATCCGTAGGCCCAAAAAGTGATACAACAGCTTTCATTTTCGGCGACTGGCTTTTATAGGCTTGTAATAACGCTAAATGACCACCCGCCGACGCACCAAGTATTACTGTCTTTTCACCATTGAATTTATACTCGCCTGCTTTGCTGGAAATGAAGTTTACAGCTGCCTTTACGTCGTTCTCCTGTGCCGGGAAAGGATTGGTAGAGGGTAATGCTGCGAGCCGGTAATTAATATTGAATACGGCGTACTCCGGCATTTGTTGCTTGATCACTGGAATGAACTGGTTCATATCCGCTTTGTCGCCTTCGATCCATCCCCCACCATGAATCATTACGATTGCTTTAGTGGTAGTTGTCGTACGACCGGCCGGTAGATACACATCCATTTTTTGGGCGGCGTCCGTACCATAGCTGACGTTTACCATATTCTGTTCAGCCAACGGTTGATTGCCGTTGTCGGTATTGTCGTTTGACTCTTTCTGGCAGGCAATAAAAAACAGGGAAACGCTGAGGATAGAAAAAAGCTTCTTCATGACGGCGGTTTAAAGCGGTTAGCAGTAAAGATCATAAAAGATTCTTCAAGCCGCCAATCCTTTCGATTAATAACACAATTATTTTACATGAGTTTTTAAAAACGATTCGATATCATCAAACGTTGACGTCAACGTTTTACCGTACCATCGTCCGTGTCGTTCCAAAGGGAATATCTCCAACTTGTGCAGCACACCTGCTTTGCTTAGCCTGGCTGCAAGAGCTTTTGATTGCGAAACATTCACTACCTCGTCTTTCCCTCCATGGAAGATCAGGGTTGCCGGCGATTGCGGCGTTACAAATTCAATCGGGCTGGAAGACTTGAACAGCTCTTCATTTCTTTCCGGCGTTGTGCCTGTAATCATTTGCAGTGCCATTGGAACCAGCGGGTGCCAGGGCTGGCGATACATGGCAAGAAGGTCGGTAGGACCGAAATAATCAACCACCGCCTGAATTTTCGGCGATGAATATTTATAGGCCTGCAATAGTGATAGGTGTGCCCCTGCAGATACACCTAACAACGCAAACTTGTCCTCGTTGATGGCATACTTGTCTGCGTTTTCGACAATAAATTCAATGGCTGCCTTCACATCATTTTCCTGCGTGGGAAAAAGGTTTCCGCCACTAACAAGACGATAGTTCATGTTGAAGATGGCATAATCGGGCAGCCGTGTTTTAAAGCTGTCGATGTAGGTGACAAATTCGGCTTTGCTTCCGCTATTCCATCCGCCACCATGAATCAGGATCAACGATCTTGTATGCTGCGTTGACCTTCCTTTTGGTAAATAGATATCCATTACTTGGCGCGGATCTTTTCCGTAGGCGATGTTCGTATAAGTTTGCGCAGGTAAGTCTTTTTCCTGCGCAAATGGTTTTTCATTTGGTTTGCAAGATATCAAGGAATTCATGAATAATATAAGTGATAAAAGCATTTTCATTTAACGCTGGTAGGTGTCAATTATGATGCCCTTTTCGATGAAGGAAAGGTTAAGAAAAAGGTACCGGTTGGAGATGTAAATCGATGGTTGAAGGTGATATATTGAAGGATTGATTTCAAACAAAAAGCCTGTCGGTGAGACAGGCCTTTTTCTCTAACTACAAAAATTTTTACTCGGCTGTTTTCGCAAGCTGTATTGCTAATTCGTCCAGTTGCTTGTCGTCGATTGTGCTTGGCGCATCCAGCATTACATCGCGTCCGCTATTGTTCTTTGGAAAGGCAATAAAATCGCGGATGCTTTCACTGCCGCCTAAAATCGCACAAAGCCTGTCAAAGCCAAAAGCAATACCACCGTGTGGCGGTGCGCCATATTCAAAGGCGCCCAAGAGGAAGCCAAATTTGTGCAAAGCTTCTTCTTTGCTCATGCCTAATGCGGCAAACATTTTTTCCTGTAATTCGCGTTGGTAAATCCTGATGGAACCGCCGCCTATTTCATTTCCATTCAGCACCATGTCGTATGCGTTAGCCTTGATGTTGGCATAAGGGTGCTTCAGGTATTCCGCAGCGTTTTCAATTGACGGATTGTTGTTGATCATCACATCAATTTGCGAAGGCTTTGGCGAAGTGAAAGGATGGTGGCGGGCTACCCAACGGTTTCCTTCTTCATCATATTCAAATAATGGGAAGTCAAGCACCCAAAGAAGTTTAAACTCATCCTTTTTCCGAAGGCCCAAACGTTCACCTAACTCAAGACGTAAATCGCTGATGGCTTTTCTTGTTCTTTCTTCGGCACCAGCTAATATTAAAATTAAATCGCCCGGTTGTGCATTCGTAAACACAGCAATTGATCGTAATTGATCTTCGTTGAAGAATTTATCGACACTGCTTTTCAATGTGCCATCTGCATTGTATTTGATGTTCACCAAACCCTGCATTCCTACCTGCGGACGCTTTACCCACTCTGTCAATTCATCAATCTGCTTGCGTGTATATTCAGATGCACCGGGAACCGCAATGGCAACAACTGTTTCTGCATTGTCGAATACAACAAAGCCAGTTGATTTTGCCATCGGCGATGCTTTGACAGTCTCTTGCTTGTCCAGGTAAACAGTTGATGGTACTTTAAGGTTCGCCACCTTCATTCCAAAACGGATATCTGGTTTGTCGATGCCATAATTCCACATGGCATCTTCCCAGGTCATTCGCTCTACCGTGTCGGCATAGTCAATCCCTTTCACTTGCTTGAAGATGAATTTGACTAATCCTTCAAACATATTCAGGATATCCTCCTGTTCTACAAATGCCATCTCACAATCGATCTGTGTAAACTCGGGCTGGCGGTCAGCCCGCAGGTCTTCATCACGGAAACATTTTACTATCTGGTAGTAGCGATCATAACCACTCACCATGAGCAGTTGCTTGAATGTTTGCGGAGATTGTGGCAATGCATAAAACTCGCCAGCGTTCATACGTGATGGAACGACGAAATCCCTGGCGCCTTCGGGAGTGGACTTAATCAAAAAAGGTGTTTCAATATCCATGAAGCCTTGCTGATGCAGGTACTCACGGGTGGCGCGGTTTACTGCATAACGCAGTTCCAGGTTACGCTTTACAGTACCTCGGCGGAGATCAAGATAACGATAGCGCATCCGCAGGTCATCACCACCATCCGTATCATCCTGAATTGTAAAAGGTGGCACTGCGGATTTATTCAAGATCTTGAAAGAGCTTACTGCTATTTCAATCTCACCAGTCGGTATCTGTAAGTTTTTGTTGCTACGTTCGATTACCGTACCGGTCACTTGCAGCACAAATTCTCTACCCAAAGGAGATGCATCCAGTTGGGCAGTTAACTCTTCACCAAACAAGGCTTGCGTAATTCCATAGCGGTCGCGTAGATCGACGAACGTAATGGAGCCAAATTTGCGAACCGTTTGAACCCAGCCGGCGAGGGTTACTTCTTTATTTACATCAGCTAGTCTTAATTCACCACAGGTATGCGAACGAAACATGAAAAACGAAAGTTTAAGGTAATTACTAATTTGAGCGGCAAAGATAAGCGGCTAAGAGAAGTTTGGGGTTTGTAGTTTGGTGTTCGGGTTTGGGCTCAAAATCTAGATTTAAATACTTGGCTGCTAAAGATCAATGCCGATTTTTTTCATTAGGATCGATGCGTTGAGACTTCGGCAGACACCTGATTTTAGCTTATAGTCAAAATACAGTTCTTCGCCTTCTACTTCTACATCAAAGTGGTAGTTTTCAATTGAGCTTAAATATTCAGTTTGAAGCTGTGCTAACTCCACATCGTGTGTGGCAATAACGGCTACTGCGTTTTCTTTTATCAGTTGCCGGATCAATGCTGCTGACCCCTTATGCCGGTCGAAGGAGTTAGTACCCCGCAGAATTTCATCTAACAAAATGAATACTGGTAGATGCGCTTTTACCATTTCAATGATGGTGCGTAGTTTCTTCAGTTCGGCATAAAAGGTCGACGTATTTTCTGCCAGATTATCGGCAATGCGCATGCTGCTCACCAATTGCACCGGCGATAAAACAAACGTCTTCGCACAAACCGGGGCGCCCATCTGCGCTAGCACCACATTCACGCCGAGGCTACGTAAGAATGTACTCTTTCCAGCCATATTTGAGCCGGTGATCAGGCCAATTTTGGGAGTACCAGCTAATTGAAAACTGTTGTTGACTCTTTGCTGTTGGGGTAGCAAAGGATGACCTACCTGTTCTGCATTGAAGGTAAAATGCGATGATGCAAAATGCGGGAAACACCAGGCTGGCTGGTTCAGATGGAGGGTTGCGATCGTGTGTAAAACCTCCATTTCCGCCACCGCCTCAAACCAGATAGTTACATTGTTTGCGTTTCGTTTGCGCCAGTTGTTTAAGGAGATAATCTGGCGCACATCCCAGAGTAAAAACGGGTTGAAAAACAAAAGGCCAATAATGCTACTGCGAAGATCAAAGCGGTCGAGGATGGCCTTGAGATCACGTAGTTCTTTTCCCGCGGAATGTGTCGTCGTTTTGACTGTTGCCTGCAATTGCTGCAAGTAGGGGGACGATGGATTCAGTTGCTCTAGCCAATCAACCATCGATTGCAGTGTAGCCGTTTCTTTGACAATGCCGTCTAAGTGGTAATAAAGCTTGATGGCTTTGCGACTAAAGACGAGAGATGTGACCAGGTAAAAAAGAAATAACATCGAAAAGACTGCCCCCGGAATAATGTCGATGATTGCTGCAACTGCAGATGCTAAGGTTATGAAGGAGTAAACCTGTACAAAAATTTTCCAACCGGGTTGTACAAACTGTTCCTCTTCTTCTTTCAGCCACCGTTCAATTTTGTTCTCTGTTTTTTTCGTGACCGTTGTTTGCATGGAGAAGGCCTGCCACTGCTGTCGCCAATCTACCATCGTGCTGATTTCTTTGATAGCTTCTTGTCGCAATAACGCTTGCTCTTTTGAAAGCGGTTGAAGAAGATTGTCAGCCAGCTGCTTTTTGCCTTGTTCAGTGAAGCATCTATTCATCCATTGATAGATTGAAGCCTTGCCGAAAATGTCCAAATCGTTTGCGTAAACATGTTCAGCGGGTGAAAATTCTTGCCCGTCATGCCGGTTAAGATATTGATGCGAAAGGATAGCGAGTTCTTCCTCGTTTATTTGAATCAGCGTCTGGGTGTTTTTTATCCGGGAATTGTTGGCTACATCAACCGAAACAAGAAATAACAGCACACTAATGCCAAGAGTAGTTGGGATAAGACCCATGAGGCCATATCTCGTAAATACATAGTAAGCAATGGCGATGGTGGCAACAAAAACAGCTAGCCTAAGCAAGCCCAGGCTCCTACGTTTCTGCTGCAGCTGGGAAAGCAAGGCATTGAAAGTTTCTAATTGCTTCCGGTAAACTTCTTCAGGTGAAAGTGCGTTCATCATTGTTGTAACAAAGTAAAGTATCTGCTATCAAACACGGTAAAGAATACATTCATTAAATGTGGCTTGCCCAAAAAGGATGAATGGTTTAATATTGATGACGCTATTTTCAGCCTATGCTCCAGTTCAAGACCGCCATCAAACGATTTGCTAAACAGGGAGAAAAAACCGGTTGGACCTATATCGAAATATCTGAAGAGCAAGCTGCTCACCTAAACCCTGGTGTTCGCACTAGCTACCGGGTAAAAGGGACGTTAGATAAACATCCGGTTGAAAAGATTGCCATTATGCCTATGGGAAATGGCAGCTTTATTATGCCACTCAACGCTACGATTCGCAAAAGCATTAAAAAAGGAGTGGGAGATGAGTTGTTAGTGAAGTTAGAGGTCGACAAAGAGCCAATTCAAATTGACGGTGATTTTATCGAATGTCTGCAGGATGATGAAGTGGCTCTTGCAAATTTTCAGAAGCTTACCAAAGGTCATCAAAACTATTTTTCCAAATGGATTGAAAGCGCCAAAACAGAACCTACGAAAGCAAAACGAATTGCCATGGCTATAAATGCATTGGCAAAGGGCTGGGGTTTCCCTGAAATGTTGCGGGCTAATAAAAAAGAAAAAGAGCAATTAGGTTTGAAATAGCAGGTAGTGAAAATAATTATTCACTACCTGCCTATCAGTTATTTACCTTCCTCTGAACCACGGCTTCCATCAACTGAATCACGGAAACGGTCGATGTCTGTCTCTCTCAAATCATCGTTCGACACGCCAATGGTGTTGTCTTTCCTGGGATCTACACTTTGGTCGTGTTGGTGTTCCTCCGGCGTCTGAAGCGTACTGTCTGGCGTCAGGTAGATTTTTGTTTCATTCACCTCGTTATTGTTACCTCTTTGTTTTTTCTCTTGGTCTTCGTTATTCATAAACTGATATTTTATTTGTAAGAAAATATTCTTGTTCCGTTACTCGTCGCGATGATGCTGTCCCAGTTGTTCCGAGGCTGGATCAGCAGCATCTCCATACTCTGGCGACAATTCCGTACCAGGAGTGCCTTGAAGCAGGTTGTCACTTGCCACGTTCGCCGCACCATCATTCATTGTTGCCGCGTCGGGCTGAATCCTATTATCATTCGTCTTGCCCTGAGCGGGACTATTTTGCTGAATGTTTCTTGTATTCTCTTCCATGACGTTTCGATATTATAATTGAACAAATTCAATTAAGCAAGAACGTTCTTGACGTTTACGCATCTTCGCCGCTTGTTACTTCGCTGCTGTGCGTTGTCGGCGTGTTTTCGGCAGTCTGGTCTGCTTCTTCATCCGTTTCTGCAACGGGCAGTGAATGATCGGTTTTTATATTTTTTGTTTCACCTTCCGGTGTTTGCACAAAAACAGCACTTTCTTTTTTGGCTTCTGTATCCTGCTGCTGTGGTTTCATTTTCTATATTTTATTATAGAGAAAGAAATGTTGTGCCAAAGCAGGCACGATGAGCCTCGTTTGTAAAACGATGGTGTTTAATTTTGTCAATCGTATGCCTTCTATTCATCTGCTCATCGAAGGAAAAGTTCAGGGTGTCTTTTACCGTGCGTCCGCAAAAGAAATTGCGCTTGCCCTAGGTTTAACCAGCTGGGTAAGGAATACGGAGGAGGGACATGTGGAAGCCGTAGCCTCCGGCACCGATTCGGCTTTGCAAAAATTTGTTGACTTGTGCAACAAAGGGCCTGAGAAGGCAATTGTTACTAATGTGCAGATAACGCAAATGGAAGAAGAGACCTTCAAAAGCTTCCAAATCCGCAGAGATTAAAAGCCTATTAGAACTTTCCAACATATTGTTCAGTCCGCTTACACACTTTTGCCCCAAATTGTTGCTTCTTATAGCAAAAAATACACACCAACTCATCGGTTTAGTTTAAAAAAGGTGCGGCATCATTTTGTTGCACCCAATGGCGTACTGCATTTTGTTAACCGTTAAAATACTGAGTGTTATGGCAGAAAGAGGTCAATCCGAACAAAGAGGCTTTGAGCAAAGCAACCAAGAGACAACCAATTCACGTATGCCTGAAACGTCAAGAATGAGCAACGAGTCGTCAAACAACGAACGCAAGGGAACAGCAAACCGCGGTTTCGCTGCAATGGACCCTGAGAAGCAAAGAAGAATAGCCAGTGAAGGCGGACGTGCAGCCCATCGTCAGGGGGTGGCTCACGAGTGGAGCCGTGATGAAGCGAGAGAAGCTGGACGTAAAGGTGGACAGATCGTTAGCCAGAACCGTGAGCACATGAGTGAGATTGGTCGCAAGGGTGGTCAGAGCTCAGGGCAACGCCGTCAGCGCAGCGGTGGCGAAAGAAGCGAAGAGTAAGCTATGTAGATAGATAAGCGGTCAGTGACTTTAGATGTTTTTCATCTTTTTTCGTCACTGACCGTCTATTTATTTTTCATCAAAACGCTTATCAGCCTTTTCATCGCCGGGGCTATCTTCCCGGAAGCCATCCGATGTTGTTCGGGTGAGGTGCTCATTCACTTCGTCGTTAGGTGCTGAACTGATTGTGTTCATCCCGGGCTGTCTTGCATCTTCGTCCCGCATGTGGGGGTCATTTCTGCGGCCTTCTTCTGCAGGAACATTTCTTTTTGGGTCTGTTGTATTATCCATAGTGATGTTTTCCTAAAAGGGAAAAAATCTGTGCCATTTCCTTGTGTTGATCCATTTTGTTTGGAATGAGCGTTATATGCAGCATCCCTTAATAAAAAGCATTGGTCAAATCTGTTCTTGTTTATCTGTCGAAGAAAAGGTCTGTTGGCAACCTTCTTTCTCTTGAGGGTAGAAAATCTATCAGACAATAATTTTTTTCCATCTACATTCGCAACAACCTTAAAATTTCAATTATCCATGAAGAAAATATCCGGACTTTCTTCTTTTGTTGTTCTTCTTTTCCTAACCAGTTGTGGAAACAATGCTTCTGAGTCGAAAACTGCAGGTGACTCGGCTAAAGGCACTGATCAAAAACAAGTGGCAGCTGATAACGGCCGACCAAAACTGGACACTGCACGGTACAATTACCTAATGAACCACCTGGCTAACGGTGATACAACAGGGAGATGGCCTGTAAAAGGACCGCTGCCATTGCCGGGAGCTGTTCTTCCATTTAACCGTGTGATTGCTTATTACGGGAATATCGTCAACAACCGGATGGGGGCATTGGGTAAATGGCCTAAGCAAGAAATGATCCCGCGGCTTTTGGAAGAAGTGAAAAAGTGGAACGATGCTGACACCACAATTAAATCCATTCCTGCCCTGCATTACATAGCTGTTACAGCACAAGGAAGTCCTTTAAAGGATGGCAAATGGCGTTTGCGATTGCCGCACAAACACATTGATACAGTACTGAATTGGGCAAAAGAAATAAACGCCGAGGTGTTCCTAGACGTACAAGTAGGTTTGAGTGATGTACAAACAGAAGTTCCCCTGCTGGAAAAATATCTGTCAATGCCAAATGTGCATTTTGGAATTGATCCTGAATTTGCCATGAATGGAAAAGGCGGCGCAAGGCCCGGAAGCGTGGTCGGAACATTGGATGCCAAAGACATTAACTGGGTTAGTGATTACCTGGCTGGTTTGGTTAAAAAGCATAACCTGCCACCAAAGATGTTCATGATTCATCGCTTCACGCAAGGGATGGTGACGAATTCAAAAGACATCAAGCTTTACCCGGAGCTACAGATCATCATCGATATGGATGGTTGGGGACCAACAGCAAAAAAGAAAAGCACTTACTACAGCTGGATTGCTCCGGAGCCCGTACAGTTTACCGGATTCAAATTGTTTTACGTGAATGACACCGAGTATAGTAACCAAAAAGAACTGATGACAAGAGAGGAGGTGCTCAGCTTACGGCCGAAGCCGATCTACATTCAATATCAATAATTATTTGAAGAATTTAAATAATAGAAATGTCGGCTTTGAGGGCCGACATTTTTTTTTGACTTATTCCATTCATGGACTAAATAATTGGTTTTTTAGTCGAATAGGCAAACCTTATATCTTTGAACTTTAATGGCACTTTCTACCCGACATCTACTTGGTATAAAAGACCTCACCGTTAACGATATCAGCCTCATTCTCGACACCGCAAAACAGTTCAAAGAAGTTTTACAAAGGCCCGTCAAAAAAGTTCCTTCGCTTCGTGACATTACTATCGTGAATTTGTTCTACGAGAATTCCACCCGGACAAGGATTTCTTTTGAACTGGCACAAAAACGTTTGTCTGCCGATGTCATTAACTTCAGTGCATCCGGTTCTTCCGTTTCAAAAGGTGAGACGCTGCTCGATACGGTCAATAACATTTTATCGATGAAGGTCGACATGGTGGTGATGCGGCACAGTGCCAGTGGTGCGCCGCACTTTCTTGCGAAACATATCCCTGCTGCCATTATCAATGCTGGCGATGGAATTAATGAGCATCCCACGCAAGCACTGCTTGATGCCTTCTCCATGATTGAAACCTTCGGCAGCCTGAAAGGTTTGAAGGTTGCCATTATCGGCGACATCATGCATAGCCGTGTGGCCCAAAGCAATATTCACTTGCTGAATAAAATGGGAGCCGAGGTGGTTGTTTGCGGACCGCCTACACTCATACCTAAATACATCAGGGAAGCGTTTGGCGTCCGGGTAGAATATAATATCGATAATGTACTTGCCTGGTGCGATGTTGCGAATGTTTTACGTATTCAATTAGAACGCCAGAACCAGGTGCTCTTTTCTTCTTTACGAGAATATAGTCTTGCTTACGGCATCAACCGCGAACGGCTGGATAGGGTCGGAAGGAAGATCACAATTATGCACCCGGGTCCCATCAATCGAGGTGTAGAATTAGACAGCGATGTAGCCGACGGCGAAAATTCGATCATTTTACAACAGGTTGAAAATGGTGTTGCCGTAAGAATGGCGGCTTTGTATTTACTTTCTGGCTCCTCAAACAATTCCTAATTTCGATCTTCAAACCCATTTATGCGAATTGGACTTTTTCCCGGCACTTTCGATCCTGTAACCTTTGGTCATTTAGACATTATCGAGCGGGCTTTGCCGCTATTTGATAAGTTATACATTGGAATTGGGATGAACTCCAACAAACAGCCTATGTTTTCTGCGGAAACACGGGCTTTTTGGCTAAATCAAATGTTTCAAAATGAAAGAAAGGTCGAATCAATCATTTATGAAGGATTGACGGTGGATTGTTGCAAGAAGATTGAAGCAAACTACATCATCCGCGGAATTCGTTATGTGAACGATTTTGAATATGAGAAGGCGATTGCTGATATGAACCGGAGTCTTGATGAGAATATCGAAACTATCTTTTTAACCTGCCTGCCAAAATATACCTCAGTGGCATCCACCCTGGTTAGGGACGTAATAAAAAACGGGGGAGATGTATCGCAGTTTGTGCCCGACACAGTCTTGCATACCATTCGCCAGCGCACCAACCGGAATGGTGTTTTTGCTTAGACAGATTCCTTTTTAAGTTCCTTAGTGCCAATGTTGATCACATCTATGATTGATGCGTGCATATTGGCGATATAGGTGGCCAAATTGCTGCTAGGAACCCATTCGCACTTCTCTATGTCCTCTTCTGTTTGGGCCTGGAGCTCGGTCGCCTTCGGTGTTCTGATCAGGTACCAATGCGATTCCTTCAGGATGTGTTTCCCTTTTTCGTGGTAGGTATGATAGGTAATGTGCAGGGGCTTTTCCAGCGTGAGGTTTTGCGCTCCTGTTTCTTCTTCAATCTCCCGCAAGGCACATTCTTCCAAGTCTTCTCCTTCATCCAGCTTTCCTTTGGGTAAATCCCATTTCCCTTTCCGAAAGATCAATAAAATTTCTGATTGTTCAGTGTAAACGAGCCCACCGGCTGCCTGGATAACAGTCAGTTCCGCCTTGAATGCATTTAAAAGCTCATCAAGGTTTTTATGCAAATAAACACCAGCATAATACTCGGGTTTTTCGAGCTCCTGCACCATTGTTCGGACACCAGCCGGGTTCAATTCATCAATAAAAAGTGTTTCCTGTCGATGGAGATAGTCGTTTATTTCTTCGTTTACTTGATCGCTTAGATATAAAGGTTTGTTCTGGATGTGAATTTTCAGCATATCGATGTCGTTGCAACGAATATACCAGCAAATGGCCTTTGCGCTACCTTCGCCGCATGACAGACGCAAGTATTACAGCAGAGAAATTATTGCAGGCTGAAGCCGTTAAATTGAATCCTTCAGAACCATTTACCTGGGCCAGCGGCTGGAAAAGCCCGATCTATTGCGACAATCGCAAACTTTTGTCATTGCCTTTTACACGGGATTTCATCAAAAGTGAGCTTGCAAATGTGGTTTTTGAGAAATTCCCGGACGCTGATCTATTGGCTGGCGTTGCTACTGCCGGTATTGCTTGGGGGGCGATGGTAGCTGATCAGCTGAAACTACCGTTTATTTATGTAAGGCCTAAGCCGAAAGAACACGGGCTTGGTAACCAGATAGAGGGTCAATATTCAGCCGGCCAAAAGGTTGTGGTAATAGAAGATCTTGTGTCGACAGGCAATAGCAGCTTGCAGGTAGTGGATGTTTTACAGGCTCAGGGCTTGGAGGTTTTGGGCATGGTTTCCATTTTTAGCTATGCTTTTTCCCAAGCAAAAGAGGCTTTTGAAAAAGCAGGTGTGCAGCTCTTTTCTTTGACTGATTACCCCTCCTTACTGGATTTGGCGGTTGCTAAGGGGTTAGTTAACCAAACAGATAAGGACATTTTGTTAAATTGGCGTTCCGATCCGGCAAACTGGACCGGAGTAAATTAAATTCGTTGAAATCTCGTTTTATGAAAAAAATTGTTCTGTCCGCTCTCACTACCTTAGTTATTTCCGCAGCTGCTTCGGCGCAAAAAGGCGCCTTAAAAACTGATACTATCAGTGCTCCTACTATCCAGTGCGATATGTGTAAATCCAGGCTTGAACCTTTTTTAAAAAGGATAGATGGGGTAACGTTCGTAAATGTCAACCCGAAAAGAAAGAAAGTTTATATAAAATACTTGGTAGACCGAACCAACATTGAGGTTATCAAAGCGTCCATTGCTAATGCCGGATATGATGCAAATGAAATTGCAGCTAATCCAGATGCATACAAAATGCTTCCAAAATGTTGCAAGAAGCCGGAGGACGGAGTCGGTATGCCAAAGCACTAATACTCGTTTGATATTTGATTGAGGCCTGCTTTTATGCGGGCCTTTTTTATGCCCTAACAGGTCCCATCTGGAGAAGCTAACTGCAAAAAGATCTATTGCCTCCATCCAGAAAGCTATAAAATCTACTCTCATTGTCTACTAACAATAGTGACCTCTGAACTCTAACAGCAATTAATCATGGTGTCAGGATGACATAAGGCAGCAGAAGGCTTTTTGGCGCTCGAAATCCCTAATTCCCACCAACGCGAGTTTTCCACAAAATAGCACTCCCGAAGCACTCACAAACAATACTAATAACTTTAGTAGAACCCTTATTTCCTCAAAAAATAAAAATGCCAAATAAATTAGTCTATGATAAAAAAACAAGTAATTAGTTTCCAACAGTTTAAATAGTTTTACTGATATCAATCAAAAATAAAGCGTTGGGTAATATGGATTAGGTTCCCCCGGACGCAGCCAGAAATAATTGCACTGTTGTCTAAAATTATTTTTCTATGATTTATAGCTTTTTATACGCTTTTAGTATTAATTATTATAAGTTACTGCTACTGATCAAAAAAATAATTAGGACAATGGATCCAAAACTTTCGATCTGGACATTAAAGCACCAAGTAGAAATCGATTTTGCTACAGAGCAGAGTATAAGATCTAGGACAATTTGGCACTACCCTAGTTTGGTCGAAAGCGAAGAATTCTATGTTCATACGTTGATGTAATTATCAGCGTCCCTATTCATATTTCCGGTAAATTGCATAACTGACTAAATTCTGCAGCTAACTGATGATTAAATTTTATGCTGTTCTTTCAGCCCTGTTGCTGTTTGTGTATAACCCAATTAGTGGACAAGACTTCTCAAATAAGGGAACCGACTTTTGGGTTGGCTATGGTTACCACTGCCGGATGACGACGGCAAACGGGAATACGCAGGACATGGTCCTGTATTTTGCAACAGAGTCAGTGACAGATATAACAGTATCGATCCCTGGTTTAGGGTACAGCCAGACATATACGAACATTGCCGCTAACACCATTTTCTCGACTGGACCGTTGCCTAAGAATGGCCCTCAAGACGCCAGGCTGATCAATGAAACGATAAGCAATAAGGGCATTCATATTGTCGCTACGAAACCTATTGTTGCTTATTCACATATCTATAATAATAATGTGTCAGGGGCAACATTGCTTTTTCCGACGAACACGTTAGGTCGGGAATATTACTCCATAAACTTCGAGCAGCGGTCTAATGAACCCAGTTCAAATAGTTTTTTCTACGCCATCGCGACCGATACAGGTACTACAACCATTGAAGTCATACCAAGTGTAAGTACACAAACCATGGTTGCTGGTCAGGTTTATACTTATACACTGACGCAAGGCCAGGTTTTTAATGCCTTGGGAACCGTGAATGGGAACAATGGCCTTGATTTAACAGGATCTCGAATTAGAAGTATCAGTACTGGAGCGGGAGGATGTAAACGAATAGCAGTTTTTTCAGGTAGCGGTAAAATAAATATTGTTTGTCCTTTAGGGGCAAGCAGTGCTTCAGCGGACAATTACATGGTTCAGGCCTTTCCAAAAAATGCTTGGGGTAAAAATTATTTAACGGTACCGACGAGCCAGCTGCCAAATAATTATTTCCGAATTGCTGTTCAAGACCCGACAACAGTTGTGAAAATGAATGGCACTACACTAACCGGGCTGATTAATGGTTTTTACTACCAAATCCCAGCTACTGATCAACCGAATATGATTGAGGCGGACAAGCCAATCATGGTTGCCCAATACATTACATCGGCCAACGTTTGCGGGAATACGGCAATAGGAGGGAACGGAGATCCCGAGGTCATTTACTTGTCGCCTGTTGAGCAAAATATTGACCGTGTTATAATAAACTCCACCTCCAATTTTGCTATCAATCGTCATTATGTAAATGTCGTTCTGCCGAATGGGGGAACGGCAATAAGTTCTTTTCGAATTGATGGTGCACCTCCGACGGGGACTTTTGTGCCACACCCTCGGAACTCAAAGTATTCTTATTTAGTTCAAAGCCTTAACGCAGGACAGCATACTTTAGTTTCCGATTCCGGCTTCAACGCCATTGCTTATGGGTACGGAAGTGCTGAGTCGTATGGGTATAACGCAGGAGCGAACGTAAAAGACCTCTACCAGTTCGTGTCTCTTCAGAATCCTTTTGCGACGGTAAATACCTCAACAACCTGCAACAATACTCCATTCAACTTGTCAATGACGTTTCCTTACCAGCCTACCAAAATCAGGTGGGTGTTTGGACCCGCCTTGAATGCTATGGGTCTCGCCGACGTTAGTATCAATTCACCAGCATTTGACTCAACGTGGCAGGTTAATGATAGACAGTTGTTCCGCTACCGCTTGCCCAACATGTTTACAATTGCTACCCCTGGTACATATACAATTAAGATTTATGCGGAGAACCCGACACCAGATGGTTGCAATGGAGAACAGGAAATCAGTTATGACCTCCAGGTACTGGAGCGGCCAAAAGCAAACTTTAGCTTTACGACTTCTGGTTGCGTTTCCGACTCCGTTCGCTTTACAGACAATTCTAATACTTACGGGAGAACCGCGGTAAGGTGGTTTTGGGATTTTAGAGATGGTCAAACCTCGGCCGTTCGAAATCCAGCACATTTATATAATACGGCCGGTTCTTACAATGTAAAGTTCGCCACCATTACTGATGTTGGCTGTGTGTCTGATACGATCGAAAAAACGGTTGCGCTTACCGAGCCGCCTGTAGCAAAATTTGGCATCTCTCTACCCGGGTGCGCTGGCAAAACGATCAGTTTTACAGATTCATCTACTACCGCAAATGCCCCAATTGTAAAATGGACTTGGACGTTCGGTGACGGGTCGGCTCCGGTTGTGGCTACAATCAATGCACCGCAAGGACATACTTATGCCAACGCTGGGCAATACACTGTAACACTCCAGGTAGAAAATTCGGTTGGTTGTAAAAGCATTGTTTCGCAACGGCAGGTAACCATCACATTGAATCCGGTTGCTGGATTTAATTTCGCCAAAGCCTGTTTGCCGAATGGTGCTGTTCAATTCACTGATGCGTCTACCATCGGGGACGGTACGCAGCACGCATTTACCTATGCATGGAAGTTTGGTGATGGCGCAACTTCAACCCTCAAAAACCCTAGCCACAGTTACACTACAGTGGGTCCGTTCTCCGCAGTTCTGACGGTTACATCAGGTGCGGGTTGTGTAGATAGTATTACAAAACAAATAGACTCCGTGTTTGCCCAGCCGCAAGCAAGGTTTACGGCACCAGCCGAAGTTTGTTTAGGTGCCAGTATTAGTCTAACCGACCAAAGTACTGCGCCTAACAGCACTGTCACAGAATGGCTTTGGAATTTCGGCGATGGTAATACATCAACTCAACAAAACCCTTCTCACACCTACACATCAGCTGGTACGTATACAATTACGCTTGTTGCCAAATCAGCCGTCGGTTGCAGTTCTGCACCAGAGCCAAAAACGATTGTCATCAATGCTTTGCCAGTGGCTGAGTTTCAGCTGCCGGCCCCAGCCTGCGTGACAAACACAGTATCATTCACGGATCTGTCTATTGCTAATGCCGGGAACATTACAAAGTGGACCTGGAATTTCGGCGATGGAAGCGCCCCATCATCCCAACAGTCGCCCACCCATACATACGTAAGTACCGGTGCTTATGATGTGACCTTGCAGGTTGAAACAAATAAGGGATGTGTCAGCACCATTCGAACGAAGCGACTGACCATCAATCCACTGCCAAAACCAGGATTTATTATGCCGGGTAACTGCGTTAATGATCCTGTTTCCCAGTTTACAGATACCAGCTCGATTGCTGATGGCAGCCAATCGCAGTTCACTTACTTATGGAATTTTGGAGATGCTAACGCTAATGCCGGCAACCCAAATACATCCACTGTGAAAGATGCGAGCCATCGCTTTATAGCAACCGGCAATTACAATATCAAATTAATAGTGACTTCTAACAATGGTTGTCGTGATTCCATTACCCAAGTATTCACTATCAATGGGGCAGTGCCAACGCAGTCTTTTGCCTTCCCGAATGGTACACAACGCTGCAGCAATGATTCGGTTTTAGTCGTTGACAACTCGTCCGTGTTGCCGGGGAAATTGGTGAAGCTGGAGATTTATTGGGATTACACGAATGATCCAACCAATAAGGTTGTTGTAAATAATCCTATTCAAGGAACGACTTATCGCCATAAGTATCCCGAGTTCTTTACACCTGCTACCAAAACATACCGGGTAAAGCTCGTTTCCTATTCTGGTCTTAACTGTTTAACAGAAAAAGATACGACTATTACATTACTGGCTACGCCGGAAATCAATTTTCCGGCAATCACACCTGTTTGCGCTGACGCACCACAATTACAGATTGTCGCCAATGCTACTAATATGACAACCGGCAGCGGTGTGTTTTCCGGAAATGGTGTTTCGTCTACTGGGGTATTTAGTCCTGGAACAGGAGCAGGTACATATCCTATTCAATTCTCCTATACCGGAACAAACGGATGTATTAATAGAAAAGACCAAAGCCTTACGATATATCCTGTACCAACAGTTAACGCCGGACCTGACCGGTTTGTATTGGAAGGTGGCTCGGCCGTGCTGATAGCAACCGCCAGTGGTAACGGGTTAAGTTATTTATGGACGCCGACAACTGGTTTGAATAACCCGACTGTCCTTCAGCCCACGTCAACGCCGAAAGACGATGTGAACTACCAGGTGCTTGTCACTTCTGCTGATGGATGCACAGCATCAGACCAGGTGTTTGTGAAGTTGTTGAAGACGCCAACGATTCCAAACGTCTTTACGCCAAACAATGATGGAATTAATGATCGTTGGGAGATTAAATACCTGGAGTCGTACCCAGGAGCAACAATTGAAGTGTTTAACCGGTATGGCAGCTTGGTCTACCGTTCTATTGGCTATCCAAAACCATGGGATGGGACCTATAACGGGAAAGAGATGCCAGCGGGCACTTATTATTATATTATCAATCCTAAGAACGGCCGCAAACAAATTTCTGGATTCGTAGACATTGTGAGATAAATGAAAAAGATTATCCTTTGCGCATTCGGCACATTTTTGCTGGCGTCGGCAACCGCGCAGCAGCGGCCACATTACACCCAGTATATTCTAAACAATTATATCTTGAACCCGGCATTGAGTGGTATAGAGAACTATACCGATCTTAAATTGAGTGCCAGGGATCAGTGGATTGGGTTCGAGGGACGACCACAAACCTTTTACTTATCCGTACATGCGCCGTTAGGTAAGAAGGATTATAAGACGTCCGCTACTTCGTTTAATGTGCCGGGAGAAAATCCCCGGGGAACATCTTACTGGGAAAATTATACCGCTTCGGAACCACACCACGGAGTAGGATTTTCGATTGTGAATGATATCACTGGGAATTATAATGTTTTCACGGCGAATGTTTCCTATGCATACCATATCGGATTGTCATCAACTGTAAATCTCGCGGGAGGATTCTCTGGCGGTATTTCGAAAATAAATTATAATCGGTCCAAATCTTCGGAGCCTGGTGACCCGGGAATTGGCGCCAATGGTAATATCATATATAAAACCCGGCCAGACCTGAATGCCGGACTTTGGTTGTATTCCAGCAATTATTTCGTAGGCCTGAGCGCCAAGCAAATCATTCCGCAGAAAGTAGCATTTGTAAATGATACGCTTGGATTAAAACTAACACCACATCTTTTTGGAACAGCTGGTTATCGTTTTTTAGTGAACGAAGACGTCAATGCAATTCCGTCTGTGATGGTAAAAAGTACCTCGGGTGCACCGATGCAGGTTGATGCAAATATCAAATTTCAATACCAGGATTTGCTGTGGCTCGGAGGGGGATATCGTTTTGGTAACGGTTATTCTGGTATGTTGGGTTTAAATGTTGGAAACACATTTAATGTCGGCTACGCCTATGATTTTACTACAAGCGCAGTCGGAACAGCCAGTCGCGGAACACATGAAGTCGTGATCGGGTTTCTTCTAGGTAATCGTTATGATGATTCGTGCCCGCGAAACATCTGGTAGTCGTAGTGGACAGACAAATTTGAATTCAACTCTTCAAAGTTATTTTTAAAAACAATCTGGCATTTTCATTGGGACATCGATAAGATTGTTTTGGCATTTAGCCATTATATAATTGACGAAGAGAAGTAATGGCTATATCTTGTCTAAGACGCATCAATAAAAAAAGCAGGATCAATCGACCCTGCTTTTTTTATCATATTAGTCTGGAATTACAGACGAACCACTTTCTTAGGCTTCGACACTGATTTGATGGAGTCGATATTCTTACGGAGAACTTCTTTCGCAATTTGAATTTCGGTGAAAGAAGCATCCGGAATAGGAGAGCAGCTAACTTTTGATTTGCTCTTCAATTCTTTTTCAGATTTTTCCAATTGAGTTAAAGCTTCGGCATATACAGTTTGGATGCTATCTAATTGCACCTGCGCCATCGCTTTGTTGACATTCAGGTTGATGGCTTGCCAATCAATTTTATCGTAGTTAGCCTTTAGGTTATGTTCAATGTTCTGCCAGTTTACTTTTTCAACTTCCTGCAGGTATTCCTGTTTTGCCAACGCTCTTTCTTTCTTATCCATCACTTCGGCCAGCGAAGCTTCAATTTCTTTCCACTGTAATTGGCTGACAACTTTCTTTGTTGCCTCTACGGTTTGCTTTACATTGTCTTTCTCTTCTTTTGTCAGGCTGCCATCCACCTCATCAAAGTTTACAGGGATAAAATGATCAACTACTGGAGAAACTATTGATTGTTCTTGCTGCGACGGAGTTTGTGTCGACGCCTGGAAGTTAACGATGTCGATCTTTAAGACCTCTGTATTGGAAGCAGTAAAGTCATCTGTGTGGCTTGGCATGATATGCTTCTCTGTAGCAGGAACAATGTTCTTCTCGCCACCACCAGTATTGCGGTCTAACTGCCAGGGAACAAAAACAGTATCATTTGCGTAAGCCATTACAGCACCGCTCTTCGCATCTTTAATGATTAGAACAGAGTTAAATAACAACACGCAAACCATTGCCGCAAACAGCGGAACGATCTGGATCAGCCGGAATGTTTTTTTCTTTTCCATGCCAACAATTTTTTCAATACGAGTTAGTAAATTTTGTTTTCCGGCAGCAGCAAGCGCAAGCGCTTTGTATTTGCCGGAAGTTTTCTCAAGGTGTAATAGAGCAGAGGCATAACCGACTTTGTCGTAGCCGAATTGTAAAACCAGTTCATCACAACAATTCTCTCTTTCAGCTTCGATCGTGTTCATGAAAAATTTCACGAAAGGATTGAAATAAAGTAATGTGTGAATGATGGAAACAATGAGGTTGAGTAAATAATCGAAGCGGCGAATGTGAGCTAATTCATGCAAAAGGATCGCTTCTACCTGTGCGACCGAAAGTTGATTCATTGCTGCTACCGGTAGGAGGATCATCGGTTTCAAATAACCTATTGTAACAGGAGAGGAAACAAGGTCAGAAACAACCAACTTCACCTTCTTGGCAATGCCCAAGTGACCCGCTACATTTTGAACAAATAGCCGATAAGTAAGATCTGCTTTCCGTAGTCCTTCTTTCTTAATGACCTGCACAAACTGCCAGTTTTTGTAGAGGCGCACCGCCGGAAAAACAAGCAACAACAAGTAAGTGATAGAAGCGGAGATCAGACAGATATTGAGGAAACTGTTTGAATGCGAGATGGTATTTTCAAAAAAAGCATAATTGCTTGTGCTGTTTTGATAATACAGGACAAATGTGGTAACAAACCATGCAAAGCCTACCAGCATTGCACCTACCGATGCCTGGTATTTTCTTGTCGATGAAAGCTTAAAAAAGTGGTTGACGCCAATGAAGACGCACCACAAAATGGCCATTTGCCAAAAGCTATTGAGTGTTGCCCATCCTAAAGCCTGCAAAAACTGCGACTGGCTCCATTGCGCCATGATTACTGCTTTTTGAGGTTATTGAGTAAGCTTTGAATCTGATCCAACTCCTCAGCGGAAACCTTTTGTTCACCGCTACCCAATGCCTGCAAAACCAGTTGTGTAGATGATCCGCCAAACAGCGAATCGATCATTTTGTCCAATAGATGTTTCTGCGTTCTTTCCTTATTTACCGCCGGTTGGTAAATGTGCGTACGCATGCTTTCGTCGCGTTTCACCAAACCTTTGTCATGCATGATCTGCATCAGTTTCAAAGTGGTTGTATAACCGACATCTTTTGACTTTGCTAATTCCTCATGCACGTCGCGTACGGTGGCACTACCGTTTTGCCAAAGTATCTGCAGTATCTCAAGCTCACTTTCAGTTGGTTTAATATATTTCTGAGCCATAGTAAAAATCGATTATGGGGCTAATTTACGACCATTTTCGTATTAATAAAATCCTTTTGAAAGATTTCGTATCAGTTGTAGTTTTTGGGAGATGAGTGGTAGAAAACGCCGATGAAAGTTTCAGATCGAAGATGAGCGGTGTCGGAAATTTACCGGTTGATTGTCGTCAGTGCGCATTTCTTTGGCTGTTTTTGTGCTTCCGTCATGGCTCCAACCCGGCGGTTTTATCAGGTATTTGACTGCATTTATGACTGACCCCGAAGAAGTCGCCCGCTTGAAAAGTTCAGCCCAAGTAACCAATGCAACCTTTACAGGGTTGAAAGATTCAATGTTCTTTGTCAGCCCATAAGTAGGCCTTTCTTCCTCCTGTTGGAAGGTCCCAAACAGCCGGTCCCAGATGATCAGTATTCCGCCATTGTTTTTATCGAGGTATTTCAGGTTGCTGCCATGATGAACGCGGTGATGCGAAGGAGTGTTCAGGAAAAACTCAAGGAATTTCGGCAAGCGGTTGACCGTCTCTGTATGAATCCAAAACTGATAAATAAGACTGATTTGTTGCATGAATAAAATCCAGATGGGATGAAAGCCAACGAGTGGCATCCACGCCCAAAAAAGGAATGCACCAGTGAGATTGCCGGTCCAGGTTTGCCGCAGTGCTGCTGCCAGGTTATAATGTTGCGAGGAATGATGAACAACATGAGAAGCCCAAAACCAGCCAGTATTATGGGCGGTCCGGTGAAACCAGTAATAAGAAAAATCGTCTGCAAAAAATAACAGAACCCAATACCACCAAACATTTGGATTCAATTCGAAAATCCTGACTTGGTAGAGAAAAGTAAACAAGCCGAAAATCATGGCCTTCGTAACAAAGCCGACAATCACATTCCCAATTCCCAACCCAAGACTCGTGAAGGTGTCTCTCTTTTCATAAAGATGCTTGTTCTCTTTATACGAAAACCAGGCTTCTAACGACAGAAGCAACAAAAAACCTGGAATGGCATAATAAAGAATGGCAGGAGGCATATTCAAATTTAAGCTTTCCCAGCCTTGAACGGAAAACCTAGTTTTTTACAATTTGCAGGGAATGCATCTCTGATCCATGTTGTACACTTAGGAAATAAATTCCTGCATGCAATGTGTGTAAGCCCGCAATCGGCAATCGGTTATTACCTGCCTGAACCGGCATGTTCACTTGCTGTACTTGCAAACCCGCACTGTTGCGCAGAAAGACCTGCGCCGTACCCGACTTCGAGCTATGAAATTGTATCGTTAACTGGGACTGGAAAGGATTTGGAGTGGCAGTTAAATGGTCGGATTTCACATTCATTAACTTAATGACAGCGCTATAGGTAATCCGGCCATCTTTATCGACGATCTTTAATCGATAGTAAATGTGAGATGTTGCGCCGCCAACCTGGTCTTGAAACTGGTAGCTGTTTTCCGTATTGGCGCCTTTTGGAGAGACCATTCCTACAGTTGAAAACTCAGTTCCGTTTTTGCTCCGTTCAATAAAATAGCGCTGAACCTTTTCTTCCTGCAGCGTCTTCCAAACTAGCATCGTTTGGTTATTTGCCTTCGGCTGCGCAATAAATGAAATCAACTTAACCGGGAGTACCGTGCCACCAAAATAGCTAGCCGAGGCAGTATTGTTATCGGTCACGGGGTCAGCTTGGAACTGAAATCCGCTGAAGGTGGTATTAATGGAAAAACTGCCATAATTGATTACGCGGGAGCGGATAATGACGGTCGCTGAGTCACCAACTGCCAGGTGGCTGAAATGGAATCGGTTATTGGCTGAATGAAAGTTTCCATTGTGGACAATAATATTATCCTTGAAAAAACCGGATGGAATGGTAATTACTGAGGTTCCGTTCCTGGCCACATCAGGCCCTCTATTGATGAAAATGAAATTCATGTCAACTGAATCGGTGGCACCATAGTTTTTAAAACTGATTCTGGAAAAAGAATGGATATCGGCGAGGTAGGTGCTGCTCCCCGTAACGGAGTTGGTTGCAATGGTTGTTGACACATCGTCTAAAACTCCGTAGGCTGAGCCGCCATTTCCTTTCCAACTCCAACGCAAACGGAACCAACCCGTGCGTCCATTAAACGACACAGATTCAGTTTTGGCAGAAGGGCCAGCGGAGAAAGAGACGGATGAATCTACTACTTTGTTACTTGTATCAACCAAATAGAGTTTTACCGAGGCTGAGGAGGAGTTATTTGTTGCGCGGTGTTTAAAAGAAATGGTGCTGTTTTGATTGAGATAAAGGAAACCCGTTGAAAAATGATAAGCGCCGTTTGGGTTAGACAAAGGTCCCACCCGCAAAGAATGTGTGCCACCAATGACGGTATTACTGGCATTATTGATTGTGGCCGATTGAAAGACATAGCCAAACTTCAGGAAACTGTCGCGAACGGGGAAGGCCTCAAAATTTTCTTTGTATTGGGAAAAAACACTGGTGCAAAAAAGCACGGCAGCAAAAAGAAGAAGGTTGGTTTGCTTTACGACATGGCGCAGAATTAGTTTCATAGCGACGAAATTTTTCAAGGGTTGGGAAAATCTACCCGGTAGATTTACGTGGCCGCGAAACTAATAAGTGTTTTTATTTATTGCAAGCTAGGTGTAATTTTTTTAAGCCCTGGGATACTTACCTATTTTCTTGCAGATGAAAGGCGCTCATTCCCAATCTTTTAGGGAACAGATTGTAGTGTAACCTACGAACCCACTTTTAATGGTGCTAATAAAAGATGTGATTTGACCTGCCCAGTACTTACTTTTTAATTATTAGACTAGGGTAAATTCAACCCTAACGGTTTTCATTGCTCAACCTAGGCTGAGAATTGAAACCTCCGGCAAACATGGATTTAAACGAAAAATGCCCATTTTTCAAGGGCATCAATCTTAAGGGACATAAAATAAAAGTCCCCGCTAAGCAGTGGGCGGGGAACTTTTTTGTGTCTCTCACAAAGCAGAACTATCGTAACTGAATCGTGTTAGGATTCGTATTTTCTTGCTGATGTACTGATATAGACCGCTCAGTTTGAGGTTTCGCTGCACGATCTTCAGAAATATTTTTTGTGCTGAATACTCCGGCCAAAGTTGGAGCAATAACCAGGGATACGATTGACATCAATTTGATTAAGATGTTCATTGAAGGACCAGATGTATCCTTAAACGGATCACCAACAGTATCGCCGGTTACAGATGCTTTGTGCGGATCTGAACCTTTAAAATATTTCTGGCCGTTGATATCAACACCTTTTTCAAAGCTCTTTTTTGCGTTATCCCATGCACCACCGGCATTGTTCTGGAACATTCCCATTAAAACACCGCTAACTGTAGCTCCGGCAAGGAATCCACCCAAAGCCTCAGGGCCTAAAGTGAAACCAATAATGATAGGAGAGATGATAGCAATTGCACCCGGCAACATCATTTTTTTGATAGAAGCTTCGGTAGAGATCGCTACGCATTTGTCGTACTCCGGCTTCCCTTTTCCTTCCATGATACCTGGAATTTCGCGGAACTGCCGGCGAACTTCTTCAACCATCGCCATAGCAGCTTCACCAACCGCACGGATGGCAAGAGAAGAGAAGATGAACGGAATCATACCTCCAATGAAAAGAGCAGAAAGAACTTTCGCATTATAAATATTAATGCCTTGCATTTCTAGGCCGTTCTGGTTCACCACGCCCACATAAGCTGCGAAAAGTGCGAGGGCTGTCAGGGCAGCAGAAGCAATTGCGAAGCCTTTACCGGTAGCAGCGGTTGTGTTACCAACAGCATCCAACGTATCTGTTTTCTCCCGTACTTCTTTTGGAAGTTCACTCATCTCAGCAATACCACCAGCGTTATCAGCAATCGGTCCGAATGCATCAATGGCTAATTGCATAGCCGTTGTTGCCATCATGCCGGCAGCGGCAATGGCTACACCGTACAATCCGGCAAAAGCATAAGAACCATAAATACCACCAGCTAATACTAGAATAGGCAGGAAGGTAGATTCCATACCAACAGCTAAACCACCAATTACGTTTGTGGCATGGCCTGTTGCAGATTGACGTGTAATGCTTAATACTGGACGTTTGCCCATCGCCGTATAGTACTCAGTAATGATACTCATAAGAGTACCTACAACTAAACCAACGATGATGGAACCGAAAACACGCAGGTTGGTAAATGAATCAATTCCTTCTTTCAAACGACCATCCGAGTTGAAATCACGGGTCAGGTACATTTCACCGGAAGGAAGGATCATTGTACAAAGAAAATAGGAAGCAATCGCAGTGAGTATAATGGAACCCCAGTTACCCATGTTCAATGCATTCTGTACTACTGATGTTTTGATACCAGCTTTATCGCTGATACGCACAAACCAGGTTCCAACAATCGAAAAAAGAATTCCGATACCAGCAATTAACATTGGTAATAGAATAGGAGAGAAGCCATTGAAACCATCGCTAAGTGCAGTGCCATTAGCACCTACAACCTCATGTCCTAAAACAATTGTTGCAAGAACCGTGGCCACATACGAACCGAACAAGTCAGCACCCATACCGGCAACGTCACCTACGTTATCACCTACGTTATCAGCAATTGTAGCAGGGTTCCGCGGATCATCTTCTGGGATGCCTGCTTCTACTTTACCTACCAGGTCAGCACCAACGTCGGCTGCCTTTGTATAAATACCACCACCCACACGGGCAAACAGGGCAATACTTTCAGCTCCTAAAGAAAAACCAGTCAATACTTCAATTGCACGGGTTACTTCGCGGTGAGTTGAAACTAAGTCCGGTGCGAACCATTTTAATAGTACGATAAACAAGCCTCCCAAACCTAACACGGCTAATCCGGCAACACCCATCCCCATAACAGCACCACCAGTGAAGGAAACGTTCAAGGCTTTAGCCAATGAAGTACGGGCAGCATGTGCTGTACGTACGTTTGCCTTTGTAGCAGCACGCATCCCGATGTAACCGGCTAAGGCACTAAAGAAGGCGCCGATAACGAAGGCAACAGCGATAAACCAATGTGATTCTTCGCTGCGACTACCCATGTAACCTAAAAGGAGGGCTACAATAACTCCGAAATAAGTCAGGATCTTCCACTCTGCTTTTAGGAACGCCATGGCACCTTCAGCAATGTAGTTGGAAATCTCTTTCATGCGGTCAGTTCCGGCGTCTTGTTTGCTTACCCAGGCAAATTTCCACAGGGTATACAACAATCCGATCAATCCCATAGCTGGGACGAGATAAGCATACGATTCAAATGAATTCATGTTGGAGTCTTGATTTTTAACGGAGGGCAAAGATAGGGGTTTCGACTATTGAGAGGTAGGCCCCGCTTAATTTGTTCAAGGCCCTTGCTAGCGCTGTGTTTGCACGGGTTATGAGCAGTTTATATCAATCCTGCTTTTTATATCAGAAGATGGCAAACTAATAGGAAAATTGAACTGCATTAAACGAAATTTTGTTTTCCTTGTTCACTTGTAACAGCGTTAATTTTACTGAATCAGCTAGGAAAGTTAGAAGGACACTGGCATGTATTTTTAGTAATTTAGAAAAAAGAATCTCGTATGAAAGCAACGACTGCATTGGCCGGAGGATTAGCAGGTGCTGCAACCATCACACTGCTGCATGAAAGTATCAAGAAAGTAGTTCCTGAAGCACCAAGAATGGACCGTTTGGGTATGCAGGCCATTTCAAAAGGATTAAAAAAAACAGGCAATAAAGTCCCCAATGAAGATGCTTTGTATGCCATTACAATGGCAGGTGATTTAATCAGCAATGCTCTTTATTATAGTGCGGCCGGTATTGGTAGTGAAAAGAATATTTGGGTGCGCAGCTCAATACTTGGTCTGGCAGCTGGTTTAGGCGCTGTTTTGTTACCAAAGCCTATGGGTCTAAACAATCGCCACAGTGATCGTACAATCGCAACACAAGTAATGACAGTTGGTCTTTACGTTACCGGCGCATTGGTAACCACAGCCGTTATTAAATTATTGAATAAGAAAAAACAAGTAAAGCATCATGAATGGGAGAGAAGGCTGGTGACTTCCGCGATGGGGTAGTTATCTGCCATCTTTATTTTCAATAATCTTCATCGTCACCAAATCGGTCTTGATTTTTCGGTAAACTTCTTCTATTCTGTCGTTGTAGTCGATAGTAATAATGCCGTGCAGGTCTGATGGCAGCGGTGTGTTTTTCTTCCGCAATATCCGAACATTGTCCCTTCCATAGCGGCCGCAAAACCAACCTAATTCAAATAGCACATTTGGTCGGGGCTGGAAATACTCATTGCCGTTGTTCTTTACCCAATCGTCGGGTGTAATCATAACATAAGCAAGAGCACATTGTCTTCCATAGTGTTCAAATTTTTCGATTACTGTTTTCCCATCGTCATATTGGTCAAAAAGGATGATAGGCTCAACATTCATATCCCGCAAGATTTCTTTTAATTCTCTCAATACACCTGTATCGTGCCCATGAACGATGAATACCTCTTTACCAATAGGGCTGAGAAACTCCGTTTGTTTTCTTTTTTCTTCCAATCTTTCAGCCTTTCGTTCATAGGTTTCTGCCGTCTTATTGCAGAAGTCAGCAATTGATCGGAATGTTGCTCTGGTCTCCTCATTATCGGTCTGAAGTCGGTATTGATTCATCTGACGCAACTGAACCGCCGCTTTCTTGTAAATTTTTATGTCATCGACAAAATGGCCCTGCGCTTTCTCGATGTGTCCTTTGCTGATTTCAAAAGACGAGTTGACGACCAGATTATAAAAGATCACTAAAAACTGGAATCGGGTTAACACCTCCAAAATCCCTTTACTATAGAAAAAATCAGGTGAAAGATGCGGAAGGGCAGCATTCAACGCATCGCATAGGCGTTTTGCTTCCTGCAATTCTTCCAAAGACTTACTATACCACTCTTCGTTATAAGCAAACATGTAGCGGATCGTTCTTGCTGCCACGTCAATAAAATCAACAAGAAATTTTGCGGCCAATACTTCGTGCTTATCATGGCTCGACCTCTCGATTACCGTATATAAATTGGTAGCCTGATATAAAGCAGCTTCGGCTGATTTTAGGTCATACATCTGGATTGCCTGCGTAGCTTTTGAAAACTCGAAAAACAGTTCGTCGAATGAATTTGAAGCAGTTTGGGATAGAGGGTGATAGCTTTGTTCCATACGTTGTTTTTAAGGATGAACACAATTGGGAAAGGGGATGTCCTTCTTTTAAAATTAAGAATTCATTCCTGAAATTATTTATGTTTTTAATATGACCTCTGCTTTAACGCTTAGCTACCAAACTTTCCTATACTTTTGCGCCTTCCCATGAAAGGAATTCACGAAATATACCCGCAGCTTGGCGAGAAGAGAAAGGTTGTTATTACCATGCATCAAAAGCCCGATGCTGATGCCATGGGTTCAACGTTAGGGCTCTATCACTTTTTACGACAGTTTGGTCACGAGGTCACTGTGATTTCGCCGACCAACTGGGCCCGCTGGCTCGACTGGATGGAAGGAACAAAAGACGTGCTCGACTACGAGCTGAACAAAAAGGAGTGTGATGAAATCCTCGATAAAACAGAATGGCTGTTTTGTCTTGATCATAACCACTTTAGCCGGACGAAACAAATGGCCGCGAAGCTGGCAGAAATAAAGTGTACGAAAATTGTAATCGATCATCATCAGGAGCCCGATACAAAATCGTTTGACTACGGTATTTCTAATACGGCTAAAAGCTCTACCTGTGAAATGATTTATGATTTCATCGTGGAGTCGGGACACCGCGATAAAGTGAATGTATTTATTGCTGAATGCTTATATGCCGGTGTGGTGGCCGATACTGGTTCTTTCCGCTTTTCATCTACACATGCGTCTGTACATCGCATGGTGGCGTATTTGAAAGAAGTGGGATTGGAGCATACGAAAGTGCACGAAGCGCTGTATGATAATTTCCTGGAGAACCGCCTTCGGTTTTTGGGTTATGTCTTATCAAACCGTCTTGAAATAAACTATCAGCTCAACACAGCACTGATGTGGGTGTCAAAACAAGAAATCCTTAAGTACGAGATTAAGACAGGAGATACGGAAGGACTGGTAAATTATCCTCTTTCCATCCAAGGCATCAAGCTGGTAGGCCTTGTGATTGACCGAGATGAAGAACGCAAATGGAGCTTCCGAAGTAAAGGATCTTTTGATTGCAACACCTTTGCCCGGAAATACTTCAGCGGTGGTGGGCACTTTAATGCCGCTGGTGGTCGCGACGCGGAATCTTTACAAGACACAGTCAAAAAATTTAAACTAGCTATTGAAGAAAATAGCTCTCTCTTACAATAAACAATCATTGAAATGAAACTGACAACACAGATTTTTTCTGTAGCGATGGCGGGACTTTTATTCACTGCCTGCAAAAACACCGATTACAAAAAAACCAAAGATGGTTTTGCTTACAAAGTTTTCAGCAGCGGTAGCGGCGATAAAATTATGCCCGGTGCCGTAGTGCGTTACCACATGACAAACAAGATTAATGATAGTCTGATCGCGACTACATACGGACAGCCAGCGCAGTGGATGCCGATTGCAAAAGAAGGTGCAATGGATAACCCGGTCATGAAGTTTATGCTGGAAGCAAGAAAAGGTGATAGCATTCTTTGGATTCGCCCGGTTGACTCCCTGATTGCAAAGAACCCACAGGCCGCTAACGATTCCTTTCTGCTTGCTAACAGAGGAAAAGAATTGCGCACCGTAATTAAGGTGGTGGAAGTTTATAAAGATGAAGCTTCAGCCCGTGCCATCTTTGACCAGGAGAGCCGCGAAAACTTTCTGAAAGACCCGATGGTTAGTGAGCAAAAGAAAAGAGATGAGGCTGAAATCGAGGCGTACTTAAAGTCAAAAAATATTCAAACAAGCCGTACACCTTGGGGAACTTATGTGCAAACAATTACGCCGGGTTCAGGTGCTAAACCGAAAGCGGGTGATTATGTAATGGTTCGCTATACGGGAAGGTCTCTTTCGGGTGAAGAGTTTGACAGCAACAACAAGCCAGGAGCTCCACTGTTCCCATTACAAATTGGAGCAGGAAGTGCAATCCCTGGTTTTGAAGATGGTATCAAGCAGTTGTCAAAAGGAGAGAAGGCGATTATTTACGTTCCTTCTTTTGCAGGCTATGGTGCACAAGGTGCTCCGCCAAAAATTGGTGCTAATCAAAACCTGATGTTTGAAATCGAAGTTGTAGACATTACGGACAAACAACCAGCACCTCAGTCGATGGCTCCGGTTGATTCAACAAGAAAATAATTTTTTAGATCAAACTTTTACCGACATTTACAGCTCATCACTCGATGAGCTGTTTTTATTCCTACTCTTTGTTAACTGGCTCCGTTTTTAGTCCAAGATTCTGAAAGAGAAATCTGAAGCCTTTGGAAACAACTTGCCAAACGTATTACAAGCTGCCGTCTTACGACCCTCTGATAAGCAACCATGTAGAATCATCCATACCAAGCATATGTTGATGGGAGAAAGAGCAGTTCATAACTGCTCTTTTATTTTTTGTAGGCAGTATAAAGTTGGATAGCCTCTTTCGCCTCTTTTACATCATGAACACGCAGAATGGTAGCACCGTTCATTAACGAAATAGTATGCAAAACGGTCGTGCCATTTAAAGCTTTGTCCGGTGTTGTTTGCAGGGTTTTGTAAACCGTTGCTTTTCTTGAAAGCCCTATAAGGAGTGGTTTCTTTAATTGATGAAAAAAAGAAAGTTCACGAAGCAACTGAAAGTTATGATCGATGGTTTTGCCGAAGCCAAATCCCGGGTCAATGATTACATCTTTGATTCCCATCTTTTCCAATACTTTCATCTTAAAGGAAAGTGAATCGAAGACCTCTAAAGTTACATTTTCATATTGCGGATCCTTCTGCATCGTCTGCGGATCGCCTTTCATATGCATAAGTACATAGGGCACACCCAATTTTATAACTGTCTCCAGCATCGCTTCATCAATGGAACCAGCACTCACATCGTTGATGATACTGGCCCCGGCATCTACTGCCGCATGGGCTACACCGGCATAGAACGTATCAATAGAAATGATTTGTTGCGGGAACCGACAATGTATTGCTTCAACGGCCGGTAGTACTCGTTTCATTTCCTCCTCTTCACTCACTCTTTGGCTGTTTGGTCTTGTGCTCTGTCCACCCAAATCAAGGATAGTGGCTCCATCGCTGATCATTTGTTCCGCCATTTGCAAAAGTGCATCTTCGTCGTTCATGCGGCTACCACTGTAAAACGAGTCCGGTGTGACGTTTAAAATCCCCATTACAATCGGTTCTGTGATCGTCAGCAATTGGCCTTTGCAGTTGAGTGTAAACATTGAGCGTCGTTCCTTACTTTTGAACGAATGTAACAGAAAAGCTACAAGCAAATAGCTTCAGGCTGCAAGACCTTACGTCAAGGCTTCTGCTTTTAGCCAGCAGCATGCAGCTTGAAACAAAATGCCAACCATGTCTACCATCCAGCAATACGAAAGTGTGATCTCGAACTGTCAGGATATTTTTCTAAAAAAGACCATTGACTATGGCACTGCATGGCGTGTTTTACGACCTATATCCATCGTCGACCAGATCTATATCAAAGCGTACCGCATTCGAACGATACAGGAAGTTGGCGAGCAAAAGATAAGTGATGACATTAGGGGAGAGTTTATTGGCATCATCAATTATTCTATTATCGGCCTTATTCAATTGCAGCTAACGGAAGAGGATGAAGAAGAACTAAGCGCTGATATAGTGAAGACGCACTATGAAAAATATGCTAATGAAGCCAAGAACCTGATGCTGAGTAAAAACCATGACTATGGCGAAGCCTGGCGACAAATGAGCCAGGAAAGTTTTGTTGACCTTATCTTGATGAAATTGCAGCGCATGCGGCAAATACTTTCGAACAAAGGAAAGACGTTAATCAGTGAAGGATTGGATGCAAATTATTTCGACATGATCAATTACTCGGTTTTTGCTATGATCCTTTTGGAAGAAAAAAAATCAGTTCCGGTATGAAGGTAGCTGTTCGGGTTGTACAACTATTTGTAGGAATTCTGTTTATCATTTCCGGCCTGGTGAAGGCAAATGATCCCATTGGGTTGAGTTACAAAATGCAGGAGTTTTTTGAACTCTGGAGCGAAGGGTTTGCGCAGGGAAGCTTTGTCCGCAATTCTTTAAATTTTTTCCATCAAAGTTCGCTTGGCCTTTCAGTGGCTATGATCGCTTTAGAGATTGTGGCAGGTGTGGCTTTATTGGTAGCCTGGAAGAAGAAGTTTGTTTTGTGGTTGCTACTGGTGCTGATTATCTTCTTCACTTTCCTTACCGGGTATGCTTATCTCTCTGGTAAGTTCACAAACTGCGGATGTTTTGGTGACTGCCTTCCTATTACGCCACTGACATCTTTCATTAAAGACATTGTCCTTCTTATATTGATTGTTTTTCTATTGGTTGGCCAGCGTCATATTCAACCAATTTTCACCAGGAGAACGCAATTTGCTATACTGGGTCTCAGTCTTTTTCTTAGTCTTGTTCTGCAATGGTATGTGCTGAACTATCTGCCGCTGGCAGATTGTTTACCGTTCAAGAAGGGCAACAATATTTCGGAGCAGATGAAGCCACCGCCCGGCTCACGACCCGACAGCGTGGTGATCAAATACATTTACGAAAAAGAAGGGAAGCGGTATGAGTGGGCGGCTACTGAACTGCCGGCTGACTTCACTTCCTATAAATACGTTGACCGCATTGATAAAGTGGTACGCAAAGGGAATGCTGATCCACCCATCAAAGGATTTTCGTTGAGCGGAGTAAGTGGAGAAGATTCGACGCAGATTGTTCTGCAGCAACCGGTAGCCTTATTGGTCTTTGCACTTGATTTTAAAAATGAGGAGTGGATTAAAGAAACTGGCAAATTGATGAATGCTGCTAAAGCAGTCAACGTTCCGGTTTACATAGTGTCGCCAAACCTGAATGAAGGTATCAATGCCTTCCAAAAAGCAGGCATAAGTGGAGGCCAGTTTTTCAACACTGACTTTACGGTCGTGCGGACCGTAGCTCGTACAACACCGACAATCTTATTGCTACATCAAGGCACCATCGCAAAGAAGTTCAGCAAGCATGCCATTGATAAAGTCCAAGCGTCTCTTATTTCACCCTGATTTATTTCCTTAACTTGAAGCCGTGCTCACATTCATCCTGAAAAAAATTGCTTATGGGTTTTTGGTGCTGATAGGAGTGGTGGTGCTTGTGTTTGTGTTGTTCCAGGGTTTTGGCGATCCCACCAATCTGGTTGCCGGCCAATCTAGCGACGCAAAAACGCAGGCTGCTATTCGCAAGGATCTTTACCTGGATCAGCCAAAATGGAAGCAGTTTGTTTACTACCTGAACGATGTATCACCCGTTAGTTTTTACGCAAAAGAAGACATCGAAGCCAAGCAGCTAAAAGGTTTTTTTATTGGCGGCGATACCAAGCTGGCTATTAAACTGCCTTACCTGCGCAAGTCATATCAAACCAAAGGGTCGGTAAGTACCATATTGATGGAGGCCTTACCCGGTACACTGATGTTAGCATTTGCCGCTATGCTTGTGGCTGTAGTGATTGGCATACCGCTTGGTGTTTTGGCGGCCGTAAAACAAAACACTTGGATGGACACGTCAGCCGTATTTGCCAGTATCATCGGCATTTCCGTTCCATCATTTTTTATGGCCATCATCGTTGCGTATTTCTTTGGTTTTGTGTGGAGCGATTGGACAGGCCTGCATATTACCGGTAGTTGGTTTGATATTGATTCGGAAGGGAACCGCCGGCTGACATTACAGAACCTCATCTTGCCAGCGTTTACATTGGGCATTCGTCCGTTAGCCATTATTACTCAACTAACCCGAAGCGCCATGTTGGATGTGTTGGACCAGGATTACATCCGCACCGCTTATGCCAAAGGATTAAGCAGACAAGCAGTGATTTGGAAACACGGTCTTCGTAATGCGCTGAACCCGGTGATCACAGCCATTACAGGTTGGTTTGCGGAGTTGCTGGCTGGTGCTTTTTTTATCGAATGGATATTTGGTTGGAAGGGCATTGGCAAGGTGACTGTTGATGCGTTGGAGAAACTTGATTTTCCCGTTGTGATGGGATCTGTGTTGGTATCAGCTACCTTCTTTATTCTTATTAATATTCTTGCTGATATTTTATATGGTGTGGTTGATCCTCGTGTTCGGATCAAGTGAGTTTTTTCCCTTAAAATTTTCTGCTCAGCCATAGGTCACGTCAGGGGCATTGCCTATCTTTAGCGCACAATCCGCCGACAAATCACCACCAATTATCTAACGTAAAAACCCTTGCTATGGAAAAAGTCTCTGATCTGTTGGCTCGTAAGCATCCACAGTTCAACACCGCTACTTCAAATTGCCTCGTTAGCGATGCATTGTACCAAATGTGTTGCGAAAATGTAGATTACCTGATCATTATGGAAGATAACAAGTTCAAAGGTATCATCACGGACCATGATATTGCCTCACGGATTTTGTTTGAAAACAGGCCATTGAATCAGATTCAAGTAGTGGAGTTTATGAACGCTACACTTCCCGTCATTACCCCCGATGCATCGCTGCCAACGTGTATGCAGGTGATTGAACGATTTAATGCCCGCCATGTGGCAGTATACGATCGTTTTGAATTTAAAGGGGTTGTTTCGTCGTACGACCTGATGCAGGAAGCATTGCACAATTCGACGAACTTCTTTCCGGAGGAAGCCCAACCAAGAACGGGTTATCCCTGGAACTATTGAATGACGATTTCTTCAATTACTTTTTCACCCAAAGCTTCGTTCACACGAAGCTTTATTTTTTCCTTTTGATAGATGAGCTCTTGTTTAAGTGGAGCAACGTTGGTAGTAATAAAGAGGGTCTTGTTAATGACCTTCAGGTTTTCCGTGTAACGGGCAATGGTCTTTCCCATCACACTCTCCCACACGTCTTCAATTTGCATTGCCTGGATGGAGCCTTTCATGCGACTCTGTTTCAGGAAAATTTTGATTGCATCACCAATAGAATACTGGCCCATGGGACGAAGGTAGGGGATTGGGCGAGGAGAAGAAAGAGGAAAGAAAAAATGATCGAGAATAAAAGCTCAAGACAGGAGGGAAAACGATTTTTTGTGATACGAGGGGAAACCAGCAATCTACAGTCATTGGCCCCAAATAAGTAGGAAGACTTCAGGTAGGATGGAGTTTGAAAAACAAAAGCTTCAATTATTCTCTGCCGGAATAAAAGTGAACCCTTCAGTATTGGTTCTCTTGCCTGTTTTTTCTTTAAGTTGTCGCTTCGCTGGAGCAACTCTTTATTGCTTTGTAGCCTTATCATATGTCAGAGCCGGCCCTACAACTTCGAAGCCGTTTTTCTGCCGGAACCTGTGTTTTTCTTCCTCTGACATTTTTCCATAAACTCCCTGGCCCACCGCCTTGAAATGTGACTCCATTTTCCCTGCCGGTTGAAAGACAATGAGCATCCTGGCATTTCCTTCATTTGTTTTGGAAAAGGCATGAGGAACCATCCTTGGTCCAAAAACAGCATCGCCTGCCTTTGCTGTAAATGTTTCTTCTCCCACTTTAAAAAGAAATTCTCCTTCCAGAATATACCACCATTCATCCTGCTTGTAATGGTAATGAAGAGCCGGACCACCTTTCTTCACACGGGTGGACTCAAAGGCATACATATCTCCATCGGAATCTTTCGTGGAAACTTTGCAGTAAAACGTATCACCTTCAAAGAGAGAAAGGCTTTCATTAAAGCGATCTTTGCCGCTTTCTACGATGAAGCCTTTGTCGTGTCTTTTCTTATAGGAAGACTTGGCTTGCAAAGCAAACGGCGCTGTCAAGAAAGTGCCCGCTGCTGCAAAGAGCCGGAGAAAGGAGCTGCGTTGCATGGCGTGTAGTTAAGGAATACTAATTTAAGATTTCTAAAGTAATGAGTCAGTATTTATTTGCGTTGGAGCTGATGTCACTGCTTCGTTAAGAAGGGGACAAATGTTTATGTAGCGGTGGCATTGTTGTTCCGTCTGTTTTGGTTGATAAAAAACTGACATGAATAGCCATAGCTGGTAACATACAGGTTAAACTCCATTATATGAATATCAGGTTAGCAGTAATGGTTATCAGAAGGCCAGTTCCAAAACGAAGTACCAAATGGCAACACCCATTATAAGACAGATCAATCGTTGCCAAAACTTTCTTATTAGATTCTCTGCCCATAAGGAAATTAAACTGTCTTTCGTGCGGACATACCTGCCCATCAGGATGAACGGAGCTGCCAAACCAATTAAAGCCATTTCCCCCAAAGTATAGCTCACAAACTTATTAGCTGCACGTCGTTCCCTTTCTTGTTGGTTTTGCTGGTATTGCGGTATGTAAGAATTTAAATAGTACTCGTTGATCAGTCGTACAAGTTCTTCTTCGGAAAGGTTTCTTTGCTTTAATTCCACTTTGGCTTGATCAATGTATTCTTGCTGATATTGTTCAGGGCCAGATTCAATGATGTCTATTAAATACTGGTCACTTAGTTTGTTAACCTTGGGATCAAATTGCATTCTACCTCTTTAGGTTTTGGTTGTAGCAAATATTCTTCGGCTTTGCCATTTCGTGGCATTTCGAGTTGCGTCAGCTTAAATTTATAACGAAAGTTGAATAATGTTCATTTGTTCACCAATTGATGTTCAACTAGTGTATCAGCTAACCGATGTTTGTGGTTCGTTGCTTTACATTTGGCAAGCAAGTAATCCTTTACTTTTTTAAAATTATCTGAAGGATCCACATAGTAGTAACCTAAGGGTGCGGATGAAAATTATTTGAATTAGCACCATCGTGAAGTCTAACATTAACGAAAGGGACTGTCAATAGCACTAACGGTTTAGATGTTTCCGAAGCAGCGGTATTCTGTGTTGTTCAAGGCTCACCTTTATTCCAAAGTTCGATAAAGTTATGCTGGTGAGGACTTGCTGTTAATCCGTTGTATTAGAAACTCCCTGTTGGTAGATGTACTTCCGTTTTAGTTATTGCCACCTTTGGCGCCAGGGAGCCGGATCTTAATCCACTTAATTTGTCCATTGTGATTTGATTCATGTTCGCACACATGAAACCACTTGCAATAGTTGTTGGTCGGCCCCCAAAACCAATTTTTGTCCACAGCTAATAACCATTTGTCATCTCTTTTTCTAAACTCCTGAATCGTGTTTTCGCGTACTTCTTTCAAGATATTTAGATAATAATCAATTGAGTGGTTTTTTATTGTTTTTCTTGCCTCTTCACCGAGATTCATCGGTATATCCCATTGCTTCTTGATGTTGTCGTCCCAACTGTCCCACCGCTTACCTTCGAAAGTGTGAAGTTGATAGTAGCGTTCAGTTGCAGCCAAATGCAGCAACATAGCCCCAATGGAATTGGATTTTGAATCATGGATGTAATCCAGTTGTTCTACCGTCATATTTTGTACAGGCTGAAGAATGGCCTCCCTCATCCAATTCATCATGGAGACCAATGTGCCAATCTGTGGTGAAAAGCCTTCTTTTGGACCAATTACATTGATACCTTCATCTGCAATGTCTTTACTCCAGCAGTTGGGTGAAAAAAGTGAAACAGCTACAACACCAGAAGTTAACGTTGCGGCCTTTTTGATAAAGCCTCTGCGGTTTGTACTTACGGGTAACTTTCTCATAACAATTGATTTGTAAAAAAAATTACGATATATGATGCTAATTACGACAGAATCCAGGCCTGTTTACCAACGTCCAAACTGTTTGTGAAGGAGTGACATTTACTGTTCCGTCAGCGTTAGTTAAAGATATTTCGTTGATTTGAAATCTGAAGCTGGTGACATGCACATAGGCCGCCATTGCATGAATGCCATCCTATGTTTGATTTCGGTAACTTATATGTAATAAGAGAATGTGGGCAGAGTGAACAAGATCTAGAATGCTATAAAGCCAATGAGCTTGTCTAACATGCTGATCCCGCTCTGCCTTTTTACA
>Ga0164290_1000992_pt1 | contig 60444 bp, 51 predicted proteins | sample Micstemetagenome_FD_108782 | JGI IMG/M metagenome (GOLD analysis project Ga0164290, IMG submission 108782) | Contaminated culture microbial community from soil near Moab, Utah, USA - Microcoleus steenstrupii SON62 (Illumina Assembly) | ecosystem: Environmental > Terrestrial > Soil > Soil crust...
AATACATTCGCCATCGAAAGCTTCTCCAAGGTTCTGGGCCAGACTAACCCGGCAACCGTAGGGTCGCAATCGGCGCAACCTGAAGAGGCCGTGGATAATCGGATCGGGCTAAGACAGCTACCGGCTTGCCAAATTGCCAGCGAGTGGCGGGCTGGCCTTGCATGGCCATTTCTCTCCTATAAAATTGGAGAGTCGGTTGCCACGAAGGCAAAACAGATCGGCGGGCGTCCGCCGCATTTACAAATCAATGGATTGCAGGCCGCTAACGGCGGCGTTTGACCTGAGGAGGTTTGCTTTGCTTACTGAAGCTGAAGTCCAGAGAAGCTTCCGGAACCTCTTTAAAAGCAAGGAAGTGCCATCGCCAGAGACGTTCGAGCGTGCCGAAGCGTTGCTTGACGAGTTGCGTGCTGAGAGCCCTCTGCGGCACCGGTTGAGTGTGGAACTCGAAGACATCCGTAAGCTGCACGCGGCCCGCGCGTAGTCGCAGAACGCGGACGCTCGGCGTGTGCCAGTTTGCCTGTGCGTGAAGGTCGGCTTTGCCGATGAAGCGCTCGGCGAACACATAACGGAACGTATCAACGAATCAGGCCGTTGACTGCAGTTCTCTTCTGCGGTCAACGGCCATTTTCGTTTCGTTAGATCGTGTCGCTAATCAGCGGTTCAAGGTCAGACCGAAGCTAAGACCACCCATGATCACGTCTTGGTCGGTGAAGCCAGTTGCACTGTTGCTGCGTGCGACACCCTGTGCAAAGTCCGTCAAGGTGAAGCCGACACGGAACGCGATGTCGCGAGTCAACTCGAAGGCAGCATCGCCGCGGATCTCACCGCCCCAGACAAATTCGGCATTGTCTTCGTAGGTTCTGTCCTTGTCGATCAGCTCCGTTTGGATTGTCTGGGCCGGGGCCAAGGTGTCCCAAATCGTGAAACGCCGGGTCTGCTGAGCGGTGAAGAACTGCCAGTTCTGCAGTGCGAAGGCCCGCGCCTCCGTAGAGAGCGTCCAGTGGCCGTAGGTCTTGCTCAGCCGGAATCCCAGCTGAGGCCCGAGCATGTTGTTCTCCCAGTGCGTCTTGTCGATGAGGTAAATCTCGGTCGGACCTCTCGCCGTGATGAAGCCGGGCACCGGGAATCCGTCGCCCAGTGGCGGATCAACGAATCGTGCATAGCGAGCGTAGCGGTCGCGGCGGACAAAGTCGTTGAAGATCGCGTACCGTACACCGATCATCGGTTCGAAAATTCCGCCGTTGTGGAACTCCTTACGGCGCCAGACGCGGTTGAGTTCAAATGAGGAGTAGGTGGCGTTATTGATGCTCTGCGTGAGCATGTAATCACGAGGGTTGCGGTCTTGGATCGGAAAGACCACTTCATCCGGATCGAGCGGCGGACCTTCCTCGTTGATGCGTGAGACTCGCTCCTGACGAGTAACCAGGTTCTCGTTCGGACCGCTGATGCTCCAAACCACCACGTTCCAGCCGACTTTGTCTTCGGTCATGTAGCCAAGGTCGAGGCGGTTACCCCAGGTGAAGTCGCCTTCCCAGGGAGACCAGAGGCTGCCCAGCGTATCTTGCTGGCCGGGGATCACCGGGTCCGGAGGTAGAGGCGGCTCCACGTCGTTAATCGGGAGATTCGGAGTGTTATTACCCTCCGGCCGCGACACATTGATGTGCAGTCGGTCGTAGGTCGCATAGAAGCCGATGTTCGGCGGCTCACCATCGCCGAACTCGCTTACTTCAGCCGGTGCAAAGAATTGCAGGTCCGGATTGAAGTAGTCGGGCCCAATGAATGGCTGAAACTCCGGATGCTCGGCACGTGCCGCACTAGTCAGCCAAACGGCCGCCAGCAGGGCAGCAGCCAGGCACGAGAACGATCGAGTCAGCGACATGGTTGAATTCCACCTTCGGGCTTCGCTTCACTTCCGAAGGTCGCTTTTTCGTAAAACGACGATCGGGTTGCGGAGAGACCATTTCCGCTCGTGACGGTAGTATCGGATATGCCGCGCGCGGAAGTTGAGTAAGAAAGGAAGCTCGTTCCGGAAATTCCACCTGTGCCGGTCGTGCGGCTAAAGACAGGCCAGCGCCGCGTTTAGACCAGCTCAGCCTGCTGCCGAAGCAGGAACGAGGATTCAACCGTGCAAACGTGACTTTTGCCCCGAAACCCTTGGCACGGTATACTTTGGCGACTTTCCGGAGTTTCGCCCGGAGTGATCCGATTCGCTCATTCGCGGAGCACGCAAATGCCCGTCTGCCGACTGCTAGCGTTATTGCTTTTGGTTCTGTGCGCCGCCGTGCCAGCCATCCGTTTGTGGGGGGAGGAACCGACAACAGCCGAAGCACCGGCCGAAAAGAGCAACGCTCAGGCCGGTGAAGCAAAGCCGGACGCCAAAGCGGATGACAACAAAACGAAGTTCATTCGCATCCGACGGGGCGAGGACAAAAAACCGCTGGCGCTCGAGACGGCCATTGTTCGCTACGTGCCCGAGGAGGGAGACAAACCGGTGGTTGTCGACCTGATCGGGGCCGTGCACGTCGGCGACAAAAGTTACTACGACGAACTGAATAAACGCTTCGAAGACTACGACGTTCTCCTCTATGAGCTCGTTGCACCGCCCGGCGCGAAGATTCCTAAAGGAGGGCGCGGAGGCAACTCGAGCGGCCATCCCGTTGGGGCGATGCAAGACGGGCTGAAAACGGTTTTGGAGTTGGACCATCAACTTGATTTGATCGACTACACGGCCGACAACTTCGTTCACGCGGATATGTCGCCCGAAGAGTTCAGCAAGACCATGGCCGACCGGGGCGAAAGCTTCATGCAGATGTTCTTTCGGCTGATGGGGCAGGGGGCCGCTCAGCAGGCCACTGGTGGCGGATCCAACGATCTCGGAATGCTGATGGCGCTTTTCTCTCGTGACCGAGCGCAGCGAATGAAGGTGATCATGGCGGAACAGTTCGAAAACCTGGAAGGGCAAATGGCTGCCTTCGACGGGCCAGAGGGATCGACGATCATCACGGAACGCAATAAGAAGGCCTTTGAAGTGCTCGATCGGCAGCTAAAGAACGGCAAGACCAAGATCGGGGTGTTTTACGGGGCTGGGCACCTTCCTGATATGGAAGAAAGGCTCCTGAACGATTTCAAAATGAAGCGATCCGACCAGGAAGTTCAATGGGTTCGGGCGTGGTCGCTGGAGTCGAAAAAGCCCAAAAGCAAGTAGTCTGTTTCCGCGTGAGTTCACGGTTCGACTGCCAAACGAGCCGCGGGAACCGATCCCCGGGTTTGGCGGCAGCTGAACTCGCAATCTCATGGTCGGGGCGATTTCTGTCGGAAAATTCTTGACCCCTGCAGGCGCTGCTAGCCATACTCACAGTGGAAGAAGAGGCTCGCTGATTCGTTCACAGTCACCTGCAGCGGGCGGTGCAACATGGCGCAGTGGTTCTGTCGTCTCATGGGGGACGAGATCGGTCCCCTCACAAGTGCTCAGCTTCTCGAAATGGCTCGCAGCCACAAGCTGACGCCGGAAGATTACGTTCGCAAGGGTACCGAAGGCAACTGGGTTGGCGCCTACCGGGTGAAGGGGCTCTTCGACGAAGACGCCAGCGCGAGCGGCATCTCGAAGATCATGACTGCTGTGAGTCAGGCACCTCCTCCGGAGGCTGAACCGGCGCCACCGGTTCCTAAACAGCACGTCGAGGATTGGTACTGTATCTGCAAAGGGCGCAAGCTAGGCCCGATGACCTTTGAGGTTCTGCAGGCCCTTGCTTGCGAAGGTCAGCTGCAGCCGTCGGACCGCGTATGGACCAATCTAATGCCCAAGCATCATGCGGCTGCCGAGATTCAGGGGCTCCTGCGCGGGGCAACTACTTAGGCGGTTGTGTTGACAAAGTAGTCAATAAGTGATATGCTGTGAGGTTGCTTGACAGTGACGCGTTCTCCAAGTCTGAGTCGCGCACACTTACGTCGACGGCGATCAACCGGTCAAACCGGGATGTGGTGAAAAACTCGACGGGTTTTTCACCAAGTTGGGGGCCCCTGGAGGACCATGAAGTGGTGAAAAACCTACCTAGTTTTTCACCACTTCACTGATTCGCGTGAACGGGGTATTCGCCGCAAGTGCGAATGGGCAGGCGCCGGCAGACTCGCACCTTATTTGCGAGAGCTGGGCATTGTCGGCTACGATTGGAAAGCTTGCTCCCTGTCGGGATACAAGTCATGGATGCCAATCAACAGGCTACCCACATGGATAAGACCGGCCCGCGAGAGCGATTGTCCCGTCGGGCGCTGCTTGCGCAGGCTGGCGGTGGATTCGGCGCCTTGGCGCTCGCTTCGCTGCAGAGAGATTCATCTGCCTCGGAACCTGGGAGATTGCCTGAGGGACAGCGTCCGCCGCATTTCGCTCCGCGGGTGAAGCGGATCATCTGGTTGTTCATGCACGGCGGGCCAAGTCATGTCGACCTCTTCGATCCGAAACCGGATTTGACTCGGCTGGCCGGCAAGCCGTTGCCCGATAGCTTCGGCATGGTTATGACTCGTCGGCAGGTCGCCGAGAATCCTCTCCTGCCGGCGGTGAAACCGTTTCAGCAGCATGGTGAGTCGGGCCTGGCGGTCAGCAACTTCCTGCCTGAGATCGGCAGGCATGCGGACGACTTGTGCGTGATCCGCAGCATGCACGGCGATAGCGTGAACCATCCGCAGTCGGTGTATCAGATGAACACCGGCAGTATCTTGATGGGACGGCCGAGCCTCGGAAGCTGGGTGGCGTACGGACTCGGCAGCGAGAATGCCGATCTGCCGGCATTTGTGGTACTGCCCGATCCTGGGGGCGGCGTGAAGGGCGGACCGCCGGCTTGGGGCAGCGGGTATCTGCCAGCGACCTACCAAGGCGTAACGATGCGCCCAGGAGCCCAGCCGATCTTGCACCTTCGGCCCCAGCAAGGGATCAGCACTGCACAGCAAATGGGGACGCTCGACCTGGTGCAGAAGCTGAATCGAGCTCATCTGGCAGAGCGCGACAACGACGACGAATTGTCGGCGCGCATTCGGGCGTACGAGCTCGCCTTCCGCATGCAAGCGAGCGCGCCCGAACTGGTCGACGTGCGGAGCGAGACCGAAGAGACCTTGCGACTCTACGGTGTCGACCAAAAGGAGACACGTGATTTCGGTCAACGCTGTTTGCTCGCCAGGCGAATGGTGGAGCGCGGAGTGCGATTCGTGCAGGTGTATTCCGGCGATACCAACGGTTGGGACGCTCATAGTGATGTGCTAAAGAATCATGAGCAGCATTGTCGGGCGACGGATAAACCGGTCGCTGGCTTGCTCGCAGATTTGAAGCGGCGGGGGTTGTGGAACGACACGCTTGTGATTTGGGGCGGCGAGTTCGGCCGTATGCCGATGAGCGAGTCGGGCAAGGGGCGAGATCATAACCCGTGGGGCTATTCCGTGTGGCTCGCCGGCGGCGGCGTAAAGGCTGGTTACGTGCATGGCGCGACCGACGCAGTCGGGCTGCGCGCTGCCGAGAGTCCGGTTCATGTTCGGAATTTTCACGCAACGCTGCTGCACCTGCTTGGTCTTGATCACGAGGCGCTTAGCTTTTTCCACAACGGCCTGGAGGAACGATTGATCGGGCCAACGGACGATGTGGAAATCGTGCGCGAGGTGCTGGCATGACGGCCAAATGCTTGCTTCGTCGACAAGCCGTATGGTTGCTAGTCTCACTCGTTTGCCTGCTGGGTTCAGATCGCACCCGAGCCAATGACGATTCGGATGACTCGATCCTCAACGAATCGCCGATCACGGAATCCGATCGGGATCATTGGGCTTTTCAGCCGTTGAGGCGTCCTCCGTTGCCGGTTCTGCCGTCGGACGGTTCAGCAAGTAACGGCGTTGATGCGTTCATTCGTACTGGGTTGCAGAAGAAAGGACTCGACTTAGCGCCGGAGGCGGACCGGGCGACGCTATTGCGGCGACTATCGTTCGATCTGATCGGTCTGCCGCCTACCCCGGAAGCATGGATTGAATTCGAGAACGATGGCGCGCCCGATGCCTACGAGCGATTGGTCGATCGCTTGCTGGCTTCGCCCGCCTATGGCGAGCGCTGGGCGCAACATTGGCTAGATCTGGCCCGTTATGCGGAGACCGATGGCTTTGAGCATGACAAGGTTCGGCCTGAGTCGTGGAAATATCGCGACTGGGTCATTGAGGCGCTGAATGCTGATTTAGCTTATGACCAGTTTGTCGCAGCTCAGCTTGCGGGCGATGAACTGGCCAGCGCGCAAGAGAGGCATCCGCTCGGTAGCCGTTTGGCAGGCAAAACGGCGACGACCTTTTGTCTCGCCGGACCCGATATGCCGGACCACGATGATCAATCGTTGCGGCGGCATGAGCTTCTGAACGATTTGACCAGCACTGTCGGATCGGCGCTACTCGGTCTGCAAATGGGTTGCGCGCAGTGCCACGATCATAAGTATGACCCGATCAGCCAAGCCGACTTTTATCGGCTGCGAGCGGTATTTGAGCCGGCTGTGCCTGTTCTGAAGCGCGACCAACTGTGTGACGTCCTTGCTGCTCAGCGAGGCGTGCCTGAAGCGCGGTTGTGGATCCGTGGGGACCATCGCCGGCCAGGCCCAGTCGTGCAACCTGGCTTTCCGCGTATCGCCGAATGGGATGCAGATCAGATCGGTAGCGAGGCTGCTGCAAAAGAGCGAGCAAGTCGTTTGCGTTTGGCAGAATGGATCTTTAACGAGAAGAATCCGCTGCCCGCGCGAGTGATGGCCAATCGAGTCTGGCAGCACCACTTCGGTCGCGGCATCTTCGACACGCCGAGCGATGTGGGGCTGATCAATGCTGGCCCAACGCATCCGGAACTGCTTGATTGGTTGGCCGTAGAACTGAAGGATAGCGGCTGGAGTCTTAAGCACCTCCACCGCGCGATTGTCTTGTCGGGAACGTACCGCCAGACGAGCCGTGAAATGGAGAGTGCCGCCACCGATTGGCAGCAGCGGTTGGCGGCCGACCCGGCCAATGCACTGTATAGCCGGTTTCCTCGACGCCGCTTGGACGGCGAGTCGCTTCGAGACGCCATGTTGGCTGCGGCGGGCTTGCTCTCAACCGAACGTGGCGGCGCTGGAGTGATGCCGCCCTTGCCTGACGAACTGACGAGCACGCTTCTGAAGGGCCAATGGTCGGCCAGTAAGCGTGAGGCCGATCACTACAAGCGGAGCGTGTACCTGTTTGCTCGCCGGAATCTGCGTTACCCGATTTTTGAAGCGTTTGATCGACCCGATGCGAATGCCAGTTGTGCAGTACGATCACATTCGACCACGGCACCTCAGTCCTTGATGCTGCTCAACAGTGAGTTTTCCTTGTCCGCCGCCAGGCATTTGTCCGCTCGCTTGCTGGCCAGCGGGGAAACTTCGGAGGGCCGAGTCGAGCGGCTCTACCTACTAACGCTGGGGCGCAGACCTTCAACAGGCGAAGTGGAAACGGTGTCGACGTTTCTTGTGAAGCAGCGTGAACGACTTGTTGCAGAGCAACCCTCAGGTGACTCTGTCGTGGGAACGGACCCGCATGAATCCGTTAGCAATCCACTGGCCGAAGCCGCACTGGTGGATGCATGTTTGGCCATTCTTAACTCGAGCGAGTTCGTGTACATCGATTAGCTGATGGCTTGGCGCTCGCAAATCGGTTGGCGAGCGTCCGCGCTAGGAATCGAATTCTCTGCATTACCACCGCTACCGGATTTCTAACCGCTTGTATCTTGCGGTGTTAAGTCGTTTCTCGCACCAGCAGGCGGTCCAGCGCAAGCAAGGTACGGAATGTGCTTCGCGATGAGGAAACCATCGCGCGACTTCCTTGCCTGGATGCTGCCTCATGAAGCCGCTGCCTGAGCATGTTCCTTCCCGGGTTATTGTTGAGGGGATCGAACCAGAAATAGACGACGGACGTTTCCCCATTAAACGGACGGTGGGGGAGGAGGTTGTCGTCGGCGCCGACATTCACACCGACGGCCATGAAGTGCTGGCCGCAGTGCTGCGCTATCGTCGCGCGGGTTCCGACGACTGGTCGGAAGCCGCGATGAGTCACTTAGGGAACGATCGATGGTCGGCTGCGTTCAAAGTGACTGAGCAGGGATGGTACGAATACACGGTTCAGGCGTGGATCGACGAATTCGCCACGTGGCGGCGAGATCTGCAGAAGAAGGTTGACGCGGGTCAGGATGTTCACAGCGAACTGCTTGAGGGTGCGGAAATCATCCGAAGCCTTTCCACGCGAGCTGGCGGCCCCGATGCTGATTGGCTACTCGGCCAGGCAGGGGCGATCCGGCAAGGTGATTCGCTGCAACGCCTCAGGACCGCCCTAGACCCAATCCTATCGGCCATTGTCTCGCGTCACTCGGACCGAAGATTCGGTTCGAATTACGACCGCGTGCTGCGCGTGTGGGTAGATCGCGAGCGAGCTCGTTTCGGCAGCTGGTACGAACTATTTCCGCGCTCGACGGCGGACGAACCAGGACGGCACGGCACACTGCGAGACGTCGTGAAGCGGCTTCCCTATGTGGCGGAAATGGGTTTCGATGTCCTGTACCTGCCTCCCATTCATCCAATCGGTCGGGCGTTCCGAAAGGGGCCCAACAACACGCTCAATGCAGGGCCTGACGAAGTGGGTAGCCCGTGGGCGATCGGCGGACCCGAGGGTGGCCACAAAGCGATTCATCCACAACTCGGTACGCTTGAAGATTTCGATCACTTGCTGACGGCTTGCAAGAGTCATGGAATCGAATTGGCGATGGACATCGCCTTCCAGTGCTCGCCTGATCATCCATACGTGAGCGAGAATCCACAGTGGTTCAAGCACCGGCCGGACGGAACGATCAAGTACGCGGAGAATCCCCCGAAGAAATACCAAGACATTTATCCGCTCAATTTCGAGTGCGACGATTGGAAGAATCTCTGGCAAGAACTGCTCAGCGTCGTGATGTTCTGGGCCGACCGGGGTGTGCGAATCTTCCGCGTCGATAATCCACACACGAAGCCGTTCCGATTCTGGCAATGGCTGATTGCGAGTGTGCAGCAAACCTATCCCGACGCCATCTTCCTCGCGGAGGCCTTCACACGGCCGAAGGTCATGAAGTTCCTGGCCAAGGCTGGGTTCACTCAGTCTTATAGTTACTTCACCTGGCGGAACTCGCGGTGGGAAATCACTGAGTACTTCACGGAACTAACCCAGACGGCCGTGCGCCAATACATGCGTCCAAATCTGTTCGCGAACACGCCCGACATTCTGCCGGAATACTTGCAACACGGTGGCTCGTCCGGCTTTCAAATTCGTCTCATTCTCGCGGCAACCTTGGGAGCGACCTACGGAATCTACGGTCCTCCTTTCGAGATGTTTCAGTCGGTGCCGCGACCAGGAGCAGAGGAATACATCGACAACGAGAAGTTCCAGCTTCGCCACTGGGAGTGGGATCAGCCAAATGTGTTTCGGGAGTTCATCGCTCTCGTGAATCGGGCCCGGCGAGAAAATCCGGCTTTGCAGTACGACGATCGATTGCGTTTCCACGCGACTGACAATGATCAGATTGTGTTCTACAGCAAATCGACACCTGATCTTTCGAACATCGTGCTGGTGATCGTGAATGTCGATCCGCATCACACGCAGTCGGGACACGTATTTGTCCCACTCACTGAATTGGGACTTTCCGGAGCGGATTCGTACCAAGTACAGGACCTGCTGACCGGCGCCCACTATCTTTGGCGAGGCGAGCGGAACTTCATCGCACTCGATCCGAAAGTCACGGCTGCCCACGTGCTACGACTGAGGCGAAAGACCCGAACCGAACGAGACTTCGACTATTTCATGTAAGGCTCAAGTTGCAGCGTCCATTTGGTTGAGGGATTTCAGTGAATTCCGTGAGACCGACATCACCCGATAGTTCGTCGTCGTCCGATTGGTATCGCGATGTCATCTTCTATGAAGTGCCGGTCAAATCGTTTTTCGACAGTAACGGTGATGGGATTGGCGATTTCCGCGGGCTGATTGAAAAGCTCGATTATCTCACTGACTTGGGCGTGTCTTGCCTCTGGCTGCTGCCGTACTTCCCATCTCCGCTACGGGACGATGGCTACGATGTGACCGACTATCGCGCCATACATCCATCGCTGGGAAACATCGATGATTTCCGCCAGTTGCTCGTAGAAGCAAAATCGCGGGGGCTGCAGGTCGTTGCCGAAATGGTGATCAATCACACGTCGGACCAGCATCCCTGGTTCGTTGCTGCACGGGGAGCGGCTCGTGGGTCGTCATTGCGTGATTTTTATATTTGGAGAGATTCTCTCGAATCGTCTCAGTCAGTAGCTTCCTCAGGTGGGAGCAGCTCTCACTGGTCGTGGGATGATCAAGCACAAGCCTTTTATTGGCATCGCTTCGACTCGCATCAGCCGGACTTGAACTTTCGCAATCCGCAGGTCCGGGAAGAGGTGCTCAACGTTCTGCGCTTTTGGGCAGACTTGGGCGTCGACGGCATGGCGTTGAATGGCGCTAGTTTCCTGGTTGAAGGAAACTCACGGCAAAGTGAACATCTGCCGGAAACTCACCAGGTGCTGCGGTACTTCCGAAGTCAACTAGGCAAGGAATATCCACAATTGATGCTCCAAGCCGGAGTTAACGCCTGGCCCGCAGACGCCCACCAATACTTCGGCCACGGTGATGAGTGCCAGATGGTGCCGCACCTGGCGCTTGCACAACGATTGTTTCTGGCGCTGAAACAGGAGCAGCGTGAGCCGATTGCTGAGATCATTCGAAATACTCCGCAGCCGCCGGATGGCTGTCAGTGGATCACTCTCTTGAGAAACCACGATGAGCTGACACTCTCTCTCGCCACCGACGAGGAGCGGGACTATTTGTTTCGCGAGTACGCATGCGACGCTTCGATGCGATGGCAGTCTGGAATCTTGAGACGACTTGCCCCGCTGGTCGACAACGGCCGCCGTCGCACCGAATTGCTGTTCAGTTTGCTGTTCTCCTTACCGGGATCGCCTTTGATTTACTACGGCGATGAACTCGGGATGGGAGACAACGTGTTCCTCGGGGGACGTTCCGGTATTCGTACGCCCATGCAATGGACCAGCGATCGGAATGCCGGTTTTTCCACAGCCGATTTCGCACGCCTCTACGCGCCGCCCGTGATGGACGCGACATTCGGATACGAAGTGGTGAATGTTGAGGCCCAACGTCGCAGCCCTACGTCTCTCTTTCGCTGGCTGCGGCGACTCATCGGATTGCGAAAAAACACACCAGCCTTTGCCCGCGGATCGCTCGAGTGGCTGGAACCGGACAACTCGAAGGTGCTCGCCTTTGTGCGTCGCCTGCCGCGACAAGATGACGACGAAATCGTTCTAGTTGTCGCAAACTTGTCTCGAACCTCTCAGCCGGCCGAACTCGATCTGTCGGCATACGCCGGCTTGATCCCGGTCGAAATGTTCGGTCGCACGCCCTTTCCGAAGAGTGGGTCATCACGATACGTCGTTACGCTCGGACCACACTCCTTCCTTTGGTTCCGATTGCAGCGCCAGGTCCATGAGGTAGCAAGCCGACTAGTGCCGGTCAAAACGGAGGCCGTCGAGAAGATTGCTACTCTGCCGAGGCCGGCGAATTGGGAAGGAGTGTTTGAAGGCGTCGTCCGCCAGTCGCTCGAACAGCAAGCACTCCCCGGATTTCTGAAGTCACAACGCTGGTTCGGCGGCAAGTCGCGCAAGGTGGAGTCGGTGGTCGTACTCGATCACGGGAAGTTGCCTGGGCAAGCCAACACGAACCTGGTGTTTTTGCAAGTGACCTACGGTGGCGGCGGCCACGATGTCTACTTTCTGCCTCTTGCGATTGCAGACGGGCAGGCCGCGGTGAGGTTGCTCGAAACGATGCCCACTTGGGTAGTTGCGAGATTCGAGGGACCTTCTGGCGAGGCAGTACTTTACGATGCGTTGGCCGACGATGCGGTATGCACAGGCTTTCTTAACGCAATCGGAGAGCAGGCTCAGTTTTACACTGACTCGGGCTCCGTATGCGCGGTTGCCACCGAAGCATTTCAGCCCTTGCGTGGTCGCAGTGACTATCCCCTCGCAGTTGTCCGGGGGCCGGCGACATCCAGCAATTCGCTGGTCTTCTTCGGCCGACGGCTGCTGTTCAAGCTGTTCCGCCGCTTGGAAGAAGGAACGAATCCCGATTTTGAGATTGGGCGTTTCCTGACGGAGGCGACCGAGTTTGAACGCGCGCCAAAAGTGGCAGGGAACCTCGAGTATTTCCGTTCGGATGGCCATGGCCCATACACGCTAGGCATCTTGCAAGCTTTAATCGCCAACCAAGGCGATGGTTGGAGCCACGCAATCGAAGAGTTGGGTCGCTACTTCGAGCGAGCGGTCGGACGGATGCACGGTCCGTCACCTCCGGTTCCCGATGAACGTCCACTGCACGGCTTGGTCGACGCCAGTCCGCCTCCCGCAGTGCTGGAAACTATCGGCACCTACTTGCTCGCTGCCGAGTCCCTCGGCCGGCGCACAGCAGAGCTGCACATGGCGCTCGCCAGCGACGACCAGGCTCCGGCTTTTGCACCTGAACCGATCTCAGAGAAAGACTTGCGTACTTTGGCCGATGAAATTCATCACCAGGCCGAAACCGCCTTTGCCGCGCTAGGAAGCAACATTGGTCGCCTTCCGGCCAATGTTTCTGATCAGGCGAGGTTGCTCCTTACCAACGGTCAAAATGAACTCCGGGAAATAATCAGCGGTTGGCGAGAAGTGCCCCAGGCCACAAAGACCCGCGTCCATGGTGACTATCACCTTGGACAGGTCCTGTGGTCGGAAAACGACTACATCATCCTCGACTTCGAAGGCGAGCCGACCCGCACGGTGGACGAGCGACGGGAAAAGTTCTCGCCCATCCGCGATGTGGCCGGCATGCTCCGTTCTTACCACTACGCGGCCTACGCGGGGCTCTTTGCGTTTACGCAGGACCGGCCGGACGATTTCGCTCGGCTGGCACCTTGGGCGGAGATGTGGCAGCAGTGGATTTCTGCGGCCTTCACCCGACAGTATCTGACAACGGCCGGCCGAGCATCGTTCATCCCGAGCGATCGCGGTCAGTTTGCGTTCCTGCTTGACGGTTTTATGCTGGCCAAGGCACTCTACGAACTCGCTTACGAACTTAACAACCGGCCCGATTGGGTCCGCATACCTTTGAGCGGTGTCTCGCGGCTGCTCGAATCGCAATTGAACCACTCCAAGCCGGAGCCACAGGGATCGACACCATGATTGCCACGACGATGACCGATTTCGACATGTACCTCTGGGCCGAGGGGAGCCACTACCGCGCTTACGAGAAGCTCGGGGCGCATCTAGGAGAACGCGACGGGCAGCAAGGTACACGCTTCGCCGTCTGGGCGCCCAACGCGGAAGAAGTTTCGGTGATTGGCGACTTCAATGGCTGGCGGGCCGCCGTGAATTCGTGCGCTCCAGTCGGTACTTCTGGAATCTGGGAAGCATTTGTTCCGGGCGTTGGGCATGGATCTCTCTACAAGTACGCGATTCGATCTCGCAACCAAGGCTACCGGGTAGACAAGTCCGACCCGTTTGGGTTCGCCGCGGAAGTTCGTCCCCAAACAAGCTCAAAAATCTGGGATCTGGGCGGATACTCCTGGGGTGATCACGACTGGATGCACCATCGCGGCAGTCGACAAGCTTTGAATGCCCCGGTCTCTGTCTACGAAGTTCATCTCGGCTCGTGGCGCCGGGCCGCGCACGAGAACAACCGCTGGCTGACCTACCGCGAGATGGCTCACCCACTCGCCGATTATTGTCACGACATGGGCTACACCCATATCGAACTTCTGCCAATCACCGAGCATCCGTTCGACGGTTCTTGGGGCTATCAGACCGTCGGCTACTTCGCTCCAACGAGCCGTTTTGGATCGCCGCAAGATTTCATGTACTTCATCGACACGCTCCACCAGCGTGGCATCGGGGTAATCCTCGACTGGGTCCCCGCCCACTTCCCCCGTGACGAGCACGGCCTCGGCTACTTCGACGGCACGCACCTGTTCGAGCACTCCGATCCCAAGCAGGGCCTGCATCAGGACTGGGGCACCTTCGTCTACAACTACGGCCGCAATGAGGTTTCAAACTTTCTCATCAGCAACGCAATCTTCTGGCTCGACAAGTATCACATCGACGGCCTGCGCGTCGATGCGGTGGCATCGATGCTCTACCTCGACTACTCACGCAAAGAAGGGGAGTGGACCCCCAACCGCTACGGCGGCCGCGAGAATCTCGAAGCGATTGCCTTCCTCAAACGCCTGAATGAACGCGTCTACGCGGAGTACCCGGACACCATCACCATCGCCGAAGAAAGCACCTCATGGCCGAGCGTTTCGCGCCCGACCTACGTGGGCGGCTTAGGCTTCGGCTACAAGTGGGACATGGGCTGGATGCACGATACGCTGAAGTACCTCGCCCACGATCCGGTCTATCGTAAGTATCACCACAATTCGCTCTGCTTTCGCATGGTTTACGCCTTCAGCGAAAACTTCATGCTGCCGCTGTCGCATGACGAAGTCGTGCACGGTAAAGGTTCGCTGATCAACAAGATGCCGGGGGACGAGTGGCAGAAGTTCGCCAACCTTCGCCTGCTCTTCGGCTATATGTACTCGCAGCCGGGCAAGAAGCTGCTCTTCATGGGCGGCGAGTTCGCCCAATGGCGCGAGTGGAATCACGACACCGAACTCGACTGGCACCTACTCGGCAACGACCTCCACAAAGGCATGCAGCGCTGGGTGCGCGATTTGAACACGTTCTATCGCGGCGAACCGGCGATGCACGTGAAGGATTGCGATTCGACCGGTTTCGAGTGGATCGACTGCAACGACTGGGAAGCGAGCGTGCTGAGCTTCATCCGCAAAGGTCATCGGCCCGAGGACGACATCGTCATTGTCTGCAACTTCACGCCGCAGCCGCGACAGAACTACCACATCGGCGTGCCGCGCGGCGGATACTGGCAGGAGGTGCTCAATAGCGACGCTCCGCTCTACGGCGGCAGCGGGCAGGGCAACCTTGGCGGAGTGACCGCCGCCCCGGTTTCTTGCCACGGGAAGCCTTACCTATTGAATATCAACGTTCCGCCGCTCGGAGTTGTCGCGTTCAAGCGACAGCAGAGCTGATAACCCGTCTATCTCAGGCGATTGGGGCGACCTTCAACTCAAACTCGTTCTGAGAGGAGCAGTTGCGCTGCTTGAGTGTCGGCGAGTAGTCGTAGATTTGAACCGTCCTGCCATCTGGGCGGAATTCGAGCAGTCGCAGCCAGCCGTCGCCGCCGCGAGGTTTCATCTGAAAGTTGACGAGCAACTGCGGCACTTCTCGGCCGCCGGGTGTCGCTGTCACAACTCGGCCGAGTCCGTCGTTGAGCACGTGGCCGTTGAGCGTCAGGATGAAGTTCTCGTGCTTGCTCACAAGATTTTGCCATAGTTGCTCGCCATCCATCACATCGTCCGCGGTGTTCTTCGCCACTGGATAGGCGTGTGGATTCCACGTCTGCTTCTCGCCGTACTTCGACCAGTCGTACCGCGTCTCGTCGTAGTAGATGAAGGCGTGCGTGACGAGAATTGCCTCGCGTTCCTTATACTTCGCCGCCATCTCATTCGCCCAGCGGACGACGTCGGCCCGCGGACCGAACTCGAGCGCGATTACGACGAACTCTCGCCCACCAGCCGAGAACAACTGGCAGTTGTTCTCCATGCGGTCGGGTTCCTTGTCGTAGACGGCTGCAAAGTTCGGTGTCTTCTTGAACTTCTCCACCGGGAAGTACTCGTTCAACCGGGTCGTTCGATCCTTACAAGATCCGCCTTGGCTGTAGTCATGGTTGCCTGGCGCCATGAAGTACGGCAGATGGCCATCGAGCTGGTTCATTGCCTTCTGGGCATTCTGCCATTCCGCAGGCGAGTTCCGGTTGGTGATATCTCCGAGGTGCAACACGGAGACGATGTTCCGGTCCTTACGATTTTCAACCAACCACTGTGTTTGGGCGAAAAACTGCTCAGGGAACTTTTCGCTGTAGTTCTGGGTGTCCGGAAGCACCGCTACGGTGAACGATCCTGCTTCAGGGCGCGGCGGCTCACCGTCGACGAGCGACGACGCCCCTCTCGGCTCGGCGGCCCGCGCGCAGTGGGCAACTGGCGTCAGCAGGGCAGGGGAGACCGCCCAGCAGGCGGCCTGTGTCAGAGCAGAGCGGCGAGTGATACGCCCGGGCATTGCATTCCTCCGGCAGTCAGGAGCGAGAGAACCCGGATGCCATTCTAACTACTCTGGCCGCCACTGGCAGTCGTTCCACTCCGCCCATCACAGCAGGTCTAAGTTAAGATTTTGCTTCCCCGAACTCCCCTAAAGATGCCTATAGATTACAACCCCTTGCGCGTGTCGTGATTTGACACTAAGTGCCGAAGACTGACGGAGATGAGTTAATATGGCTGGAATATTTCACAACACTTTCACAACATCTGCTCCCTGGCCTCGTCAGTTCTAATTCCAGGTGCTACGTTCAGCACGCGGCTGGGTCTGATACCGACTCGATCACGGCTTCACAACCGATACGCACATCGGCGATTTGGCGTTAATCCAGAAGAGGTTAAGCACTTGCGTGATTTTCCGGCCTTTAGAGTACAACACCTTTTCGAAGGCCCGCAACGCGAGACACATTCTGGAACTCCCACCAACTTGTCAATGAACGTACTGGGTTAGCGCCAGCGGCAAACCGGCGCTCCCACAATCCCGCGTCCACGCTCGACGACCGGACGGCGGTCCGGTTACTTCAGCGCAGGAACCTACGATTAGCGCAGCATGTAACGCCCCACAGTCCGTATTCAGACGAGGGGTGTGACAGCTGTAATGTAGAAACTATTTATAAAAATGTCAATAGATCGAAATCGGTAGGGTCCGACCGATCCGATCGTCCATGCTGCGACTATCGACGCCTCAGCCAGGCACTACGGCGTGGCCGTCGGGCCAACTAGCCTGCCCACGTCGACCGCTTCGCCGCGCTGAGCAAGTTGCTGCTGCGGCCGCGCGGCATTCGTCAGGTAGCTGCGGCGGTCCTCAAGAATCTCACGCGCCGCCTCATACCGCGATTCCACCCCAGGCTGCGGATATAGTCCCCCGGCAAGAATCAGCCCAGCTAACGTGAGCACGGCGAGGCGTTCGCGGCCGCCGATGCCCAGCGGCACCGAGCTGAACAAACGCGTGCCGGTGAACAGCCGAAAGTAAACCAGCATCACGGCGATGCCGTTGAGCGCCGCGGCGATCACAATCGCCAGTCCTACATACGGAAATGCCTCGACGACTCCTTCGATAAGCAATTCCATTCCCAAGAAACCGAACGTTCCCGGAAAACCGACGCTCGCCATGCCGGTCAGCAGAAAGAAGACAGCGAGTGTCGGAGTGTGCTCATACACCCCGTGGAATTTCAGCAGCGACAGCCGTCCATGGCGCGATTCGAGTGCTCGTAGCGTCAAACCAAAACCTGCCATGGCCAGCGCGATTGACAGCCAAACGCAAAGTCCACCAGCAACGCCCAGCGTCGTAATCGTCTCCAGTCCGACCAACACCAGCGCACTGTGGCTGAGGAAGATGTAGCAAAAAAACCGACGCGCCTCGGTCTGCACAAGCGCCATACCGGAGGAGTAGACGGCGGTGACGATCGCGATCCAACCCAGCCAGTGCAGCACTTCATTTGAGGCAATCGGCAGTAACAACCGCACCGCGGCATATGCCCCCATCATGGGCGTCAGGAAAAGAATCGCCCGACCGAACGTCGCATGCTCGAGCAGATCGCTCACCCAGCAATGCACGGGCACCATGCCGCTACGAATGATCACTGCTCCCATCAAGAGCAACTGAGCAAGCAGGCTATGCGACGCCGACCGGCCCTCCATCTCGATGAGCGTCCAGCCGGCTACGGACAAGCCAATGAACAGTCCCATGTGAAGCACGAAAACGCGAGTCGGCTTTTTTCGCCCCCGCAGCTCGAAGTACATCGGCACCGTGCCGAGCGCAAGCAGCACAATCACCGCCCAAGGTTCGCGACAGCTGAGCACGGCCAGCAGCAACGCTTCGGAAACGAGCGCCGATGTGAAGGAGAATCGGCCAACCTTCGATCGCAGAGTCGCAATGGTCGTGAGCAGATAGAGTAGTGCGCCGAGCGGTGCGAGCGGCGCGCTCAAGTGGTCGATCACCAGGATTTCGCGGCCGAATAGCGGTGAGATGACGTCCCAGTGATCGTGAGCGTCCTTGGAGTGCAAGTGCCAGAAGTCCACCCATGCGGCCAAGGTGCAGACCAGCGCCGCGCCAGTGAACAATAACGTCCAGCGCCTCGCTACGCTTGGGTCGCGAAAACGGCTAACCACGATTGCACCCACAATGGGGAGCAAAATCGAGATTTCCAGCCAAGGGAGCAGAAGTTCGTTCATCGCACCTCGTCCAGCGCAGAAACGGTTGTAATTTCGTCGGACTCACGCGAACTGGTCCCGGCCAGCAAGTTGGTCCAACGCCGTTCAAGCGAGTCGCAGAACCGGAACATGTTCAGTACCGGCCCAGCCACATAGTGGTTCAGTACTGAATCCAGGTAACCTCGCTCCAATGCAAAGCGATACCAGCGAATCTGCCAGGCGCTTCGATCTGCTGAAGACGCCGCCTGCGCAGTCAGTCGGCCACCGATCGCATTCTCCAGCGAGCGGTAGTCCTGCAGCAGCGACGACGCCCGCAGGAATTGCAAGGTGCGCAGGCAGGCGTGTCCGATAATGTGTGCGAGCGCCAGATAATTCAGCCCAAGGCCAATCTCGGCGACGATACTTCCTACCTGAGTCAGCGAGGCGAACGACAGAGCTGACTTGATATCGGTCTGCACACGAGTCGCGAGCGCCGCAAAGACGGCGGTCGCCAGGCCGATCGTCACTACGGCGATCTTCAGCACCAACGATAGCTCAACGATCGGGCTCACTCGCAGAAGCAGAAATGCACCTAAATGTACGGACAATGCGCCGTAGAAAATCGCGCTCGAAGGGGTGGGTCCCTCCATGGCCCGCGGTAGCCAGCCGGAGAAGGGCACCAGCGCCGATTTCCCAGCAGCCGCTACCAGCAGGAGCGATCCCACGAGCAACGCCTGCTGCCGGGAGAGTTCCGTTGCCTGGCCAAACGGCCAGGCTTTGTCACCCGTTAGCAGCGCGAAATCGCCTTGTCCTACCAGGTGATGCATCAGGATGGCAGCAACCAACAGCGCCGCGTCGGAGATGCGATAGACCGACCAGACCCGCAGTCCGTTACGAACCGGCCCGGGACGTTCCTGGAAATATGCGACAAGTAGCGCCGATGTTACACCGACGATCTCCCAACCCGTAAACAGCGTCTCGATGGTTCCGGCCAGCGAGGCCAGGGTCATGCCCAGAACAAAAAAGGCGTAGAGGACAAAAAAGCGATTGAAACCCGGCTCGCGGTGGAGATAACGAGTCGCGAACGCGCTGATCACTCCGCAAAGCAGGAACGTGAGAATTACGAACGGCACCGACAGCCGATCGAACATCAGCTTAAGTGCGAAACGGTAATGCTCCGTCCCGTGATGTGCCTGATCTGGGGAGTCGGTCATCGCCCCGGCTGATTGATGCTGGATTTCGCCGACTTCCACCCAGTTACCAAGTTCAAACGGCAACTCCCGTGAGCCGCCGACCAGCATGATTCCAAGCACGCCGATCGCCGCGAGCAGGCCAATCACGGTCGCCAAATGGACCAACCGTCCGGTTGTGCGTTCACTCAGGGGACGATCAAGCAAAGAGGCCCCGCCGAGAATCGCTGCCAGTGAGGCTGGGGCAGCGATGACCGTATAGCCTAGGAGAGTCGGGAGAGTATCGTGCATGAATGCGTCTCCAAGCGATCCGTGTCATTCGCCGACCAAAGCGAAGCCCAGATGTTCCCGCCAGCCGCGGTACCAGTCGGCAGACGTTACAGCAGTTGGCAGGTCGAGATCCTCTGGTCGATACGGCTCGAAGCGATCTTTTCGGAGCACATGAACCTGAGAACTGTGCGGATCGAGCGTGGCAAGTTGCACCCAGCCGTTGCGGCACAGGCGAGCGATTCCTTCATTCCGATCCATGATCGTGTTCATCGTTTCTGGTGTCGCTTCGATCACGAACAGCAAACGAATCGGCTCATGGATCTCGACCATTTGCCATGGTAGTCCGGTGCGCAGGTCGCTCGCCGCTCCATCCATCACTCCAAGTAACGATGTCACGTTGTGCGGTAGCTTCGATCCGCAGCCATAGCCACTAGAGTCGACATGCGAGAAGTAGTACTCGAGGTTGATACCAGCACAGACTGGCACGGCGGCCTGCAATAGCCGCGTCAGGATCGCATGGTCGGCAGTGTCCTGGAAAGGTTCGTAGGAGGTGAGAAACGTTCGGCGATCCATGTACAGTCCGCGGAGGCGCTCCCTCCGTCCGACGAAACAGACTGCATTGGTTGCATGCCCCAATTCAGGGCGGACCTGCGCCAAATCTTCGGCTCGGCCCTGCACGTGCAAATGCGCGGCAGCGAATGACAGATTGAGCGGAGCCGATTCAAATCGACGGCAGCGCTCGTGGGCGTTTCGATCGCAGGCATCTTCGACCAGCTTGCGCAACTCGTCAAAATCGGCCCGATGCGATTTCGGCAATGCATTGACGTCGAGGAAGGTCACTTCATCGTTGCACGTGTTGTGATAGCCGCCGATGAAAACCGTGTCGGCAGGAATGGTCAGCCCGCGCTCCGCGAGCCGCTCGCGTACACGCGGATCGTTCAAGATCCTGGAAACCGTCCGTGCGTTGGGACCACCAGCACCGCCGCCGCAGGCGCCACAGTTGTATGCTGACGTGTGCGGGTTGTTCAGGCTGCTCGAGCCGTGTCCGAGCGTTAGCACGATGCGGCCGAACGTTTTCGTCAAGCCGATGTCCCGCAGCAACCGCTCGCCGATATCGACCATCTCGGCCAGGCTGTAGCCGCAACCCTCCTCCGCGGGAGACGGTTCGGGCGAGCGCCGTTCCACTTGAAGATGTGTCAGCGAAGGCGGCTGTATCCACCGTCCTGCGGTTCGCCTGATCAGGGCCGCAATTCGTGGAAAGAGCACTCGGGCGACCATTGGGAAGGAGGCAAGTGCCCCAAAACCGCCGGCCAGCAGAGCGCCTCCAGCAAAAGTTCGGCTGCCCACGTGTATTTGGTGGCTTGCTGCTCCAAGCATCTTGCGCGCTTGCGATCGTCGGCGATGAGCATTGTCCAGTGTGTAGACAACGTCTTCCGTGATCCAGTGACGTGGTTTCATGACGATCGGACATAGAGGAATAAAGTTGGCATCGGAAACGCCGCGGTAGTACATCGCGACTGCGTAAAATCCGGCCGCTCCGAACGTTTCCACTTCGGGGCAAAGCTCTTCCAAATGGCGACGGAACGATTCCTCGCGCTCGTCCAAGCAGCACAGGATCTGAAAGCGAATCCGATCCGGCTTTCGGCTGCCCGCCTTGGTTTTGGCAGTGATTGCATCAAGCGTTTGCACACGATAGCGGCGTTCGTAGGCAGCTTGAAAGACGCGCCTTCGCTCAATGGCCGGAAACGCCTCGATCTCGTCAGCAAGTTGCTTCCACTGAGCCTTGGAAAGTGCGAACAACTCGCTGGGCAGCCAGCCGAGTACGCGGGCGATCTGAAATACATCAAACGCCCGCTGCTGGTCGCCGGTCTCCTTCTTGGTCGTCCGCAACAGCTGTCGGCGAAGCTGAGCGAGTGAGGTCGTGGTCTGCCCTGCCTCTAAGGCAAGATGCTGTAAGGCTAGTCGTTCCAGGATCAATCGAACGGCCAGGTATTCCACCAGGGTTCCAGGCGGGATCGGATGTGCGACGGCATCCGAACGCAACTCGACCTGCCGAATCATCCCAGCCCAGCCGCGGAGGGCGAGAAGCGAGGCCGTGATGTAATCCTCATGTTCGTGTTCGACAACGCCCAGCAGGCGTAGCGATTCTTCAACAGATTCGAGCGGACTGATCCCAGCCTGCTCAAGTCGCCTCAACTCGGCCGACAACGGACGCTGCCAAGGTTCGGGCGAACACCACCGCTCCTGGACGGCGACGAAGCTGCGGAAAAAGCCCAGCTCTCGATCAGGCAATGGCCAGCGGGCAAAGCCTTGATCGAGAAACGCAGAACAGAAACGGACGAGCACATCGTTGACGAGTTCGTCCGAGTCGGTGCAAGTCTCCTGCAACAGAATATCTCGATGGCGTACAGGGCTGCCGTCGCCTAGGGCTTCATCGTTCAGGGCGGGTAGAGCATGCACTCCGTTACGGCAAACTCGCCATAACGCGCGCATTGCGAAGCTTTCCCAGGTGTCGTCAGGCCAGCTCTCGATCGATGCAGCCCCGAAATGCTCGATAAGTCCATCCAGCGAGTCGTGCAGTCTCTTCTCTTGAGCTGTGTTTTCGGTCTGCCGGGTACCCATAGAACCGCGAAGATCGCGCATTACCCAGTGGCGAGTTTCACGGATGAAGCGGTCCCGCACACCGCTCGCGACCTCCGGTCCCAGCGTGGACAAAGCGTCGGTTTCAGCGACAAACCAATGCAACTCTGCGGGCGGCGCCGCATGTTGCGGATAGCGTAGCATCGCCAGCCGCAGACTCGATCGGCTGCCAAAGCTAAGGATCGGCACGTCGCCGGAAGGGCCCAGATCTTCTCGCAGAACGGCCTGCAGATCACTGATCTGGATTCGCCCGCGCTTCAGTTCCCGACGATAACGCTCCTCACTCAAGTACGGCTGACAGCCGAACAGGCGGGAGCCTGTCTGCACGCCTTCATCGAATTGCAGGTGCTCGAAAGCATGCAGGGTGTTGTGATGAATGAAGACATTGATCGGACCCTGTGCCGGCAGAAAGTGCGCGGCATGCTCAATCTGATGCTGTAAGCGATCCAGAGAGCGGAGTGACTCGTGCCCGACGGACGTGGTAGCTGGAGCGGCGGTTGGCGACACGGCGAGTTCTTCTGGGGGGAGTCGTCCGACGGCCTGCTTTGGCCATAGTTTTCTCTGCCGGAAGACCACATCCAGTTTATCGGACCGCACGCGAATCCCACGACGCCGCGTGAATTACGAATCAGCAAGCTGGCCCGTTGGCGGCCGCGCAGGCCACATTTAGGATCGCTGAATCGCGCGGACGATCTGCTCAACGGTTTCCCGCAAGAGCTGATCGCCCCCGAAATGCATACCGAGAGCGCGCAGTTTGTCGGTGACGATCTGGTTTTTCGGCGAGGTGCGCCACCCGCCAATCCGCGCGTTGCTGCCAGAAATGTCTTTCGCCAGCTGTGCTACATCCCAGTCCGAGATGTACATGTTGTAGCAATTGAAAGCTTCGCCAGTGATTTTCTCGGCCGGTGCTTGGAGCAGCAGGTCGGCCGCTTTAGCAACGTCGGCAGCATGAACTTCCTTGCCGCCGTGATTGCAGATTACCTCCTTGCCGGCCACTACGTCGCGAATCAGTTCATACCACTTGCTTTGAGTTGCCGGTCGGGCAAGTCCATACACACCGGTCGGTCTCAATGCGCAAATCGGGTACCCCTGCCCGAGGCCGTAACTGTGCACGAACTTCTCGATGGCACCCTTGTGTGCACCGTAGTGGCTCTTGGCCCATAGGGGATGCGTTTCATCGAGCGGCCGATCACTAAGGACCTTGTCGTGAACGGCGCAAGTTGAAACGAACACGAACCGGCCGACTTTCTGACGCCGGGCCGCCTCGATCAGCCTCAGCGACCCGATGATGTTTTTCTCGGCGAACTCGACGACATCGCCTTCCCCGCCCTGAAATCGCTCGCCGGGCAGGTACAATGCGGCGTGCACGACTGCATCGCATCCAGCCACCAGGCCCTCGATGGCTTGAGGATTGCTTAGGTCTCCTTCCAGCCACTCGAGCCGCTCGGCAATATCGTCGAAGCCGCCGCGGTCGCTACTCGGACGATACCAACAGCGTAGCTGGTGACCACTGGCTGCGAGTTGCCGCAGGATGTAACGTCCGATGAATCCGGTCCCGCCGGTGACTGCGATCTTCATGAACCAGCCCTCTCCTTTTGACCCATTCTAGCTTTCGACAACAGGAGCAGCAGTATGCGTTCCGTCTCGGCCATTCTTCTCGCCGCGATTGTTAGTGCATTAGCCGTGAGTTCTTTTTCGAATGCTCTGACCGCCGAAGAAAAGAGCGAAAAAGTGCTACGTCACATTGTGCTGTACAAGTTCAAGGACGGCATTTCTAAGCAGCAGGTGCAGGAGGTGATCGACGCTTTCTCGGGCCTGCCAAAGAAAATCGATACGATCATCGGCTTCGAGCACGGCGAGAACGTCAGCCCAGAGGGCAAGTCGGAGGGGCTAACCTACGCCTTCGTCGTCACGTTTCGTGACGAGGCGGGACGCGACGTCTACCTTAAGCATCCGGCGCATGATGCCTATGTGCAGGTGGTCAAGGACAAACGCGAGAAGGTCGTCGTGTTCGACTATTGGGCCGATGCTACGAAAGCCGCGAAGTGATGAGCGACGGAGCGGCAGGAGATTCGTCCCGAGGCGTCGATACCACGTCGCGTAGCTCGGCGTGGATGCTCGCTTTCTCACTCTTTCTGGTGCTACTAGCCGGCGGCGTAGGTTCTCTTACTCCGCCCGATGCATGGTACGCCGCGCTCGAGAAACCGCCGCTCAACCCGCCCGGCTGGGTATTTGGACCAGTTTGGACGACGCTTTACGTTCTCATGGCCGTCGCCGCATGGTTGGTTTGGCGGGAGCGATGGCGCTCGCCGGTCGTTCTGCCACTCCTGTTCTACGGCGTCCAACTATTTCTGAATGCGATCTGGTCGCCGCTCTTTTTCGGAATGCATCGACCTGACCTTGCGCTGGTCGATCTGATCGCCATGTGGTTTGCGATCGCCGTCACTTCATTCTTGTTCTGGCGAATTCGCGCGCTGGCCGGCGCGATGCTGATTCCATACATGGCTTGGGTCACCTTCGCCGGCTACCTGAACGCGGGCATCTGGTGGCTGAACCGTGCTTGAACGACGTTCATTCGCCAGCGCTCGGCCGGGAACGCCCCTTTTTGGTTTCTGACCGTGATCGCTTCTCGGCGAGTCGACGCATCTTTGAGCCCTTCGTGGGCTTGGTCGCTTTGCGCTTCTTTGGCGCCTTGGCGACTTGCCGAATCATGTCGGCAAGCTTGTCGAGACACTTAGCGATGTTCTTGGGCTGATCGCGATACTCCTGGCTACTGATAACGATGTCTCCCTCCTTGGTAATGCGAGACGGATAACTCGCCAAGAATCGTTGGCGAACATCCTCTGGCAAACTCAGGGACGACGTGACCGACCAGTGCAGGATGGCCTTACTTTCCACTTTGTTGACGTTTTGACCTCCTGGACCGCCGCTGCGCGCGAACGAGAACCGCAGTTCATCGTCAGGGATCATGATTCGAGAGTTCACTTGCAGCATGGCGGTAATTGCAGCGGTGTTAGGTGAAGCTCCATAATACGGCAGTTGCACTCTTCAGCGAAACTGGACACTCATGCGTTCACAATTTAGTTTCATGCGAGTGAAGTCGGCCGCAACTGTGCTTCTGCTGACAACCTGCACTCTGTCCTTTGGGTGTGGAGTGAATTCCCCATCGCATGCGCAGGGAACCGCACCGCCCGAAACAACGTCTGCCGAGCCCGAGCCTCAATCGAAGCCGGCGGAGTCACCTGCGGCAATCGCAGTCAAAGAGCAAAGAAGCGATTGGCCCAGCTTTCTTGGTCCCAACGGCGATGGTAAATCTTCCGAAACCGGGATCGTAACGGATTGGAAGAACTCACCCCCTCGCATCGTCTGGCAGAAAGAACTTGGAACGAGCTACGGCATTGGATCAATCAGCAATGGTCGGCTGTTCCAGTTCGACCGCTTTGGCGACAAAAGCCGTGTTTATGCTCTCGATGCCAAAACGGGCGAAGAGCAATGGCGCTACGAGTACGACACCGAGTACGAAGACCTTTACGGTTACAACAACGGCCCGCGGTGTTCGCCGATCGTCGATCAAGACCGCGTCTACGCCTATGGCGTCGACGGCATGTTGCTGGCCTTGAATGCCGAGGACGGCAAGCTACTGTGGCAAGTCGACGCGAACAAAGAATTCGGCGTCATTCAGAATTTCTTCGGCGTCGGCAGCAATCCCGTGGTGTACGGGGATCTGCTCCTCGTCATGGTAGGTGGCAGCCCGGAGGAGGCACAGCAATTGCCGCCAGGACGTCTCGACCGCGTCACGGGCAACGGATCGGGTATCGTTGCCTTTGACAAGCTCACGGGAAAGGTCCGTTACAAGGTCACGGACGAACTGGCGAGCTATGCTTCGCTAAAAACCGCTACGAGCGACGGCCGGCCATGGTGTTTCGCCTTCTGCCGCGACCACCTTGTGGGATTCGATCCCCGGAGCGGCAAGGTCGATTTTCAGTTCCCCTGGCGAGCCAAGACGCTTGAAAGCGTGAATGCCGCCATGCCGGTCGTTGTCGGCAACGAGGTGCTCATTACCGAGACCTATGGACCCGGTGCAGCACTGCTGGCGTTTGAACCGGGCGACTACCGCGTCGTGTGGCAAGACGACCCGCGCAAGCGCGACAAGTCGATGCAGGCGCACTGGAACACGCCGGTTTACCTCGATGGCTACCTCTACGGATCCAGCGGCCGACACACTGAGAACGCGGAGCTGCGTTGCATCGAGTGGAAGACCGGCAAAGTGATGTGGTCGGAACCTGGCCTGACGCGGACTTCACTTACCTATATCAACGGCCATTTTCTCTGCCTGGGCGAATACGGAATTCTGCAGTTGATCAAGGCGAATTCGGAAAAGTACGAGTCGGTAGGTGAATTAACCCTCACTCGTCCCGCGAGCGGTCCGGTTGCCGAAGGTTTCCCCGCGACTCGGTCCTTGCTCAAATACCCCTGCTGGGCGGCTCCGGTCGTCGCCGATGGGCTGCTTTACGTACGCGGCGACGATCGGCTCGTGTGCTTGGAACTGATTCCGAAGCGATGAATCGTGTGTAGCGGCCTTAGTTGCACGTTAGCGTGTGTGGCTGCTGGGCGACGTCCACTCCTGAAATGCTTGCCGCGATTGAGTCAGCAGCTGCTCGTAGTCGATCACCTCGATCTCCTCCCCTAGCAGTTCGACCTCAAAGTAACCGTCGTAGCCGGCTTTAATGGCCGAATCGATGATTTTCGGCAGTGGAAGTTCTCCTTCGCCCAGAGGAGCCCGATTCTGCTCTCCTTTGGGGGGCTGACGGGCATCCCCGAGTTGAATAAGCGCTGCATGTTGCACGAAGTCGGGCAGTCGCTGCAGCGTTGCCGGTTCGTGCCCCCAATGGTAGCTGTCGAAGACGAGCTTGAAGCGGGGGTGGTGGTAAGCATTCACCAGCTCGAGCGCCTCGTCGACTGAGTGGAAAAACGTCCACTCCAGCCCACAATCGCGCGACATCGGCTCAATCGCCAGCGTCACCCCAGCGGTTTCCGCCGCCGGCAGCAATCGGTCGATGGCCGAACGGAAGAGCCGCCGGGCATGATTGTGCGTATGCACGCCGCGAGCACCGCTGTGAATGATTAAGCAACCGGCGCCGAGCCGGCTGGCCTGGCGGATGGCTTCGCGGGCATCTTCGATACTCTCAGAATGAGTGTGACCATCACTCCCCGTGAAACCTCCAGCCCATTGGAGGCTGGAAACCTTCATTCCCGCGGCGGCGAGCAACTCGCTCCCCCGACTTTCGCCGCAATCTCCTAGTTTCTGGCGCCAGACCCCAATCGCTGAAATCCCGGCAGCCGCATACTGCTGCACGTCCTGCTCAAACGACCACCGGTAAGTGGTCATTTCGTTCATCGCCAGTTCCGCCATCCGTGCTCTCTCCCCCATTGCAAGGCGGACCAGTATGGAGTGTTCAAACGCAGGTGTAAAGGAAAGCTATCACACCAAATCGCGAAGGTGCGACTGACCATTTCGGATGCGTCGTCGGCCCTTGAAGAGAGGTGCATCAATTCTGGGCATGACCGCACACGGTTTAATCGATGTCGTCTGAAGACGGTCGAGAGACCATTCGGCTTTGACCGACCAAGTTTTGCCTTATTCCTTGCACTCTAAACGCTTGCGTCGGCGCAGTCACTTCGCTGCTGGCAAGTGGCACAGCCGTTGCTAATACGCGAGCGCGTTGGCTTGAGGCGGCCTTGGCAGTTCGCCCGGGCGAGTCACCTTTCATCCAAGAGCGATTTTCGATGGTCAAAATTGAAGCGATTGTCCGGCACCACAAGATTGACGAGATCAAGGCAGCCCTCGTGTCTCTAGGCTACCACGGCATGACGGTAACCGAAGTACGCGGCTTCGGCCGGCAGAAGGGGCAGAAAGAGACCTACCGCGGCGCGGAATACAAGATCGACTTCGTTCCCAAGTTGAAAGTGGAAATCATCGTCGACAAGGCGGTTCAAGACAAAGTGCTAGATGCCATCATCAAGGCAGCTCAAACCGGCCAGATCGGCGACGGCAAGATATTCTGTTCCGAGATCTCGAACGTAGTTCGCATCCGCACCGGTGAAACAGGTCTGGCGGCCCTGTAAGCCCAGCGGCGCAGCGAACGCATTTAGCCAAGGATGATGTCCATGCCCGTTACAATCGCCGCCGCCAGTCTGTCCTCAGATCGCGAGTTGACCCAGCGCATTAGCAAGCAACTCGCAGATACCAACCGGCCCAACCTCCGTCGACTTGCCGTCGTGGTGAATGCCGGTTGCGTGACTATTCGTGGCTGCGTGCAATCATTCTACGAACGGCAGCTTGCGATTCGCTCATGCCAGTCGCTCGCCGGCGTCGAGCGATTCATCGATGCAGTCGAAGTTGCATCGAACTAACTCGAACCGATGCGCAGTTCGCTCGCAATCTTGAGCGACCGCAGCCGCGCTTGATGATCAAAAATCGGCGCGGTAAGCATCAGTTCGTTTGCCTTCGTTGCCGCGAGTATTTTTTCTAGTGCGTCGCTGACCGTCTCCGGTCCACCAACAGCAGTGATGCGGGTCATGCGCTCCACATGAGCCCGCTCAAACGAATTCCACAGCCGGTCCATGCTCTCGATGGGCGGCGACATTTGGCTTGGTACGCCGCGGATAAGATTCAAGAACTGCTGCTGCAGCGAAGTGAACAGTCGATAGCCTTCGTCGTCGGAGTCGGCCGCGAACAGATTCACTCCAACCATCGCATACGGCGATTTGAGCGTCTCGCTCGGCTGAAACTCGCTTCGATACACTTCTAAGGCCTCGAGAAGATGTTCGGGTGCGAAGTGCGAGGCGAATGCGTACGGTAGCCCCAGTTGAGCCGCCAACCCCGCTCCGAAGAGGCTTGAACCGAGGATCCAAATCGGCACGTTCAGGCCGGAACCTGGGACCGCACGAACGCCGCTCACACCTTCCGGCGACTGGAAGTAGCGCTGCAACTCGACCACGTCTTGCGGAAAGGTGTCGGCAGCAGTGAAGCTCCGGCGCATGGCTCGCGCGGTCATCTGGTCGCTTCCCGGAGCACGCCCCAAGCCAAGGTCGATTCGACCCGGGTACAGCGACTCCAACGTGCCGAATTGCTCGGCGATCACCAGCGGCGAGTGATTCGGCAGCATGATGCCACCAGCGCCAACGCGTATGCGCGAGGTACCTCCGGCTATGTAGCCCATCACGACCGAAGTTGCCGCACTGGCGATGCCCGGGATGTTGTGGTGCTCCGCGACCCAATAACGCTGATAACCCCATCGCTCTGCATGCTGGGCGACGTCGAGCGAGTTCCGCAGGGCATCGGCAGCCGTAGCGCCTGCGACAATCGGAGCGAGATCTAATACGGAAAGGGGAGTGGTCCCGAGTCGGTTCATAGTTGGCGCCTGGAATCGGTCGAGTGGCCTACGTTCGGTCTTTCGCAGCAGTTGCTGCGCCCGTAGGTCACTCTCACCAAACGCTATTCTACGAACTCAGCCGATCCTGCATGCCTGGTGATGACTTGTTCCAGCGCGCTGATCCGCGTCTCCAGTGCCGAAATACGAGCGTTGGTTTCTGGATTGTCGTGAACGTGCGTTTCCCGGCCGCCCAAGCTCAGGCAGCCTGAGCCGAGCGACAATACCCCGGCGGCCAGTAGAAAACGGAGGCGCTGATGAGGCGAGGACAACATGCGTTTGTCTCACGCAAATCGGTTAACTGGAAACGGGGACGATTAGGGCAGGGGATGGTCCCCAGAATGAGGGTTTTCGTCAATCCCGCTTCAAATCACTCCTCGAGCCACAAGTAAAGCGGGCTCTCGTCCAAGTTGAAGCGAACCGAGTCCCCTTCCCGCCTCGTCTCGACTACCGGGGCCTCGCCGGCCGTCAGCGGCATCCGTACGGCGCGAACAAGCCGACGTCCGCCAACTGGCACGGTTGCTTCCGCGGAGCGGTCACTCCCGGTTGGCGACCAGGCAACCACAATTCGCTTCCGGGGAGTTTCGGCGTGCACGAACTCGTAGGCGTAGATTTCACCCGTCCGCTTTAGTATCTCGCGATGGAAGCGATAATCCTCCAACGTGCGGTAGAGATGGGAGATGGCATGAAACGAAGGCTTCGGCTGAAAGTCTCGCGTGATACCGGATGAAGCGTGATAGGACGGTTCGTTCGAGTCGTTGAAGAAATACAAATAGGCTCGTTCGATGTCCATTCCGGCGAACACGAGAAAGGCTCGCACCAAGTACTGTGCCTGCCGCTGATCGCTGACGTTTCCCTCCCACTTCGCGAATTCACCGGTCGTGTGCCGAGGCTTGGTCGATGCGTCCCATCCGAATTCCGTCACCCAGACCGGCTTGTCTTTTGCGTGCTCATCACGCCAATCGATCAGCGATTGAATGGATTTCAGGAACTCGATCTTCGGATCCTCTGGGTACGATCGCTTCCACGTCGGCCATCCTTCCGCCATCGCGTAGGAGTGAATCGACAGCACGTCATAACTTGCGTTCAAGCCGGCGATGCACTCGACACTTTTCTCGTATCGGCCGCTTTTGCCGGTTGTCATATTGCAGGTGACGATTTTGAGTTTCGGATCTCCCTCGCGCAATCCGTCAGCCATCGATTGAAAGAGCGTCCGATATTGCTCGTCGCTGTAGTGGCCCGGCTCATTGCCGATCTCGACGGACGACACTAATTGCTTTTCGGACGAAGGACCAAACGCCTTGGCGAAGGCAACTCCATAGGCGCGAGCATCGCGTCCCAGATCCTTCCAAGAGTCGGGCGGCGTGTTATTGAACATCACGCAGACGTCGTTCTCAAACCCAGCGTCCTTCCACGATCCATAGACATGATCCCAGTTCACGCGGTTGCGAGCCTCCGGGAAGTTCGGCTTGAAATCGGTCTCTTTACCTACGTCCCACTCAAAGCTGTGATAGTCGCGTACCTTTCGGCACACCTGCTTATAAAGCTCTGGCTTGAAAAGCACCGTGTGGCCGTTCACGCCCATGAACTCAGCCATGGTCGGTCGGACAGCTTGTGGCTCGGCGGCAATCGAGACCGCATTGAATACGCAAAGCGCAATTAGAACGATGACTGCGGGAGAGTAGGCAAGTGAGGCGCGAGTCATATAACAGTAGGTGGTTCGCAAATGGTTCTAGCTTCGTCGACACGCGTATAGCTTAGCCTGCCGCTGAATTACGGGAGAGCGATTCTGGCACTTGGGGCAAGCAAAGAGGGCGAGATCAACATCCATTTGGGGCTATTAAAAACCACGGATCTCAGTGAGGCCTTAATTCGCTAGCAGCTCATTTTGTCAAGCGGGTGTTTTCTTCTCGTTTTCTGCCGCTAGACTTTCGCCCACACCGACACCGGCCGTCCCCTTTCGACGTCCGGATCATTTATGGAGCAAGGCCGCTCCTCCTACCACCGCATGGATGCTTCCGAGTTGGACCATCACGTACGCCTCGCCGGCCGCTTCGGTTGACCGAAGGTCATTTCCGTAAGCTCCTGCCTGTGCTTATCAGTTCCTACCTTGAAGCCGCCTTCGGCTTCACATCCTAACCTGTCATCCGAGCGACACGGTGGTCGCCGGTTTGATCAACAGAAAGTGGCAGCACGTGGTTGTGCTGCGCTACGACGTCGCGCTCAGACTACGCCTGCTAGCGCGACCGCATCATTCGCGAGAAGGAGAAAGCTATGTGAGTGCCCACGGTCCCTACGCGTTTTGGTTTGTCTTCTAGCAACGGAATCGATCACATGAAACGGATTGCATTGTTGGTTTGTGGAGTAGTTCTTCTCGCCGCTGGCACCGCCGAAGCTCGGTGGACCTCGCCTGTGTACGGCACGACTTATACTCAGCCGGCGCGAGTTGCTCCTGCAAGCTACAGCACACGACCTGCTCAGCCTGTGCGAGCCACCGCCGCGGCCTCTAGCACCGCGACGGCTCAAGGGGTCGCAAACATCATGGCGTCGACTGGGAGAGTCGGACACTGGGGCGGCAACCCGGGCTACGAGGGCTGCGGAATGGGCGCAACTCCTCAAGCCGCCTTCCAAAGCTGCTGCTACTCCAACAGCGGAATGGCGACCGTCGACGTGGGCTACGCCCAAGGCCGGAATGGCATGTGGTACTGCTGCCGCCGCTACCGATAAGCACGTCCGCAGAATCAGTGCTTCTCGGGAATGCAGTGCCTGGACGGCAGAGGCCGGTTGAAATATGCCCCGCACGGAACGCGGGGTTTTTTTCTTTTACGACCGCTTACTCCTCGCGCCTTGAAGGCGGTTGAACTCGCCGGTACCATCAACGACGATTTGAATGCCCGAAGGGACTCGCGCGGCGACGCACTCGGCGCTGGAACTCGCCCGGTCGGTCTCAAGATCGACCATCAAGCCGACGATGCAATTCTCTGTTTGCGGCAGTTTGCGATTCCACTGAATCGTCTACATCAATGACTCCCGCCATCCTTTGCAAGCAACTGGTTAAGCGCTACGAAGGCAAGCCGCCGGTCGAAGCTGTCCGGGGATTGGACCTGGAAGTGCAGCAAGGCGAGTGCTTCGGTCTGCTCGGCCCGAATGGCGCCGGCAAGACCACAACACTTGAAATCATCGAAGGGTTGCTGGCCGCAACATCCGGCGAAGTGCAAGTGCTCGGCTATCGCTGGGGCGAACACGATCGAGAGATTCGGCAGCGCATCGGCATCTCTCTGCAGGAGACTCGCCTCGCCGACAAGTTGTCGGTGCACGAAACGGTGACCATGTTTCGCAGTTTTTACCCAATGGGTCTCACTCCGGACGAGGCGATTGGCCGGGTGTCGCTCGAGGAAAAAGCCGAGGCGTGGGTCAGCAAACTCTCGGGCGGTCAAAAGCAACGGCTCGCGATTGCCTGTGCAATCGTCGGCGATCCACAACTGCTTTTCCTCGATGAGCCGACGACGGGTCTCGATCCGCAGTCGCGTCGGCAATTGTGGGATGTCATCCGCCAGTTCCGCGCGGATGGTCGAACGATCATGCTCACCACGCATTACATGGACGAGGCCGAGCGGCTTTGCGACCGCGTCGCCATTGTAGATCACGGCCAGGTAATCGCTGTCGGTACGCCCGCAGATCTCATCGCCAAGGTGGGCGGCGAGCACGTAATCGACTTCAGCTTGCTCGACAAGTCCCCTCAGCTAACTGAGCAGGAGTTGAACTCTATCCCGTCCGTTCGCTCCGTCCGACAAAACGCCGGTGCCTTCAGTCTGGCCGTGGACCAACCACATATCGCGCTGCCAGCCTTGCTTTCGTTGCAACAAGCGCGCGGCGCAAGCCTGGCTCAACTGACGACCAGACACGCGACGCTGGAAGACGTGTTCGTCTCCCTCACCGGCCGGCACTTGGAGGAAGGCGACAATGGACAGGCCTGAGTCACTCCCGTCGAGGGATGGGATCCAGCCGGCATCCCATGGTGCGAATCGATTCGCTGCACTCCAGCAACTGGTGCTCTCACGTTTTCGGCTGTTTCTGCGAGAGCCGGCGGCGATCTTTTGGGTGTACGGCTTCCCGATCCTGATGCTGATCGCCCTTGGAATGGCCTTCCGCGATAACCCCAAAGAGAGAATCTCCATCGATTTGGTCGGCAGCGGAGACCTCCGCGCATGGGAGCAAAAACTCGCCGGTGACGAGCGATTCGCACTCAACGCCTCGCCTGACCAGTGGCAGAAACGGTTGCAGTCGGGAAAAACCGATCTGGTGATCGAAGTGGATGCCTCCGCAGATTCAGGCTATCGGTTCTGGGAGGAACCGCGTCGGTCGGAGAGTCGCTTGGCGCGCTACGCCGTCGAGACAGCATTGCTACGAAAAGTGACTCAAGCTCTTCCTGAACCTGAAGTGAAACTGCTGCAGCAGAAGGGCTCGCGGTACATCGACTTTCTGCTACCCGGGATGATCGGCATGGGGCTGATGGGCGGCGGGCTCTGGGGAGTTGGATTTGTTGTGGTCGACATGCGCGTCCGCAAACTGCTGAAGCTGTTTCTCGCGACTCCAATGCGGCGGAGCGACTTCCTGCTATCGCTAATGTTTAGCCGGCTTCTATTCACCCTGGCCGACGTCGTTGTGCTGCTGCTTTTCGGATACTTCGTCTTCGGAGTGGAGTGTCAGGGAAGCTATCTAGAAGTGGCTGGCGTTGCCTTGCTAGGCGGAGCGGCCTTTGCCGGAATTGGCCTGCTAGTTTCCAGCCGAGCGCAGACGCTCGAAACCGTCTCAGGCTTGATGAACCTGGTGATCCTGCCGATGTGGGTTTTCTCGGGCGTTTTCTTCTCGTCAGAGAGATTCCCGGAAGTCGTTCAGCCGGTCATTAATCTGCTGCCTTTGACTGCTCTCAATCAACTGCTTCGCGGCATCATGCTCGAAGGCAAGTCCGCCTTTCTACTGTGGCCGCAACTGCTGCTGTTGACGGGTTATACAGTGATCACTTTCGCGATCGCACTGCGCATCTTCCGCTGGAAGTGAGCGATACGGGCAATCCGAATCGGTGGCAGACAGACGGCTTTGGTCCAGCGACCAGAGTGGATGATTACACGGTGAGTTTGAGCAATCCCCCCTACTTTGACCGCCAAGGTGCACTGACTAGTGTGTCAGCCGTTGCTCGATCCATCACCGCCGGAGAAGTTCTTACCAATTTGCTGGCAGAACACCGGGCGTCGCCACCGAAGCTGTCTCAGTTCCTAAACGAGCCGAAGCGCGGTAACCGGTCTTCTTTCAACCAACGCCGCAGTCGCCAGCGAACCGCCGACAAGAAGTCCCAGCCGAATTTCAATGGGACTTGAAGGAAAGTACACCCGGCAGGGCTCGAACCTGCAACCTTCGGTTCCGTAGACCGATGCTCTATCCAATTGAGCTACGGGTGCGTGCTTTGGCGGATCGCCGAGTTTCCTCGGCAGGTTGGCTCGCGAAAAAGCAAATCGCGCAAGCTTGGGCATGGGGTGCCGGCTTTGTCGCTGGCCGTGGGTTTAGTCTAGCGAATGCTGTGTGGCTGGCAAGGGCAAGCAACTTTTCTCCGAGTGCTTGCGATGGAACGAGTTACGATTAACCAATGCCGGGTCTTGATGCGGGACTTGCGCCTCAGTCCCCGCAGGCAGGTTAACTATGGCGATGTCGGCGTGGCCCGCACCCGATTCGTCTTGTGCTGTTTTGCGGAAAAACCTTAGCATCTGCGACGTCAGGATGAAGCGGCGCGAATGGATCGCGTTTGACTGAATTGCCATGCAGGGAGGCTGAGCAAATGGGTGCCCTTAAACGGTTGTCTCGCAAGTTCACCCGATTGATCCGGGGACCGCAAACGCTCGACCAAAAGCAGGCCGAGTGGCGGGCGGTCCATCAGCCTTTTGAGTTGCGCTTCCATCAGCAGCGGAATTATCGCTGGGACGAATCGGTATTCTCGTGGCAGTGGAACGAGGTGTACGGCCAGTTGATGGGGCTCAAGCCTGACCATTTCCGCCAAAATCAAACGCTGTTAGACATCGGTTGCGGGTCACGGCCGTGTCTCGACTGGTTCCACGTAGGGCGAAAGTGCTTTGTCGACCCGCTACTCGGCGACTACTGCAAAATCGAGGCGATGAGCGGGTATTGGCGGGATAAACCGAAAGAATGCCTGTACAGCCTGCCCGCGGAGCGGTTCATTGCGCCCCTCGAAGGGCAGTGCGACTTCGTCAATTGCTGGAATGTGCTCGATCACACATACGATTGGCGAGCGATTCTCGAAAATATCCGCGGTTACACAAAAGCGGGCTCTCTCGTTTGCTTAGGCACGGATTTCGAGGAAGGTGGCGACGGTCACCCGGGCATCGACGATACGAGCTATTTCTGGCACTTCATCAACAGCCACTTCGAGATTGCGGCAGAGCGACGCGACTTTGTCTATCGGGAAGTCGCCCTCAAACTGATTCGTAAATAGCGACTTCTCGCCGTGGGATCAGGGAGATCGCTGGGTGCCCCTGACAGGCAGTGCCGTAAGAGCGAGATTAGCCGCAGGAAAGCGGCCCATGACCCCGTCTGATAGAGTCGGGCGCGACTATTCGGCTCATTGCTGCCCAAACGCGATAGCGTTAGAATCTTCGGCTTGCCGGCGGCGGAACCACGGGCCGCAATGGTCGCTTCGTTTCGTCGCGGAGCCGTTTTCTCTCCCTCTATTGGCTGTCGGTCTAATCGCATGTCTGCAACTGGCTTGAACATCCGTCAAAATGGCGAGCTCGATCTTCTGTCGCTCGGGGCTTTGGTCAACCGACTTGATCCGGGCATCATTCCGTTCCGCAAGGCGACGGAATGTGCGATTCACGTCAGTGGCGGCGAGTTCAACGTAGCGGCCAACCTCGCCGACTGCTTCCGCCTGAAGACAGGCGTTGCGACCGCGATGGTCGACTACCCAATCGGCGACTTGATCGCCGAGCGAGTCCGGGCCATGGGCGTTCGGCCGTTCTATAAGCATTTCAAGCACGATGGCGTTACTGGGCCGAACATGGCGACGGTATACAGCGATCAAGGGAAAGGTGTTCGAGCACCGGTCGTATTCTACAACCGATCGAACGAGGCCGCCGCCCAGTTGAAGGCGGGGGATTTTGATTGGAAGTCGATCACGGCCGGCGGCCTTCGCTGGTTCCACAGCGGAGGCATTTTTGCGGCGCTGTCGAAAACGACCCCCGAACTGATCATCGAAGGCATGCAAGCCGCGAAGGCTGCCGGGGCTATCGTTTCGTTCGACCTGAACTTCCGCGCCAAGCTGTGGCAGATCTTCGGCGGTCTGTCTACGGCCCAGGAAACGCTGCGACGCATCGTGGCCAATGTCGACGTGTTGGTCGGCAACGAAGAAGACCTGCAGAAAGGTCTTGGTCTGAAGGGGCCGGATGTCGAGGCGAAGTCGAAAATTGACCCAAGCGCGTTCTTCGGCATGATGGATCAGGTGGCGAAGGAGTTTCCGCAGATCAAAGCGGTTGCCACGACGCTTCGCGAAGTGCACACCACCAACCATCACGACTGGAGCGCGGTCGCTTGGATTAATGGCAAGACGTATCAGGCGCCCACCTGCGAGCTGGATGTGGTCGATCGAGTCGGTGGCGGCGATGGCTTTGCCGCTGGCTTCATCTATGGCCTTCTCAGCGGAGCTTCTCCGGACGATTCAATCCGTCTTGGTTGGGCGCATGGCGCCTTGCTGACCACTTTCCCCGGCGACACCACGATGGCCACGCTCGAACAAGTCCAAGCCTTTGCCAAGGGTGGCTCGGCGCGAATTCAGCGGTAGTCAAGGCCGAGCGCGATGTTTGCGTTTAGTCCGCAGCACGACTTTTTCGTTGCCATCGACTCGGATGGGTGCGTGTTTGACACGATGGAACTGAAGCACAAAGAGTGCTTCGTTCCGGAGTTCATCAACCACTACGAGCTGCAGGCGGTTAGCAAGTACGCGCGGGAGTGCTGGGAGTTCTCGAATCTCTATTCCAAGAGCCGCGGGGCGAACCGGTTCGCCACACTCATCGAGTCGCTACAGTTGCTCCAGCAGCGACCCGAAGTGAATGCTCGGGGGATTCGTATCGCGATTCCTGAGTCGCTGGTCGCTTGGATGTCGAGCGAGACCAGGCTCGGAAATCCGGCGCTCGAAGCTCGCGTTTCCGCGACGGGGGACGCTGACCTTAAGCGAGCGCTCGCCTGGTCGGAGGCGGTGAACGAGTCGATCGCCGCGATGGTGCGCGGTGTCCCACCGTTTGCGCTCGTGCGGGAAACTGTCCAAAAACTACATCCTTTGGCGGACGTTTTGGTCTGCTCGGCCACGCCTTGCGAGGCACTGCGAGCCGAGTGGCGCGAGCATGAACTTGATCAGTACGTCGTCGACATCTGCGGCCAGGAAACCGGCAGCAAGAAAGAAGTGCTTACGGTAGCCAGCAAATATCAGCCGCAGCACGCCTTGATGGTCGGCGACGCTCCGGGGGACTATGCGGCTGCGAAAGCGAACGGCTGCCTGTTCTTTCCGATCATTCCCGGCGGTGAAGAAGCGAGCTGGAAGCAACTTCACGACGACGGGATCGATCGCTTCTTCAGCGGCCGATTTGCAGGGGACTATCAACAGCGATTGCTGGAAGCCTTCGAAAGTTCGCTACCCGAAACACCGAATTGGAAGCGCGTGGCCTGAGGCCAGCGCGATTGGATACACACACTCACTCTTACTGCGAAGAAACGAATCATGGCCGAGCAATGTGATTTTGGTTTGATTGGCCTCGCCGTCATGGGCGAAAATTTGGCACTGAACGTGGAGAGCCGCGGATACAGCGTGGCGGTGTTCAATCGCACCACCGAGAAGGTCGACGAATTCATCAATGGCCGCGCGAAGGGAAAGAAGTTCGTCGGCTGTCACTCGGTTGAAGAGCTGGTCAAAAGCCTCAAAACACCTCGCAAAGTGATGATGATGGTGAAGGCCGGCGAAGCGGTCGATGCCCTCATCGAGCAACTGCTGCCGCACATGTCGCCTGGCGACGTGCTTATCGACGGCGGTAACGAGTTCTACGCCAACACCGAACGCCGCACCCAGTACATCGAGAGCAAGGGGCTACAGTTCATCGGTACCGGTGTCTCGGGCGGTGAAGAAGGTGCGCTGAAGGGTCCAAGCATGATGCCGGGGGGCAGCGAGCAGGCTTGGCCGCTGGTGAAGCCGATCTTTCAGGCTATCGCCGCGAAGGTCGGCCCGAAGAATGACATACCGTGCTGCGAGTGGGTCGGTCCCCGCGGTGCCGGCCACTACGTGAAAATGGTGCATAACGGCATCGAATACGGCGACATGCAGCTGATCTGCGAAGCCTATCTCATGCTCAAGGAGGCTGCCGGCCTCAGCAATGACGAAATCTACGATGTCTTCGACGAGTGGAATCGGGGCGAGTTGGAGAGCTACCTGATCGAAATTACACGCGACATCTTCAGCGTGAAGGACGAGGACGGCAAGACTTACCTCGTCGACAACATCCTCGACGCTGCTGGCGCCAAAGGCACCGGCAAGTGGATGAGTCAGTTGGCACTCGACCTTGGCGTGCCGAGCACCATGGTGACCGAGGCCGTGTATGCTCGCGCTCTGTCCGCCATGAAGAAGGCACGCGTCAACGCGTCGAAAGTGCTGAGCGGACCGGATGTGAAGTCGTCAGGTGTGAACATTGGCGACAAGAAGCAGTTCATCGAAGCGGTGCGTCAGGCGCTTTATGCTTCGAAGATCTGCAGCTACGCCCAGGGCTATGTGCAGTTGCAGGCGGCCGCCAAAGAACATAACTGGCCACTGAACTACGGCGACATCGCCCTGCTGTGGCGCGGCGGCTGCATCATTCGGGCCGCCTTCCTCGAGCGGATCAAGGAAGCGTTTGACGCCCAGCCGAACCTCGAAAACCTGCTGCTGCATCCGTACTTCGCTGAAGCGACGAAGAAGGCACAGGCGGCCTGGCGTCAGGTAGTTGTCGTGGCGACTCAAATGGGGCTTCCCGTAATCGAGTTCAGCAACGCTTTGGCGTACTACGACAGCTTCCGGCGCGAGCGGCTGCCGGCGAATCTGCTGCAGGCTCAGCGCGACTACTTCGGTGCTCATACGTACGAGCGCCTTGATAAGCCGGGCAAGTTCCACACCGACTGGATCAGCAAGCGTCGCACGCCGAAAGCCTAAGGTTTAGCAGGCAGATGCAATTTCGATACTTGCTTACTTTCAGTACGACACAGACGGACGTTGGACCATGACGACGGTAGAAAGCTTCCTGACCGAAATGTTCGGGCTCAAGGGACAAATTGCCGTGGTCATCGGTGCGACGGGAGTGCTCGGAGGGGCTTTGGCGGAAGGGATTGCAGCCGCGGGAGCAACGGTGGTTGTTTCCGGCCGATCGGCGGAGCGCGGCAAGCAGCGAGTAGATGCCATTCAAGCCAATGGCGGGCAGGCTGAGTTCATTTCGGTCGACGCGGACCGGCGCGAGAGCATGAACCAGTTGCTGCAGCAGACGCTCGAAGCCTACGGCCGGGTCGACATACTCGTGAATTGCGCCGGAACGAACTCGTCGACGCCCTACGCCGAGATCACGGACGAAGATTGGCGGCGTGTGATCGATAGTCAGCTGACAGCGACGCATCTCGGCTGTCAGTTGTTCGCGCCGGTTATGGCGAAGCAGCCAGAGGGCGGGGCGATTCTCAACATTGGCAGCGTTACTTCGCACCTTCCGCTTTCAAGGGTCTTTGCGTACTCGGCGGCAAAGGCGGCGGTGGTAAACCTGACGCAGAACGTCGCCCGCGAATACGCGACTCAGAAAGTCCGCGTCAACGTGCTCTGTCCTGGGTTCTTTCCGGCAGAGCAGAACCGCAAGATTCTCGATCCGCAGCGCGTGGAGAATATCATGCGTCAGACGCCGATGGCTCGCTTCGGAGAGCCGCACGAGCTTGTCGGGGCCGCGCTGCTTTTGCTCGCGCGGCGGGCCGGATCGTTCATCACCGGCGAGGATATCTACGTCGACGGCGGTTTCACCTCGATGCGTTTCTGATTTTCAGCAAGTTTGACCTAAGGGGCGGAAAGTAACGGACAGGGCATGGCACACTCGATTGTCATTTTTGGCGCTTCCGGCGACCTAACGAGCCGCAAGCTCATCCCCGCTCTCTACCTGCTGCATCAAAAGGGCCGCCTGCCGAAGGAGACACGCGTCGTCGGCGTGTCGCGGACGAAGTTCACTCACGAAGCATGGCGCGAGGAGCTTGAAAAGACGACGCGTAAGTTCACCGGCAAAGAGTTTGACGGGACCAGTTGGCAGCAGTTCGCCGCCAACGTTTACTACCAGCCCGGCGATATCGACCAGCCTGAAAGCTTTCAATCGCTTAGTGCGTTTTTGACAAAGCTCGAAAACGAACGACCGACGACGCGGCTTTACTATCTGTCGACGGCTCCCAGCCTTTACGAGCCAGCCATTGCGGCCCTCGGTGCGGCGGGTCTTGCCGAAGAATCCAACGGTGTACGCAGGATCATCATCGAAAAGCCATTCGGCGTCGATTTGCCGTCGGCGAAGGCGCTCAACGTTGCGACGCACAAGGTCTTCTCCGAGAAACAGGTCTACCGCATTGACCATTATCTCGGCAAAGAGACCGTACAGAACTTGCTCGTACTGCGTTTCGCGAACACTATCTTTGAGCCGATTTGGAACCGCAACTATATCGACCACGTGCAGATCACGGTGGCTGAGGAAGTCGATGTCGGCCGACGGGGCGGTTATTACGATCAGTCGGGCGTGCTGCGGGACATGTTCCAGAATCATCTGCTGCAACTGCTGATGATTACGGCCATGGAAGCCCCCGTCCGCTTCCAGGCCGACTATGTTCGCGATGAAAAAGTGAAGGTTCTGCGTTCGATCAAGCCGATGACCGGCGCCGACTTCGCCCGCGATACCGTCCGTGGCCAGCACGAGGATTACAACACTGCCGAAGGTGTGCCAGCCGACAGTCAAACGGCGACGTTCGCCGCACTAAAGCTACAGATAGCCAACTGGCGCTGGAACGGGGTGCCGTTTTACTTGCGCTCAGGCAAGGCGATGTCGTGCCGCACGACGCAGATCGTTATTCAGTTTCGCGAACCGCCGCACATGATGTTCGCCGACGGCGCCCGCACGCATCTGGAAGCTAACCGGCTGGTCATTCAAATTCAGCCGGCCGAAGGGATTCAACTGCACTTTCAAACCAAAGTGCCGGACGCCGGAATGCGGTTGCGAATGACCGATCTCGACTTCAGCTTTCAACGCGAGTTCACCGGCTCATTGCCCGATGCCTACCAGCGACTACTGCTCGATGCCCTGAACGGCGACGCCAGTTTGTTCGCCCGCAGCGACGAAGTGGAATTGGCCTGGGGAATCATCGATCCCATTCTGGCCGCTTGGAAGAGCCCTGCGGCGCCGCCTCTTGAAACTTACCCCAAAGGGCAGTGGGGTCCCGACTCGAGCGACCGCTGGATGCACGAACAAGGCCGGCAGTGGTTCGACGTCTGCCCAGTTCTGCATTAATAGCTGCCACCACGGGTCGTGGTCGATTGCAGAAGCAGCGGCTACTCGGGTAGCGCTTGCTCGGTCTGTTCTGTAATGACTTGCGGCAACAGCGTCTTAATGCAGCGGCGATTTTGTGCCAGCACCTCGTATGCTCGGCCGATGAGCGCGTCCGGCTCCGGATGCCGCAGCAGTAAAGCAAGTTTGCCAATCCCGACTCGGTCTGTCGGCAGAACTAGCCGCTGCTCGCTGCTGGATAACCAAAGCGCGGATTCGAGCTGGCGTAGCCAAGCATAGTTAGCGCTCAGAGTGTCAAAGACGTCTATTGGCAGTATCTGTGCATGTCCAAGAGCGGCTAGCGCTCTGAGCGTGCCAATCGCCGGTTCGGAGCGCACTTGAATTGCGTTTTTAAGCTGCAGAAGCGACGTAAACCGTTCGATTTCTCGTGAACCTCCTGGGACCTCTCTCAAGCTGGCGGAAGCGATCGGACGGTCGCCGTGGAAAAATTCAGCCCCAAGCTCGGCCGCCTTGTGAAAATTATGCGCCGCTTTGACCGCGAGAGATTGAACGACTGCATTTGCTTCCGATACGAACGCCGCATCGCCGAAAATGGGTCTGGCGTTGCGGAAGACCTGCCAAGCTTTGAAACATACCTCCGCGGTGGAAATGTGTTCCTGCAAGCCCGCCAGCGGAAACGCCAGTAAACCGTTGGTCGAGCGCAGCGGCATCTCAACCGTGTATAGTCGGCCCCAGGGTGTCAGCTGCGAAGAGGTCTTTGCCACCCGCTGAGCGAGTTGCGAGAAGAAGTGGCCGTTGGCGGTTTTGCTTTCCCGCCGCCCGCGATTGGCCAACTGCGTCATGCCATCGGCTTCGTAAACGAAGATCAATTCGACATCGCTCTGATAACCGAGTTCACGGCCGCCAAGTTCCCCTGTTGCATATACAGCGAACTGGCAGGGTTGCGAAGTCTCTCCTTTTGTGGGCGTGCCAAATTTCTCCGTCAGCTTCTCGTATTCGCTGCGAATGATCTCGCCCAGGCAGGTTTCGGCTACTTCTGCGAGTGCTCGTTGCGTGATGTCGATCGTGTCTCGGCCGAGAAGCTCCCGAACGCCGATCTGCAGGTGGTTCGAATGCTTGAAACCATGCAACAGTGCCAGCGGCTCACGCGTGCCTCGCGTCAGTTCTTGCAACGAAAGGCCCAATTCCTCCCGGGTAGCAAGACGGGAGAGTTGGAGGGAATCGACCAGTTCATCGACCATGCCGGGATGAATGGTCAAAAGATTCGAAAGGTAGGGACTGGCGGCACACAGATGGACGTAAAGCTGGAGGGATGGCGGGTTGAAGCTGAACAATTCCCAAAGGACACCCTTTCCACCCACGGAATCGCTCACAACGCTGAGGTTTGCCAGCGTGGCGTCCGGATCGGGTGTCGCCGCAACCGCACTTAACAACTGAGTGGCGATGGCGGAGAGGAAATATCGACAGCGACGGGTCGACAGGAATTGGACGTGCTCGTTCGCCAGCTTTTGCAAATGATCGTAGGCCGCCCGTTGGTCGCGGAAACCGTATGGACTGAGAACCGCACGCACCTCATCGTCGATCGGTTGCGGATCGAGTAGCAAGTCCGCCTCCGGGCTCGCAGGCGTTTCGCTCGGAAAGGCGGACGTCAGCAGTTGCGAAGTGATTTCGCTCGCACGCCGAGCGGCCTCGTTAATCCGCGCTGCTTCCTCGCCGCCGTCTTGTGCACCCAGCTGCATGCGGTGTTCAGCGACGCGAAGTGTGCGGTAGTCGTCTTCGAGAGCGATGCGTTCCTGGACCGACAGCACTCCGGCCTGCTCGAGCCCCGCGATGGCTGAGAGCGTATTGGTGGCCCGGACGATGGGGCTATCGCCGCCGCTCAAGAGCTGCAGAAACTGAACCACATTTTCAATCTGCCTTGTGGTCTCTGGCACAATGGAATTCAGGCTCTCTGCCGTGCCAGCCTTCGTGGTCAGGCGCTGCAATCGTCGCTTAAGGGCCCGAATGCCAGTTTCATCCGCTCGATTCAAATACCGACGATAAATCCATGGTTGGAGCTGCCGAAGCATTTGCTTGGCCAAATCAGGATCGCCGGCCGCGGCTCGCGTCTTAATTGCCGCTTCACGGTGCCAAGTCCGTCCGAGTGTATCGAGGAAATTGAATACTTCATCCGCCCCAGCAAATGGACCCGACTGCCCATCCAATCGGATCGGCAGATCGACGCTGTAGACCGTTTGACCTTCGAACGGTTCGGTCAAAAAGCGAATCAGAAGGCGGCCGAGGCGGTCGAAGTATTCCCGCGCCGTACGCCGAGCATTCTCGTCTTCCGGTAGAGGCTCGTGAAGCAGCAGCAACTCCACGTGATCGCTGTAATCGGTCTCGAACCCGCCGAGTCGACCGAGGGCAATGATCGAGACCCTCCCTGTCAACCCGCTGAATCGCCTCGGTTCCACGCGCTCCTGCAGCTTCCTCTGAGCAGCTTGTATGGTCGCTTCGAGCAAGGCGTCGGCCAAGATCGTGAGCTGCTCCGTAACCAACTCGAACCGATGTCGCTTGTAAACGTCGCCATAGACGATGCGGAGGAGTTCGCGTTGCTTGATTCGCCGCAGCCCGGCCAGGATGTGTTTCTCGTCGGTGAAATGGGCCAGTTCGCCGCAGACTTCGGCCCGCAGCCAGTTCGCCGCCACCGGCTGACCATCGGTCATTCGCAACAGATCGAATGCTTCCGGATCGTCGACCAGCATCTTCCGCCACTGCGGACCGAGTTTGAGCACGTTCAGCAGAGTAGGAAGCGCCTGGCGATCGCGTTGGAAGAGCGCCGCCAATGCGAGTGGGCTCCTCGACGCGCCGATAAAGTCGACCAGGGCCGCGAGCACTTCGTCAGGCTGATTCACCTGCGGCAACTCGTCGCTGAGTTGGTCGCAGAGCGTGACCAGCAGATCAAGCGTCAGGCCATGCTCGACCAAGGTCGCGAGCCGCGCTCGGCCGGCGTCGACATTTTGCAGCCCCCATTGTCCAAGCCAGTCCGGCAGTTGGTCGGGATGATCGAGCAAGTTGGTGAGCGAGACAATATCCATCAGGTCCTGCTCCGCCGACGAACGGGCGAGGGCACTTGGCTGGTCAGACGCAGCAGCCGGGGAGAGAGATCGGCGGGCGGTCCAATCATGATAACCGCCGGTGAGCGGCAAATGAATGCCGGAGCGATTGAGCCGTTAGCGCGCAGCAGGGCCGCGGCAGAGCATTCGCCCAACTTTCTCACAAAGCTGGTAATTAGGCACTCAAATGGCGGCCGGTCGGCATGACGCTTCGGTTCGCCGACCAAATTGCATAGAAAGTCTATTGCTTCGTTAAGTCGAGCTTCAGCTCGTTTGTGCCAGCCTTGATGTCGGCGGTGAGGCCAGATTTCTCCGCGTCGCCATAGCGTTCGGGAATGAGAGACCGGCCCGGAGCCGCCATCTGGCCGGGCTGAGCGACGGCGGTAGATTCTTCTCTCGCCGTGATGGTGATTCTGTTTGTACCGACCGGAGCACCATCGCCGGCGCTCTCCGTGGTTACTTCCTGAATCTGGCCGTCCACCACTTTCCCGTAACCAGGACGCCCCTGCGCAGGCAGGAACGTGATTTCCCCGGATTTCAGCGGTTGCCCATCGTAGGATACGGTACCGGACACACTGCCGACGGAAGCGTTGTTATTGTTGCAGCCCAGTGGAAGCAGCGCGGCCGCAAGCAGCATCAACCAGTGAATGCTGGACTTCATTTCGATCTGTATCTTTCAGTACGTTGGACAGGAGTTGGGGAAGACTGCAGGACAGGTCACGAGCCACTGACCGGTTGCTCGCAATCGATGGCAACCGGCCCGGATTAGTATCGCCCTGCACTAGAAATCGCCTAGGACCTCAGCGCCATTGCGAGAAGCCAGGGCGCGGTAGGTAGCGAAATCGACTGAGTTGCTGATCAGTCGATTCGAGGCATCGCCCAGCAGAAACAACGCGCCCGCTGGATGACGGCTGCGGAACGTGATGGAATTTGCAGCGTCGCCGGGTCCAAGTGTCCCTTTCTGAAAGTCCGGGTTGCGGTGGTTGATCGGATAGGCAGTCGTAGCAAAATTCTGGAATCCCCAGTCCTGCCAATTGCACCAAACTGGAACCACTTCGCCGAGCAGGATGGTGTTGGAAGTGCCATCGGTAATTTCCGCGAGATTAGCGCTATAGCCATAACGCGATATCACCCCGCGTGTCTTCGCAGCTGAATCTGCGCCGTTACCGTAATCGTAGTAGGTGCCACCGCCGAAGTCCCAGCCAGTGCCGCTACTGTTACGGTGGTCTCCCACGCAAGCTGCATAATTCGTCAACCCGAGTGGAATACTCGCAGCCTGATCGGCGCGGTTCTTCGGCGTTGAGGAGCTAGGGTCCGACGGGCAAAGCATCGCCGGAAGATTCTGCTTGATAATCGACTCGTTTGAGTAGCCGTTAACGACCGTGGTGTCGAGCTGACTCTTTGATTGGTCGACTTTGTCGTATAGCGTCTGCTGCTCAATGAAGGGCAAAATCGGAATCACCCAGCTGCGACGCATTGGAGTTGCGCCGTGTGTGTTTTGTATCGGCAGCCGGCCAAAGGTGTCATGGTAGTTGTGCATTGCAATGCCGAGTTGCTTAATCTTGTTCGAGCATTGCGTACGGCGGGCTGCTTCGCGAGCGGCTTGAACAGCAGGTAATAACAGTGCTACCAGCACCCCGATAATCGCGATCACGACCAGGAGCTCAACGAGCGTGAAACCCCGCCTCGAATTGCATCTCATACAGTCACCTCGAGACATAAGAGAAGGATGATAAGTGCCTCGAGCGAGATTCTGATCTTTACCCGCGATCGAAGTCAATAAAAAGTTGCGGCATGCCGTAAAGAATAACGAGATAAAGCCATGCATTAACCTTGGCGCGCAACGTAGCGAACCGTTTGGGATTGGCGGCGACGCAACAAAAAGCAGCCCGGCTGTTTTGAACAGCCGGGCTGCTGATGTGTTCAATTACTGAAGAATCAAGGGCCTAGTCGAGGAAGCCGACCAGTTCCTGGCTGCGGCTGGGTTGCTGCAGCTTGCGGACCGCCTTGGCTTCGATCTGGCGGATACGTTCGCGGGTGACTTTGAAGATGTGACCGACTTCTTCCAGCGTATAACTGTAGCCGTCGCCGAGGCCGTAGCGGAGCTTGATGATCTCACGCTCACGATAGCTCAGCGTCTTCAGCACCTTGTTGATGCGGTTTCGCAGCATCTCCTGGCCGGCGCCCGTCGCGGGGCTCTCGGCAGTGCCATCGGGTAGCAAGTCACCGAAGTGCGAGTCTTCACTGTTGCCGACCGGACGATCGAGGCTGATCGGATAGCGGCTCATCGCGAGCACTCGGCGAGCTTCATCCACCGTGGTGCGAGCGCGGCGAGCGGTTTCTTCAATCGTGGGTTCGCGGCCGAGTTCTTGCAGGAGCTGACGCGATACGTTGCGCACGCGGCTCATCGTTTCGACCATGTGCACCGGAATGCGGATGGTGCGCGACTGGTCGGCGACGGCGCGGGTGATGGCCTGGCGAATCCACCAGGTGGCGTACGTACAGAACTTGAAGCCGCGGCGATACTCGAACTTGTCGACCGCACGCATCAGACCGGCGTTACCTTCCTGGATCAGGTCGAGGAAGCTCAAGCCGCGGTTGCGATACTTCTTGGCGATCGAGACCACCAATCGCAGGTTGCCTTCCGACAGTTCTCGCTTGGCTCGCTGATATTCGGTATAGACCTGCTTCAGCAGCATCACGCGCTTGTGCAGGCTGGTCGGGGTTTCCTGGCAGGCGAGCAGGATGCTGCGAAGCTCCGAGACCCATGCCTTGCGATCTGCTGGAGCGCCCTTGGCTTCTTTGTGAGCGGCGATCTTGGCCTTTAGTTCCTCGACCCGACGGCTGAAGTCTTCCAGCGTGCGAATCATCTGCTCGATGCGCTGGGTACGCAGACCAAGCTCTTCGACCAGTCGGACAGCCCGGCGGCGACGGCGCGAGAGGCGAACCCAGGCGGCCTTGCGGCGGTTCTTCGCCTGCGATTTGCCGAGGGCGACGATGTAGTCCTTGCGATTCCGCTTCAGGAGCACATCGAGTGTTTTGAGATTGTGCGGCAGACGGCCGAGAATTTGATCCTTCTCGAGGCGGTCGGTCACCGACACTTGCACGGTGCGATCGAAGGGGAGTTCACCTTCGTGCACGCGCTTGAGCACCTTGTAGGCCTGCTGAATGACGTAATCGCATTCGAGCAGCTTGGTGCGGAAGCGACGGCGGGTCACTTCAATCTTCTTGGCGAGGTGAATTTCCTGCTGGCGGGTGAGCAGGGGGATTTCGCCCATCTGCGTGAGATACATGCGAACCGGGTCGTCCGACCACGATTCGGTGTCCTCGCCCAGCGTCATCAGCTCTTCTTCGTCGAGCTTCGCTGGTACGTCTTCGTTGCCGTTGTCGACAACGTCTAACTCATCACTCCCATCCTCGAGCTCGATTTCGGCGACGGCTTGCGCGGCAAAGCCCTCTTCGTCGTCCGGCGTGCGTACGGCGTCGTCGTCAAATTCTTCCAGGATTGCATCGAACAAGGGGAGTACTCCTGCACCGGTTCAAACTGAGAGGTGAGCGAAAAAAGAACGGCCGCTGGGCATGCTTCGGCGAGCGCCATCCCACGCACAATGTGGGGACAGGGAGATGGCGGTACCGGAAGAGCCAGTCATGAATTGCGGGACGTAACAAGCGGGGGTGGCTTCGCACGTCTGGGCATCGCGAGAGCGAAGGGGCCCATGGCTTTCGAAACCAGACAAATGTAACACCAATCCTTGCGCTGTCGGGCTCAAGTTGGCAAATGGTAAGAAATTGCGCTCACGGGGTTGTTGCCGACCCACGCTCATATTACGCAATCCAAACACCTTGCCTGTCGAGCACCGGCTCAACGAGACCAACACACCGCAGGTCAGAACACAAGGCCGAGGCAGTAGCCGTTGCGAGTGAACCGATCGATGTGCTGACAGAGCATCAATGCGTTCAGAAACACCTGATTCGGACCGCCATGTCGAACCAGTTTGACAGCGAGCGCGGCGACTTGAGCAGGTAAGCTCATCATCACTCACTCGTATCACGTCCCCCGCCAACCAACGCCAACCGCAAAGCCCCAGCGACGAACCCGATGTATTAAGGTGGGATGAGTTTCGGTCGCAGCTTTGATGCGGCTGGATCAATTGTAACTACCCTTAAACCAGGGTCCAGAGGCAAAAAGGTTGAAATCGATGCCCTTGCGGTGTCCCCACCACTTCCGTGGTGAGTAGAGAGACTAGGTCTCCCGGTAAACCGCATCGACCTGCCATCCAACCGGGAGACTTGGGTCTCCCGCTCGTCTCTGGTCACACCGAAGTGACACAAGGCAAACGGTTGGTTACGGCGAATCGGAGGAAGGACCTACATTCGCCTTTGGCATGCTACACAGGAGCGCCGCGAAAGACGAATCCGCAAAAAATGACCAGCTCCACAAGCAGCAGAGTAGTCTTGGGGACAGCCGAAAACTTGTGGGGGTTCGTGCAGTGGCCGAGCGACCGTCCCGGGCCGATAAGACGCCTCTGCAACCAAGTCCTCGAAGTATCTTACGCACGTCGCCGCGTGCTTGTTCGCTCTCTTGTGGCCAGTTAGCATGGCCCCTGATTCGCGCACGTCATCGCGAATCGTGCGTGAGTCCCTGCCAGCAGTCCTTCGCGAGTTTTCGAGCCCTAAACCTATGTCGGATGCAAACTTGAAAGGCCGCGTGGCCGTGGTGACGGGCGCTAGTCTGGGAATTGGTCGAGCCGCCGCCATCTCTCTCGGCCGTGCAGGGGCGAACGTCGTCGTCAATTTTCGCTCGCATCCGGAACACGCCCAGGAAGTGGTCGCGGCCATCGAGAAACTCGGCTCGCGCGCGATTGCCGTTCAAGGCGATGTGTCGGATCAGTCCGCCGTCGAAAACCTCGTAGCCGAAGGCGTAAAAACGTTCGGCCGAGTGGACATCGCCGTGAGCAACGCAGCCTACAGCGACCGCGAACGGTTCTTCGAAGCGGATATGGCCGGTTTCAAGCGGACGGTGGACGTCACCATGTGGGGTGCCTTCTATCTCATGCGAGCAGCCACCCAGCAGATGATCAAACAAGGGGAAGGAGGGAGCATCGTGATGGTCAGCTCCCCTCACGCCTTCATCCCAGCTCCGCGGGCGATGGCCTATAACATGTCCAAAGCGGCGATCGAACACGCCGCCAAAACGGCCGCCATTGAAGTGGCCGAGCATCGCATCCGAATCAACATCGTGCAGCCAGGTTGGACCGACACGCCCTGGGAACGCAAATTCGCCTCAGAAGACACTTTGCAGACTGCTGGCGCGAAGATCCCGCTGGGTCGCCTTGGCACGCCGGACGAGATGGGCGAGGTCATCGTCTTTCTCTGCGACCCTCGCAACAACTATATGACTGGTGCCTCGCTACTCATCGATGGTGGCATCAGCCTCCCATGGTGGGCCAACCGGGGCTCCGCTGCTCCCGCCTAGTTTTCCTGGATTGACAGCTCAGTTGCCTAAGTTACCGGGTTGATGCACGCCATGGCTCAGCAATACCTACTTCCCTGCCCGGCGTGTGGCGCAAAAACGCGGGTCGACACCCGACAAGCCGGAGAAACGGTTGCTTGCCAGTGCGGCAACAAACTCAATGTTCCGACACTTCGCGGCTTGCGGGAATTGGAGCGCAGTGACGACGCCGGTCCGAGCGCGCCAGCGGCCACGAAGTGGAGCCCGCTGCAAGGCATTCTCTTTTCGCTCGGCCTGCTCGCGGCGCTGATTGGCGGCGCGATGGCAACTAGACACTTTGTCATCTACCGCTCACTCGCCGAGCACACTGTGGATCGGACTGAAGAAGTCGACAAGGACTTCAGCGAGATCATCGACAATCTCTCGCTCATGCAGTCGCTCGAAGCCTGGGACGACTTGTCCAAGACTGGGCTGAGCAACGAGCTGGTTCCCAGTTGGGTCGCCGCGCGCCAGGCGTCGGCCTACCAGACTCGCGCCATGACCATCTGGGGAATCATCGGCGGCATTGGGCTGGCAGGCGTCATCGCGGCACTTGTCATGTCCCGCTCAAGGAGCTCGCCCGCGCGAGCCTAGCTCAAGTCGACGGCTATTGGCGGCGCAGGATTAGAACCACGTCTTGGGTGTCCGCCGCAATCTTCACCGGCGCGTCCAGCTTGTATTGGAAATCGAACACCTCTTCGATCTCGAAACCACCGGCTTCTTCCAGCAGTTTAAAGAACTGGTCCTTCGTGTAGGTGCGGAAGACAAGTTCGTCGACGATCGTCCGCTGCTCGGTCGGCGTGTAGACCTTCATCTCCATCCGGCAGCGCTCGGTCCGGTCCTTCAGATCGGTCTCGAAGGTTTGCAGGTGGGTATTGATGACCAGATTTCCTCGGCGGGCCGACCAGCCTTCTTCGGTCATCGGTTCGCCGCGGGTTGGTGTCAGGTGCAGGCCGAGAATGTAAATGCCGCCCTTGCGAATCGCGCTGGCCATGCACTGCAAATGGGCCACCGCCTGCTTCTGGCTGAGCAGGTGCCGGAAGCTGTTGATCATATTGAAGCCGGCGTCGACCTGCTTCTTCAGCTTGAAGTCGGCCATGTCGCCGACGAACACCGTTGGCGGCAGTTCGTACCGTTCCAGCCGCTGATTGCAGAATTCGACCGCTCGCGGGTTAAGATCGAGGCCGCCGACCTCGTAGCCGGCCTTTCCCAGGCGAAACAACAGGCGCCCGGTACCACAAGCAGGCTCGAAAACCCGCTTCACACCTTTCTTACCACCAAAGCGCTCGAACACCGCCAGGAGGAAGTCGTACTCCGCCTTCCAGTCGCTGCCGAAGACCAGATCGTAGTAGCGGGGATAGTCATATAAGTTGCCAGGAGCGGTAGTCATGCGAGCTCGAACTTAAGATCGGCTGAAGGCGAGGTCAGCGGCCAGTGATAGCAAAGGTCGAAGTATAGCGGCCCAGGCATCCGCCGCCAGGAAGGGCGCCGGCGGCACGGTCAACATTCCTGTCCGCCACCATCGGCGGACCCGCGATCCAACTCGCACAATAGGTCACAACAGTCATCGAACCTCCCAACTGTTTTCTGCTTAATAACTTGTGCGTTTTTGCTTCCAAATTCCACAATACCACTTGCGGGTGGTTGTGGACCTGAACGCCCGGTCGCAACGCTTCGGCACAACCAAATTGCGAATGAACGCGCTTCCGCGGCAGCGGTGCAGCGAGCGTAGCGTGAACCGACCCACACATCGGTACCGACGCGAGGGTTGCTGCCAAAAACGTAGTTTAACGTTTATTTTTAAAATTGTCAATAACTGTTGCCAGGTTCTTAGGGTGAGGCACGTCACCGTACCCTCGACGGGCCGCGATAGTCGCTACCCCAACTTACCGCGGCTTTCCAGCCGATCTTGAATGCAGCCGGGCAAGAATCGCAAAGCCGAAAAGCAGCAGTTCGGCGGAGAACAGCTGGATAAGCAGCCAGAACGAGTTGAACATGGCGAGAGCGTCGGGATACATCGCCTCGAACGGTGGTTCGCCTCTCGCCAGCGCCGCGACCGCCATGGCCAATTGAATCGTGGCGAAGACGGTTCCCCCAAGGATCGCCCACCACCTCCCCTGCAGGGTCTTCCAGCCGAGCAGCAATTGCGGGCAGTGTAGCAGCAGCACGACGAGCGTCACTTGCAGACGGAAATCGTCCGTTGCAGCTCGACTCCACTCGGGCACCACGTGCACGCCGATGCCCATCCCGATCATCCACAGGATCAAGCCGACATTCAGCGCGAGCGTGATTAAACCCGCGTCGCGCATTCGCTCTGGCCGGCGGCTCCAAAGCGAGAAGCTGCGCCCGATGGTCATCGGCCGCGCGTGAACACGCTCTCCACTTAGAAAACGCATCAGCTCCTGCTCAAGCTCGTGCGCCGTTGCGTAACGATCGGCTGGGTCCTTGGCGAGACATTTAAGACAAATTCGCGAGAGCGAAGCTGGCACCTCACGATTCACCACTTGCGGTGGCAACGGAGCTTCGGTGCGAACCCGATTCAGCACATACAACAAACCTTCGCCAGCGAAGGGTGGCCGCCCGGTGAGCAATTCGTAGAGGATCACGCCGAGCGAATAAACATCGGTCCAAGGCCCCACATCATCGGCGCGACATTCTGCCTGCTCCGGGGCCATGTAAAGCGGCGTGCCGAGCAGCAGGCTGCTTTGCGTGTCTTTCAGACTCATCTCGACGAACTTCGCCAGGCCGAAGTCGGTGAGCATCGGCCGCCAAGGGATGTTGTCATCCTGAGCGAGAGAAGATTCGAGCGACGGCGTTTCAACAGGCCAAAGCAAGACGTTGGAGGGTTTCAGATCGCGGTGCAGCAGGCCACGCTGATGCACGTGCTCGACAGCGCTCGCGAGCTGACGCACCAGCTGAGCGGCCTGTCGTGGTGTGCATTGGAGCTGACCGCTGGCCAGGGCTTCGGCGAGCGACGGACCTGGAACATACGCCGAAGTCAAAAAGCAAACCGGACCCTCGTCCCCGACTTCATGAACGGGAACGATTCCTGGATGCGACAGGCTGGCAATGGCCGCGGCTTCCTTGAGGAATCGCTTGCGCACGTCGTCACTGAGCAGCAGCTCCGGTCGCGGAACCTTCAGAGCGATGTACTTATCACTCGCGTCCCGGGCGAGAAAAACGACGCCAAAACCACCCCGGCCGAGCTCGCGCTCAATCCGGTAACCTGCGATTTCGGGTGCGGCTGTTGGTGCCCCTTGCGACCCGATCGATCCGTGGGCCGGCCAGCGCTGTTCGAGTCGCAGTAGCACATCGTTGAACTGAGCCTGATCCAGGTCGACCGTCTCGGTGTGCCGAGACGACGGCCGTGTCGAATTGTCCAGGGCAGACTCGTGTGCCTCGGCTAAGTTCGGGTGCTGGCCGTCGCCGTGGTCGGCAGGCAAGGCATTCGTCATTCGGCTTCCGCCAGTAAGTCCCGCAGGGAAGAGACGGCCTCAGCCCAAAGGTAACGGGCCATACGTTCACTCACACTCAACCGCCGCCCAATCTCTTGAAAGCCTATTCCTTCGCGATGATGCAGGAGAATCACCGTCTTATGTCGCGCGGGCAGAAGGTCGATCGCGCGATCAACGGCATCGGCTAGTTCAGCCCGCTGCACCAGTTGCGATGGGCGGGGAGAGTGATCGATCCAGCCCGACGAGTTGATGTCCGTGGCCGCTGCGGTTTGCTCTCTTCGAGCGTCGCGCTTGAGCGAGCGACAATGCCGGATGGAATCGACCAGGTTGTTTTTCAGAATCCGCTGCAGCCAACGGAGCAGATCCTCCTCGTCCTTGCCGGTGAAGCGGCGAAAGTCCCGCTGCCCTTCGAGCAGCGTCTCTTGCACGATGTCTGAGGCCGCCACCTTCGCGCGTAGGTCCGACTGCAATTCGGCCATTGCCATAGCCAGCAAATAGCCGCGGCAGCTGTCCAGAACTGCGCCAACAGCCGCAGCGTCCCCCGCCTGAGCTCGTTTCAGGTTGGAATGGAAAGTCGTCAGGTCCGATCTAACATCAACGGCCATTGAGATTTAGTCGTCCAGCAGTCTGCGATCGCAAGCTGCATAGTCAAACTCTGCTCCAGCTGACCCAGAAATTCCACGAATGTTCGCATTCCGTTTCCGGATTGTTAGCGACTTTCGCTTAGGGACGGGGCGGCCTCTCCTTGAGAACGCAGCCACGATCTAAGGTCAACCGCACATGTCTGTCAAGGTTTACTGCGAGGGTCACCTGATGAACATCCGCTTTGTTGCCACAAGCGATGGCCGGAACCGCCTGGGAATGAAGGAGTTGTGTCAGGAGTTCGTCAATGAACTCCAGATGCCGACTTGCCTTACGAAAGACGAAGCGGCCCACTACGTACTCGATCTGTTCAAGCGTTCGGTCGCCAGCGAGTTGGAACTGCTGGACGTGAAGTGCGTCGAGGTCGAGATGGAATCGGCGGCCGAGGGAGCCAGAAAACAACCGCCCGCCGAGCCCAAGCGGCGCGCGCGTTAGTCCAGTCGGGCGAAGCACCAGTCCGCGTGCTCCGCCCATGGGAAGGTTGAGCCTGGTTGCTCAGCGACGGGCAGAGGTGACTGCGAATGTCAGATTCGGCGCCCCATCGGCTGCAATGGTTTGCTGGAACGGAGAAGTAGGTCCGGAGAACTTTCCGTCGACGGCGTTCACCATCAGCTTTTGGTTCGGATCCATTGGGTGTGGCGGGCCTTCTTTTTCCCAGACCACATCGACCCGGTTGTCTCCGACAAACGCCTCGCCGGAAAATGCTCCATCTTTGACCGGCAGAGTCACGGCCGGCTGACCGACCTGGTTAAATCGCACTTCTCCAGCCGGCATCGGTTTGCCATCGAGCGTCACGGTCCCGCCAACGGGAGCCTTGGAAGGGGGCGCGACGGTTCCGTCCGAGCAGCCAACCGAAAGAGCCAGTCCCACGACTAGCAACGAAAGCACGATCAATCTCATACCGGTTCCTGTGAAATCTGTACGGAGTAGATGCAATTCAATCGCTGCGGCGGCCCACAACTGGGAAACGCCGCAGGTTTTTGAACCAGCCTCAAAAGCCAACGCTTATTCCGCGTTGAGGGTTTCCCCGCCTGCCTTGGTGCACATCGCGTGTATCACCGTGAGATCCAGGCTGTTGGAATAAAACCGCGTGCTCGCATCGGCCAACGCCATGTTCACGCCGGCCGGGTGATAGGAGCTGAGCGGGAAGTTACCGCCAACGTCGTTGTTCAAACCGTTCGTCGCCGACGTGGCTGAATCTGCCGGGAACCCGTTTTGGTTGATTCTGAAACGGACCGCCGTGCAATTGAAGTGGCGTCCATCGCTGGTCCAGGTGCTATGCGAACCGTTCGCGGGCACAGCCGCTCCCATCGTCCAGCCGTACAAGCCGCCGCTGTTGCCAGTACCGGCGGTGTAACCGGCAGTAATCGGCCTGTTGTTTGCGTCTCTCACATGAGCGCTCTGTTCGCCAATCAACCAGGTATTGCTGGTCCCATCGGTGATCCCTGAGAAGCCAGTTTTACTGGCGCCGAAGAAAATACCGTTGTCCGAAGCGTACGACCCGGACCCATTGCAGCAAGCTTGCGCATAGGTGCCCGAGCTGCCTGGCGTAACGGCAGAACCGGCGATACCGGTGTAAGACACCACCATCATCCGCGCTGCGGTGCCGCTACGATTGAAGAAGTCGGGAACTGCGCTCGAGGGGCAGCGATAGGCTTTAATCCAAACATTGTTGATGTAGCTGGCATTGGCTGCATGGTTGTAGCCGCTGTGGCTGTTGAAATCCCACTTATCGTAGATGTTGTTTTGCTCGATGAACGGCAGGATGTAGACCATCCAAGACGAACCCCAATGCGCACCGGTCGCTCGTCCGAACGGCGCCATGTCATTCCCTGCTCCCGGTGGAAGCCGATCGCCATAGGTGTCGTGAAAGTTATGGGTGGCAATTGCCAACTGGCGCATATTGTTCGTACACGAACTTCGCCGCGCCGCCTCGCGCGCTGCCTGAACCGCAGGTAGTAGCAGGGCCACTAAAACGCCAATGATGGCGATGACTACGAGCAACTCGACTAATGTGAAACCCCGGGACCGACGCATGAAGGGCAATCTTGTAATCACTGCCGCACCTCGACTCATAAAGAAATAAATGAAATCGCCTCTCGTCTCTCTGTCCAAGCGCAACCGTTCTAAGCCCATAAAGATGGTCTGATTAGTAGGGCTAAGTCAAGATGAATTCCCCTTAAGTCGAATTCTTGGCGTCGGCTTTCACATAAATCACTGTTTTTCATTTGACACTGCAAAGGCGTGTAGCGGCTTTGGATGCGTCTGGCGGTTGATTTCCTATGGAATGCGGTTGGATAGGAACGTCTGTTCTATTGCTGTGGGTGCTGCACGGCTTAAAACAAGAGAGCCACTTTCAGAGATTCAGCCATGACCGATGCTTCAAACTGGCAGCAGCGACAGAGCAGTTTCTTTGATGACGAGTTGCCTGCTCCATCGAATGCCGCGCATCTGCAGGTTTCGCATGACAAGCTCAGAGAGCTGCGGCCTGAGCTGTACGGGTTCTCTGGATTCATCTATCAACTGTTTGTCCTGTTGCGGCAGCAATTCAATGACAAGCAGTTCATCCGCGAATGTATCGACGGTGGCGACAGCCGCGCCGCAGTCGTCGTTTCGCTGCAGCCGCTGCTAGTCGCGGCGTACTCGGACGAACTCGACGCCGTTGCGATGCTTCGCTTTCCTGACCACTTCGTGACGAAGTACGGTCTTGCCCTTGGCACGCGGCTGCTGACGGTGAACAACTATGCCGCCGGTTCGGGTGCCACGGACTTGGTGCCCGGTCCGAAGAACTCAGGCAACTGGGACAACATCATCCCGACGATCGCTGAGTTCGTCTCAGATGACTTAGCGCAGATCGATCAACTCAAGCGCCAGATTCCGGAGCAGGAATGGCGGCGTGCGCTGGCCATGGGACAGCACTATCTCAAAGCCTTGCCCGGAGTCTACCGCGATGGCCGGCCGTTCTTTGCGGGCATGCCGCGCGCGGGTGCCGCGGAGTATGCGACTAATCTTCATCGGGCTCAGAAGAATCGCATGCTGATTCTCGGTGGCGGGGCCACGGCACTCGTGCTGCTGCTGATGTGTGGCGGCTTCGGATCGCTCCTGATTGGCGGCGGCGGTGCGAATCGCGGTTTCGCCGCGGCACCGAACGGGCCGGGCGCTGGCGGCGCGGCTCATGCAATACCTGGCCCACCCGGTATGCCAATCCAAAGGCAGGCGGCGGGCACCAGCTTCAGCATCGGCGAACAGGTGGAAGTCTACTTCGCCGGCAGCTGGGTGCCTGGTGAAGTCCTAAGAGTGATGCCCGACGGCTTTGTCAGCCTCCGACTTAGCACTGGCCCAAGACCGATCCTTCCACCGCATCTGGTGAGAAAGGTACGAGGATCTGCCCAGGGCTCGTCGATCGCGGCATCACAATCCGCCACGCCGCATCCGGCAACCTATCGACCAATCACACCAAAACCGAACGTATCGCCTCCGCCGCAGGCCCCTGCTGTTTCCACTGCAAAAGCCGAGGAAGAGCCTAACGAGCAACTGACTGCTCCGAAGCCCGCTCAGGTTGACCCTTTCGCAACGCGGAACTGGCAAGATGTCACGGGGCGCTTTCAAATCGAAGCGAGGTTTGTCGACTTCCGCGAGGGAGTCGTCCTCTTGGAAAAATCGGACGGGGGTACCGTCCGCATACCGCTGGAAAAACTGAGCGAGTCAGATCGCCAGTTTGTCCAGTCGCTTGCGCGGCAATAACGACCTCAACTCTCGAACAGTAACGGCAACGAGTTAGCAGCGCGACTGGCCCGAAGTCCAAAACTTCTGAAGCCCGTTCAAGGCATAATCGCTATTGCCGAAGACATTCGTCTGAGGGAGACCTCGCTCGCTCGGCCGGGCAGTTCTCTGTAGATGTAAATCCTGAGGATATTGCGGCTTGCGGACGACGCAGGGATCGACGCCTAAGGGTCGACGGCCAATCAATTCGCTTGCATTCACTTCCCACGACAGCTACCGTAAGGGATGCGAAATCGTTCGCAGGCTAATGATTTGTCCGGAGCCGCTCATGCTGCGCTACGACTTCGAAAACAGCGTAGGATATTGGGTGATCCAGGCGTCCCACCTGTATCAGCAGGCGGTGAACGAAGAGCTACTGCCGCATGGCATCACGTGGCGGCAAAGCCAAGTACTTGGATTCCTTTCGCTCTACGGGCCGCTTTCGCAAGCGGACCTGGCCGAGCACATGCGGGTGGAACCGCCGACACTGGTGGGCATTCTGGACCGAATGGAACGCGATGGCTGGATCCGCCGCGAAGCGGACGAGCACGATCGTCGACGAAAGGTAGTCCATCCCACCGAGGCCGCCGAGCCGGTCTGGTCGAAGATTGCGAGCTGCGCACGCCGCGTGCGAAGCAAGGCAACACGCGGACTGAGTGCTGAGCAACTGGCCACCTTGAAACAATTGCTTACCACGATTCAGCAGAACCTTTCCTCCGTCACTGCTGCAAAGGAGGCAGGTTGATCATGCAACCTACGGCGAATCAATCCTCGAATTCGGTGAACACGACGCGTATGTCTTGGATGAACTACTCGGTTCGTTGGGGCGGTCTGTTTGGCGCAGTGGCGCTCGTCGGTTTTCTTCTGTTCGGTTGCGGTGTGGTCGGATCTAAACCGACCATGGCACAGGGACCCAAGGGAGATGGTGCGAAGGCAGGCGGGGCCAAAGCGGGGCCACCACCGGCACCGGTGGCCGTAGAGGAAGTAACTGAAGAACAGCTGGCCGAAAGCCAGACTTTCGTCGGCACGCTTATGCCCAGGCGGCGAAGCGTCGTCGGCAGCGCGGTCGACGGACGCATGATCGATTTTATGGTGAATGAAGGGGACTGGGTCACGAAGGGTCAGCCGCTCGCCCAACTCCTCACGGGCACGATCGAAATCGAGCTTGCCGGAGCCAAGGCCGAGCTTTCACTACGCGAGCAAGAGCTGGCCGAAATGAAGAACGGCTCGCTACCGGAGGAGATCGCGCAGGCCGAAGCGTCCGTGCGGCAGACCTACGCCTTGATGCAGTTTGCTTCCGAGAAGCAGAAACGCCAGCAACGTTTGTTCGAGCAGGGGAACAGCACCTCGCGCGAGTCGCTCGAAGAGGCCAATTCTGCTGCGGCCGCCGCCGAACAGGCCTACATCTCCGCGAAGGCTGCTTACAAGCTG
>Ga0164290_1000993_pt1 | contig 60425 bp, 51 predicted proteins | sample Micstemetagenome_FD_108782 | JGI IMG/M metagenome (GOLD analysis project Ga0164290, IMG submission 108782) | Contaminated culture microbial community from soil near Moab, Utah, USA - Microcoleus steenstrupii SON62 (Illumina Assembly) | ecosystem: Environmental > Terrestrial > Soil > Soil crust...
CGATCCGGTGGTCGCGGCCTCGGGCCTTGAGATGATGGTCTTCGAAGACGAGTGCTACGAGCCGCCGTTCCTCATGGGCTATTTGGAGAGGTCCCAGTCGGTCTCCATGCTTCTGAGCGCCCTCTACGCTCTGCAGCACCGTCTCGAGCTCTTCGAGCGGATCGGTGACTTCAACACCCGCGTCACCGACCTCCTGGAGCACGAGCACCCGGAGGTGCGGGTCTATGCCTTGCGAGTACTGGCCGGCGGGCAGATGAACGAAGGGACTCTGATGGCATTCATGGAAGACCCGGAGGAAGCGGTGAGAGAGGGCGCCCGCGAAGCGCTCGATCTCCACAACTACTACTTCGGCGAAGAGTCCTAGGCTGCCATTGCGGAACCGGACGAGAGACGGGGTAGAAAAGCGGCCATGAGCCGCAAGGCATTTCTGGACAAAGCGGTTCAGAAACAGTTAGTAAGTCGAGGCTAAAGTGCCTTAGCCGCTCCGGCCAATCAGCCTGGAACCTCCACATCAGGCTCGACCACGAGCCCGAGCAGATCCATTGACTCGTTCCGGATCAGCTCCTCAACGAGCGTACCGTTGCCGTTACACCTTCACTCTCGGATGACGACTTCACTCTGCTTCCAATCGCCCCAAAAGCAGGTTTAAGCCACGGCAGCAGTGTCCGGTTCCGAGGGTTGTAGTAAATGCTTTAGCAGTCCACCTTCTGTGGATTTATGGCGCTTTCAAAGGTAGACCATGTTCCCACTAGCGCTCCCAAGGATAAGGTATGACGTTCCGGTAAGCGCCGATGGCGGCCCTAAACACCCAATCCCGAACAACATCGTGTCTGCAAATCACTTCTTGGACTAACCTGGCAATCTACATAGATCAGATCAAGATGGAACGGAATCGGTTGATCTGCCACCCTAGCTGGGGCAATAATTGGAGCTGGTTCGAAGAGGTTCAATTATCGTGGTGGACCAAGCATAATGTCCCGCTTTGATTAGATGACCTCATACCCCGTGATCGTTGTGCCAGTTCCTTTTGATCCAGTTCCTGTCTCGAAGGCTACGACCACTTCCTTTGATGTCGCAACAGAAAACATGCCGTGAAGCCCCATAAGCTGCTTAACGTTCCTTTCTAAGACTTTTCCTGTATCGGCATCTAGCCATGACCAGTAGGGTTCGGTCGCATGCTTCGCCAAGACCAGGTTCGCGGCCCAGTATCCCCAGGCGTAAGAGTTAGCCGTCCACAACAGACGACCCGAGAAAACATTGCCACAACTTAAGGGTTCAAAGGAAGTAGTACGCAGGTCAAGCAATTGATCTAATGTCATCTCGTTCGGCAAGCTAACTCCTAGTACACGGTTCGCATCCCGGCAATCCCAGAAGAGCCTGAACTTCAGCGGAGACAATCTTAGAGGGGAAAGAAGCACTGCGCTATGCACGATCCAGTCACGGTTGTTATCCAGTTTGTCAGCTTGTAATAGAAACCACCCTTTATCAGGATCGCCAGAGGCCGTTATCGGGCTCGGAAATCCTGGAGGCACTCTGAAGACACTGTTTACGTCTGTCTTAGTCCTCCCCAGCTCGAGGATAGTTCTCGTCCCTTTAGTTCCTAATCGGACTATGCGCCCACGCCATACGGTCCTTTGGGTCTCCTCTTTTCTGTTCCACGCGTCGAGACTCTGGTCGGACAAACTGACCCGCATAGGAGAGTTCTTGAGATACCAGAAAGGGTCATGGGTGCCTCCATCAATGTTCTTTCCCGTTCTCCAGTCCAGCCTGCCGATGCTTGTGCGGAGCGCTCCAGATCCGTCCCGTACTCCACTGACTGCACCAGGAACGTTGCGCGTCCAAAGCATGCGGAGCTTCGGAGGTCTGTCGGGAACTCGACCGAGTGAATGACAGGAGAGGAGATTAACCGCCGACAAAACGGCAAATATCTTCAGCAGTGTGGGCATGATCAAGAGGCCAGGAGCAAGGTTTATTATCTTGACAACACTCGGATTGTCCTTACTGACTCTCCTTGGCTAAACTTGCTGACGCGTTGGGCTGAGTTGTTGTTACTGCTGCTTGCCATCGAACGTTTACGCCTCGCTGATGTAGCTTGTATCGCTATCATTTGACCCAAGATGGGCGGACACGACACCTGACTCTCCATTCCCTCAACCTCAAGGCGCTCTCTCGGCGCAGAGTCCTTGACGGCTCCCGAGGAGGGACCACGTGTCCAACACCGATACGAACGACAAGGCCGCCACTCTCGCGGCATCTGCACTCACCCGCCTCTCAGAGGCGCTCGCCCAAGGCGACAGCGAGGCATTGACCCGCTACCTGGGCGTGATGGCCCGGTTCCACCGGTACTCGCATCAGAACTGCCTGCTCATCCTATGGCAGCGACCTGACGCCACCCAAGTGGCGGGGTTCGGCCGATGGAAGGAACTCGGGCGCTGGGTGAAGAAGGGAGAGAGAGGCATCGCCATCCTCGCGCCGTCGATGCGGCGCGTCAAACAGGAAGACGAACCCGGCGTAGGCGAGAAGGAGGACCAGGTGACCCGGGTCGTCAGCCGATTCATCACCGTGCACGTGTTCGACGTGAGCCAGACCGAAGGCGAAAACCTACCGGATCTGGCGCGTCCCAAGGGCGACGTGGGGTGCAGTCTCCTCAGGTTGCGTGACCTAGTTATGGAGAAGGGCATAAGCCTCGCGTACTCCGACGACCTGGGTGGAGCCCTGGGAGTGAGCTACGGCGACTCGATAGCGATCCTGCGCGGCCTTGAGCCCGCAGACGAACTGTGCGTGACGGCGCACGAGCTAGCCCACGAGATGCTGCACCGGGGTGAGCGGCGCATCGAGACCACTCGCCAGATGCGTGAACTCGAGGCGGAAGCCGTCGCCTATGTTGTCGGTCAGGCTTGCGGACTGGAGAGCCACCAGGCCAGCTGGGACTACATCCGGCTGTACAGGGGCGCCGAGAAGGTGCTGTCCTAGTCACTGGCAGACATCCCTCAAGCTGCCGCCGAGATTCTCTGCTTTCATGACTGAAAGCAGTACGAGTCTGATCGCGCAGGCGAGTTCTGCACCCGCGCGATTACGGAACGACGCAACAGTTGTGTTCACGACTAGGGGGCATGACGCAGTTGCCGGAGCCACCAACCGAAGAGTACTCGACGCAAGCGCGAGGTCAGAGGGTGCCAACAACACGCCCAAGTCAGACTTCGAACGAAGAACTTACGCACCCAGAGACTAGAGCAGCCCTAAAGTTGTCACCCCTCACCTGAGCAGCAGCCGCCGGAAGCATTAGGCTATAGTACACAAGATGTCGTTAACCGCGTCACGCGAAACTGAGGTCCTGGCGAAGTGCGACTACTTTGCAAGAATCGGAGCTTGGCCGGCAAACACTGTCGTACGCCCGCGGGAATGGCTGCGAAACTTCGAAGGCAGAGATCGTGAGCTTGCCATCGAACTCTTGGACGCCTTCGTTTACTACAACGCTTGGCAGCTGAAAGCCATCTTCAAATACTCCCTCCACAACCTTTCAAACACTGTTCGACAGGAAGGTCGCGATTGGGGAAGGTTCTGGAAAGAAATGGTTGTCACTCATCCCACCGGGGAAAACCCGAATCCTGCCGACAGTGGCCCAATGTTTACGCGTCTTGCTCGTCAAGAAGCGTCAGTGCCAGAGAACCAAATTCGATCGCCCCAAGACGCCCTTCAGGATGTGGTCCGACGCAGATGTCCGATTGTGTTCGTTGACGATTTCGTCGGCTCAGGATCACAACTTCGGAACACGTGGCTGCGCCCATATCGAGTTGGGTCCAGTTCGGCGACCTTCCAGCAAGTTGTTGCCGCCACAGGTGCTCCTGTGTACTACTGCTGTGGATTCGCGACTGAGTTCGGCACCCAAGCCTTGCAAGCCTCCGGCGTTGCGGTCAAGATCACACCTGCGTACCGACTGACCACACGTGACGGGCTCTTATCGTCAGACACTCGATTACTTAAACCGGCGGTTCGAGATGAAGTCCAGGAGATGATCGCAAGAGTAAGTCGCGACATTGGACTCCCCGACACCGGCGGCACGCAACCGGAAGACTGGCGCGGCTTCGCTGGGTTGGGTCTCGCCATTGCTGATGAGAACAGCACACCCGATGCAACCCTCCCCTTATTCTACACCGAAAGAAACGATTGGAAGTGGCTGGTGAAACGCAAGTGACCACCGACGAACAAAACACCTACATCTTACGCGCTCTCCACAAAGTCTTTGGAAACTACCGGGCAGAGTGGCTATCGAAGCATGTGTTTGAACTATATCAACCTCCGCACTTCATGCTTGAATTGGCGCAAGAGAAACCGGTGATTCTCCAAGGCGGGAGAGGCACAGGCAAGACAACTGCTCTTCTCGCTATGTCCTATGAAGGAAGGCATGCGGTGGAGCAGCATAATGTCGAGCAAGCCCGCTCCTGGGATTATTTCGCCTGCTACTTGCGGATGAACTCAAGCCGCGTCGGAAACTTCAAGGGTGGCGGAAAAGATGAACTCTTCTGGCAACCCATCTTTAGCCACTACCTAAACTTACTGATGGTTTCCTCGCTACTCGATATGGCGGCATGGGCATCGGCAGTTCTGGGCGTGCACATTAACCCATCGAGCCAAGGCGTAAGACGAGTAAGCACAAGCTTGGGAACAGAACCCGCCAATAACCTAGAGGAACTTCGCGAAAAAGTCCTCGATTCGCTCGTTGTATTTGAACGCAGTCTGCAGAGACATTTGCGCGGCGATGGCACAGACTTATCTTTACAAGGAGCCCCGGTAGAGTACCTCTGCGATCTTCTGAGAGAATCCGGCTTTTTCCGGGATAAGATGCTCTTCTTCCTCTTCGACGAGTTCGAGAACCTTCAACCCTATCAGCAGAACATCGTCAATACCTTAGTCAAGCATTGTGGCGGCAAGTTCTCGATCAAGATCGGAATGCGCCCTTATGGATGGTCTAGTCGTACTACGATTACCGGAGAAACGCTCATGGAGCCGATGGATTACTCGATAGTAACCATTGGCAAACGATCCGACCTGAACGACTCCCTTGCTGAAAAGATTTGCAATGATCGACTTGCTGCCCTGCAGCAACTACTATTGGAACAGGGAGTACAGGCTGATGTACCTACTGACGTTCAATTACTCTTCCCCTCACTGAGTCACGAATCAGAGTTCCTCTTGCTGGGAGGCCAGGAGGAAACTGCGAAGCTTCGGCAGGAACTGAAAGTGGTCGGGGTAGATGCCAGCAAGTTAACGGATCGCGAGCTCTATACGATTGCGACCTTCTCCGAACCCGGAACGGCAAAGCTTGCTGGAAGCATCGAACAATACATTGAAAAACCGAGTGCCCTAGCCGACAAGATGAATAACTACGGCTACGCTGCCCTCTTCACGATTCGCCGAGGAAAGCGCGGCATTAGGAAGTACTACTGTGGATGGAGGGTGATGCTCACGCTATCAGATGGAAACATTAGATTCCTGCTCTGGCTAGTTCATCAGTGCTTAGTCCGTGCGGTGGAACAAGGATATACCTTCGGCCAGCCGATCAATCCGGAGATACAAACAGAAGCTGCAAGCGATGTAGGCGAAAAGGTACTACGGGAACTTCCTGACGAATCACAGACCGCGAATATGCTCATCCGATTCGTTCTGGGTTTAGGACGTGTATTCCAAGTTCTCGCAGCTGAGCCAAGAGGTCATCTTCCAGAAGCTACTCAATTTAGCCGAAAGCTCAGTCGAGACAAAGTGAGAGACGTTGACCAGCTGCTTCAGGAAGGCGTACGCCACTTGTCGCTTGTTGAGCATACCGCCACAAAAATGCAGCCTGGCGGAGTAAAGGATATTGACTACTCACTTCATCCAATATTCAGTCCCTTCCTCATGTACAGTCATCGACAGAAGAGGAAGCTGACTCTGTCAGATGATGAGCTTCTTGATCTGGCCTTTAATCCAGGATACGCGCATACTCTGCTTCGGCGTTTGAAGGCTAATGCAGATTCCGAGATGCCTGAACAAATGTCACTTTACGAGGAGCTCTTCCGGTGAACATTGGCGATCGACCCCTCTTTACCGACACGTACGATTCACTCAGCGCGCTTTGCCTGGAGCCAAATTCTACATTCTTCTATGGCCGATCAGCCGAGGCGCGAAGTGATCTGCCCGACGACTGGTTTCTGAGAAACTCGTCGGTAACTTTTGTCGAGTTCGCTGACCAGAACGATCTGGAGCAGATAGTTACCATTGGAGGGCCTGCCGGAGATCGTTACGGACTCCGAAGCGAAGACGAGCGTTCCCGATTAATAAATACAACGCACGGCACACTTTACTTTGATGTGACAGCGATCAATCACGCAACCTGGGCTCCACTGCTCAAAACAGCTGTCGGCCGTGGCATACAAGTTTATCTTCTTTACCAAGAACCTGAGGACTATCGAGCTCGAAGTGGATCAGGCGACAATAAGAAGTTCGATTTGAGTGAGGGGCGAACTCTTGGCCCTTTGCCTGGATTTGAGCGTTACGACCCTCTGGTTGGCATGATTACTGGCGGCATCACGGTGCGTGAGGGTCGTCTCGTTGTCGCCATGGGATTTGAAGGTGACCGCTTCGGATATCTAATCAATAATCAGGATTTTGATCAAGGCAAGGTAATTCCGGTAGTAGGAACACCAGGCTTTAGAATTGAGTTCGTAGCACACGCTCTTCTCGGAAATCAACGTCCGTTGCGTGAGATAGATGGGCATGTGTCTTTGCGTTATGTAGCCGCCCACTGCCCGTTCAGCTTCGCGTACTTGCTTGAAGACCTGTTGGCAGAGGATGTTCAAGGAACACTGACGGTAGCACCGATTGGCACAAAACCTCATGCTGTCGGCGCTGTACTCGCGGCATTAGCCGCACCGGAGCGTATTGAGATTATCTATGATCATCCTTTGCGCAAACAAGATCGATCACGTGGAAAAGGTCGCACCTTCGTGTACGCTGTCAGTGAGTTCTTGCATAGATGGTCGCTACCCAATCGGATCGACATTACACGCCGGCCAGTCTCGCCGAGGCGCTGGTAGCTCTGGTACGCGCCGAGCAGCCGACTCGCGTGCTCGATGTTGCTGCGGGAGACGGTGCTCTGCTGGCAGCCGCTGCAGAGAGGTGGCCAGCGGCGAACCTCACGGGCAACGACATTGACAAGGATGCTTTGGAGCGGTTGTCGAGTCGGCTCCCCAGTTCAGAGCTCATGCAAGTGGACGCTCTTTCTAACGCATTGGAAGGCGTCAGGCCTGATGTGATCGTCTTGAACCCGCCTTTTTCCCATCGGGGTGGTTACCTTTGCTCGGTTACATTTGCTGGTCAGTCTATTCGGTGCAGCCCTGCAATGGCGTTTCTCATGACGGCCACATCTATCTTGGCCGAGGGCGGTGAATTGGTTGCAATCATGCCATCGAATACTCGCCATAGCAGTAAGGACGCCGAGGCATGGCGAATCTTAGAGTCTAGCTGTTGCGTCACTTTTTACGGGTCATTTGGTCGAGGTACCTTCGAAGGTTGCTTCCCTAGCGTACAGTTTGTACATCTTCTCAATCAGAGACCAGAAATCGTGACACTACCGATTTCACCTTCGAAGTCGCTGGGAGAAGTAGCTTTTGTATATCGTGGCACTATGCCGGTGACACGGGCATCTGCAGAGGGGGACACACGCCTGCTTCACTCTACAGATTTGTGCCCGAGAACGATTATTCGGCGGAAGCCAATTCTTAGATGCAACAGCTCTACAGCCGATCTTATGGGATTGTTTATCACATTCCCGCGCGTGGGCTCGTTCCAGTCGCAGCATATTCAACTCCGTTCGTTCATGGAGCCCGTTCGGATGTCCGATTGTTTGTTTGCTCTGTGGTCAACTGATGAATTAAGAACGGTTGAACTTCATAACATGTTAGTGAGCTCGTTCGAGGCGCTCGAGGCATGTTATCATGGAACGTGTGCTAGATACCTAACAGTTAATGATCTTAGGTCGTTCCTAAGCGACCGGAAGTGGGATCCTCACGTTGTTCGTCCGTGTTCCTTCAAATCTTGTAGCACCGCTAAATTCAGGTTTTCAGAAACTCTTTAAAGATCGGACAACGAGTATGATCGGCGTGGAGGTGCCGAGTGCAGTCCGACGTGGATGCAACTTGGCTTCTCAGCAACTCAAGCAAAGCTGAGTACCGTATACACTGCGATCTGTTTCTTCATTCGGCGCCAGGTCACCGGAACCTAGCTATCGTAGGCTCCAAGGGAGGGAGAGCGCGAGTCCATCGAGGACTCGCGCCCGAAGCTGACATCTATAACGTCAGGCCAGTCGATCCACTGGACTGAATTTCGTGTGAGCAGCCAGGACGTCTTGTTCCGTCTGGGCCAAATAGCGCCGTAGTACCGTCAGATCGCTGTGCCCGAGGATGTGCTGGACGGAGAACACGTCGCAGCCAGCCCGCAACAACGTCAGCGCGCACGTGCGGCGAAACTTGTGCGGGTGTGCGTGAACGGCGCAGCTTTGCCCAATCTGCCGAAGGATCTGGCTCACTCCGCTGTTGGTGATGGGTCCGTACTTCCCTATCCACAGGGGCTCAGATGGCTTCCCCCTTCTAACGCGCACGTACCTGATGAACGACTTGAGCGCGGTTGGCCCGAGACGACATATCCTCTCCTTCCGGCCCTTACCGACCACTTTGAAGGTTCCCGTTGACAGATCGACGTCGCCGACCTTCATGGACACCAGCTCAGACAATCTCACGCCAGAATCGAGCAGCACGACGAGAATAGCCCGGTCTCGGAACGAGACCGGATCCCTTCCCTTGGTCTGAGTCATCATTGCCGAAACCTCGTCCGGCGTGAAGGCGGGCAGGACCGTCTGGTCGAGACGTGGCATGGCTACCCGCTGCATGGGGTTGGCGGATAGGTACTCCTCACCGAGCAGGAAGTTGAAGAAGGCCTTGATGTCCACCGCGATGCCATGAAGCGTCTTCGTCGCGTACCGCTCTTGGATCGAGACGAAAAAGGCTCTAAGGTGCGTCGCCTTAAGGGACTGAACGTGAGGCAACTCGGCGGACTCCATCCACTCCCCCAGAATCTTCAGAGATCGCTGGTAATGGGCGACGGTGTGATGGGAACGCTTGGCGCTCCGTTGGTGGAGAACGAACTCCTGAGTAGCTTCCGCAAGGCTGAGGAAGACTGGCTGAACCGTTTGCTCTAACTGCACTTGGCACTCCCCGAATGGGAGGCAACGGAAGGCAATTTTAGGTTCAAAAACGGACCTGAAAGGGAGTTGCGACGAGTTAGCGCTGGGTATGAACCGTGTGCTCTAACCAACTGAGCTACGTCGCCATTCCCGGTTCAGATTGAGGACGAAACGCCGCTCCGCGACGCTTTCTTCACTGACCCGTTCGCTTTAAATATACCCAACGACGACGGCGATTCAACTCCTTCGCTCTATCCCGCCCGAGGCCTCCAACTAGATTGTTGGAGGCTCCGGCCGGAGAGCGCTCGAGCGCCATACCATTGCCGCTTGGAGCGACCGAGGTCACTCGATGTTGGTTGTTGGCGTCGCCTCGGGGGCGAGAGCTCGGCTGATTCGCACCAGAAGGTTGGTCACCGGCGTCGACGTGTTCGTGTCCTTGACGATGCTGGTGTTCACCAGCGCCACGACCGTGATGTCCCGAGTGGGAAGGTAGGCGACGATGCTGTTGTAGCCAGGAATCTCGCCTTGGTGGAAGGTCCAGCCTCCGGTTTGCCCAACCGCCAAGCCGTACTTCTTGTCGGGCGGGCCCGCAAGCTCCACCCACTTCAGTCGCTCAGTCTGCATCTCCGGGGAGATGAGCGATCCCGTACCGAGTGCGCGGGCGTAGACCTTCAGATCGCGCAGGGTCGAGACGAGTTGTCCGGCCGCATTGGCCCAGCTCGGGTTGTAGTTCGTGGAGTCGACGGGCGTCCAGGCAGGAGGATCTCCGTCGTAGCCGCTTGCGAACGGAGCGGGCATCTCCGAGTTCGTCGGCCAAACCGTTTCGCTAAGTCCCAAACGGCGGTAGACCCGCTCGTCCAGGTTCTGCGCGATCGACTTGTTGGTGAGCTTCTCAATCACCTGGCCGAGCAGGATGGTGTTGGTGTTCGAGTAGTGGATCTTCGTGCCCGGCTCTTCCGCCGGCAGCTCGTACGCGTACTCCAGCAGATCGGCGACGCTTAGGGTCTGCGTCGGGGCGCCGAAGTACGCCTCGATGAACTTAGGGTTCTCGCTGTAGCTCGGGACGCCCGAGGTCATGTTCAGGAGCATCCGGATGGTGACCTTGTTGCCATTCGGCACGCCGTCAAGAATCGTATCGATCTTCTGATCGAGCGTGATCAGCCCCTCGTCCACCATCTGCAGGATGACCGTGCCGACGAATGTCTTGGTGACGCTCCCAATTCGGAAGTGGTCGCTCGTCGTCAGCGCCTTGCCAGAGGCGGTGTTGGAGACGCCAACGGCGGTCTCCCAAGCCTGGTTCCCCCGATAAACGCCGACGACCACTCCCGGTGGTTCCTTCTGCGCGCGCATGTCCGCGAGAGCCTTCTGGAGCGCGGCTTGCTCCGTTGCGTCGAACGGCCGCGTGGCCGGCGGTGTCGCCTTACCTCCGCACCCTACTGAAACGATAAGGGCCAGACCAAGGGCCACGAGACCAGTTCTCATCGCCGGCAGTATAGGGCCTGGATCAAGCCGGCTGTAAGATGAACCTTGAGGCGCGCGCAAAATAGGTGCCAGATGCGCAACGGCAGCTGGCACTCCGGTTCATAGAGGATGGGGGAGGCTAGCGTCCGGACGCGACGGCTTCTGGCTCGTCCCCGATGGAGTTGAGCGCATCGATCAGCTCCTTAGTCTCGCCGACGGCCGGAACGGATGTCCGAACATTGGATTGGCCGCTGGCTTTGGCCGACGCGACTTTCGCGATGCTGCGAATCTGATCCGTGAGGGTCGCAGACATTCGGTTCTGATCCTTGATCAAGGAGGCCCAGGCTCCGGCTAGTCCAGGAACCTCGGCCTGCCCACCGAAATATCCCTGATCGCCAATTTCCGTGCAGAGGCGCGTGAGCTCAGCATGCATCAGCTCCATCTGGCTCATCAAGTCGTTGAAGACGTCGGCGGTCTCGGTCGGAACGCCCGCCGACGGGGTGAGCCGGACGGATAGGTCGCCCGCCTTCAGAGCGCGAAGTGCAGATGCTACATCGGAGGTGTTCATGGATGGTCCTTCCAGGGAAACTTTAGCCGCCTGGCACAGCAAGTTGTATCACAGCCGCCGTCCCGGTAGGAATACCATAACTGCATGAGGCCGGGAAAGAGTCGCAGAAGCTCAGAATCGTGCTGCCGCCTTACCTGCCTTCGGGTGCCGTCGTAATCACCCTCAGCTTAGGACGTCTCTCTCGCAAGGCCGCAATCCCTGCCTGTGTTACTTCAGTGCCTCCGATCCGCACCATTTCGAGCTTCGGAAACTCGGCGATGGTTAGCAGTCCGGCGTCGGTGATCGGATTATTCTCGACGTTCAGCGTTCGAAGCTCTCTTAAGCCGACCAGAGACAAAAGCCGAATGTCGTCGAGCCGCGTCCGGCTAACGGTTAGCTCTCGCAACTGCGTGAGGCGTCCGATCGTGGTGAAGTGCTCCAGATTGAGGCGCCCATAAGGAATCGTTAGCTTGCGCAGTTGCCTCGCGTTGGTCAACCACTCGATGCTCGGCTCGTCGAACTCCGGCGTGAAGAGCAGCGAGCGAATACTCTCCAGCTTCGAAACTTGCTCGCGAGTGGTCGGCTCCTGAAAGGAGACCTGCCATTCGCGCAGGACTTGAACGGCTACGTTGCGGCGCAGATAGTCGCGTAGCTCAGTTCCACGATACCGTTCCGCAGGAAGCGTGACTTCGTACGAACGGTCGCTCAGTAGCTCTCGAAGTCGCGCGATGTTTCGCTCCGAGCGGAACGGCTTGAGCATCTGAATCACAGGGTAGGACTTGCCGGGAGTGAGTCGCGAGAGCTCTGAGAACGCCCAGCGCTCTAGGACCTCATCGACTGGTACAGTCAGTCCGCCCGATCCGTAATGCACGAGCGTCTTGCCGAAAACCTGGACGCCGGTCAGAAACTCTTTCCCTCGAGCACCGGGTGGGGGAGGAATCGTCATTGTTTGGAGCGGGGACCGAGGGCGACCCAGCACCTGCCGGACGTAGTCCAAGATTGCGCGTTCTCCCTGCAGTCGCTTGAAATCGCGCGTGAACACCGGAATCCACGCGGGGGATCGGGAATAGACGAAGCGGCTCACCATCCGGCTGCTTTCTAGGTCGATGACCTCGAGAGCCGTACTGCCGGGCGAGCTCATGAAGAGCAACTTGGGGGCACTGCGTCGCAGGGTCTCCACGTCGCTGATCTTTAGCCGTACCTTGCCAACGAGCGTCGCTTCGGGCGAGCCGTACAGATTCGACTGCACTCTTGCCGTCACGCGATGTTCGTCTCGATAGCCGGACGTCTCGACCGTTTCGATGTTGCCAAGGGCGATGTTCGAGGCCCGAAGGACCTTCACATCGAGGCTGTCGACAACCTCAGCCGGTGCCATTTGAGGGCGGCCGAGCGCGCTGAGGCCCAGCAGCAACAAAAGCAGCCCCGTAAGTCTCCGGACGATGGCGGACCCATGCGAACGGTGCGTGCGACTAGTCGAGCCCATGCACAACCTCCACGTCGGGCCGAGCCGCTCGGAACCGGGCGACCTCCACTGTCGAGACCTGCGTCCGAAGAAGCGACAGCTTCCGCAGCTGCGGCATCTTGCGAAGAGTCTCTAGCCATCGCGGCGGAACCTGCATGTCGCTGAACTGAAGCGCCTTCACGTTTCGCATCCGGGTAACTCTCTCGAGCGCGGAGTCGGGCAACGTTAGCCCCGAGAATCCGAGGCTCGTCAGCCGCGGGAGCGAGGCGATCTGCGCCAGCTGCAACTCGGTCACAGGAGCGTAACGCAGCGTTAACGTGGTGAGGTTGCTCGCCTCCTTCAACCATGCGAGGTCCGTCTCGTCCGGCAGGTGGATCACCAATTCCAACTGCCTGCTGAGGACCGATACGGGCTCCTCCAGCAGCGGGGGGTCGAACGGCACCTGCCACCTACGAAGGGTCGATGCCGCGATCGCGCGCCGATAGTAGCCGCGCAGCTCGAATCCCCGGTTGTACTCAGGACCCAGAAGGACCTCGTACTGCTTGTCTTTCAGCCAACGCTTGAGACGGCCGATGTTCTTCTCCGACTTGAACGGTGTAAGGAGATCAGTCAGCTGCCGACGCAGGTGATCCTCTTCACCCTCGAGATGCCGCACCACCATCCGTTCCAGTCCCGGCCCGACTGGCACGCGAAGGCCACCAACTTGCGTAAATCCGACGGCGGCGGACCAACGTCTTCCCAGGGTTCCTCTAGGGGGGTGGATCGTGAATTCCTCCGGTCGATCCTGTGGGACAGTGCGGAGCCGATTTCGAACGTATCGCTCGATCGCAGCTCGGCTTTGCAACAACTGAAACTCCTCGGTAGAGACCGCCACCCAGGAGGCGATCGACTGCCCCTCCCATCGGTATTTTGGCGTTCGCGCCGCCTCTAGATCGACCAGTTCAAAGCGCCCGCTCCTCGGATTGACGAAGATCATTAAGGGGACGCGGCGCTGGCGGAGTAGGTCCAGCATCGAGCGCCGCCCTTCGGCGAGGCCCTCGAGACGCGGGGTGGGGGCGCCACGAAGCGTCTCGATCACTCGCAGCGAGACTCGCTGAACGTCGCGATCAAGCTCAGGAGCAACCGTCTCGATCTTCCCGAGGGCGATGGTGGTCGACCGCACGACCTTTGCGTCGATGCTGTCGATCGTGTCGTCGGTGAGTCGTTGGGCCGACGCCTGCCCCACGGCGAGCAACGCCACGATCAGCGCCACTAAACAGCGGAGGCAACGGAAGCTCGCCGAGGTCAGCATCACAACCGTTCGGACGCTGGCGTCCAGCCCGATGTAACGCTCATCCTCGGCCGAGGCGTCTAGCTGTTCGCGTGGTGGCGGAGAACGTAGTCGTAGGCATTGAGCGCCGACTGGCGATCGCCCGAGCGGCGATCGCTACTTTGCTCCTCACGAGCATCGCGCTGTCACCGAATCTGTGGACCGCCGATCGAAGTTTCCCCACTCTCCCTGCCCTGCCGGCGTTGCCAGCACTCGCGAACGGACCGACGTTGCTCCTAAGCGCGGCGCTCGTCGCCGCCGTTGCGGCCTTTCCTTGGCGGAGCACTCATCGGGTCTCCGTGCCGCTTGCGCTGGTCGGTGCCGCGTTGCTGTGCATGTTCGACCTCAACCGGCTTCAACCGTGGTTCTTTCAGTCCGTTCTGCTGATCGTCGCGGCGTCGCGCACCAATCGGCGAGAGGCCTGGGCGTTGGCCAGCATCATCCTCGTCGCGACTTACCTGTGGAGCGGGCTTCAAAAGCTGAACCTGGCGTTTGCCGAGCGTGTCTTCCCGTGGCTTATGGAGCCGATCGGGGGACAGCCGCTCCAACCGGCATGGCTCTTCGCTCCGCTGGCGGAGGTTTCGGCCGCCGTTTTGCTCGCCTTTCCTCGCACCCGGAGGGCGGGACTCGTCCTGATCGTCGGCATGCACGGCTTTCTGCTGTTCGTTCTCGGACCACTGGGACATCGATACAACTCCGTCGTGTGGCCCTGGAACGTGGCGACGCCTCTGATTGCGTTCGCACTGCTCTACCGAAATCCCGACGCGCTGCTACCCAATCTCTCGCGGTCGGGTCTCAGTCGCGGCGTTCTCGTCGTCGTTGGAATTCTGCCCGCCCTTAGCTTCTTCGGACGTTGGGACGAGAACCTTTCCCACGCGCTCTACTCCGGCCGCTCGCGGCAAGCCTTTCTCATCCTTAGTGAGGAAGGCGTTCGGCGGCTCCCGCCCGACGCCCTGCCGTTCGTGCAGCGCCGCCCAGACCGTATCGCCATCGACGTCAGCCGCTGGGCTATCGCCAGCCTCAATGTGCCTCCCTACGCCGAAGTACGTACCTACCGTGCCGTTGGGCAAAGCCTGATCCGGCGCGGAGTCCCTCCCAATGCCATCCGGCTGTTAGTGTCGAAACGCCGCGGCTTCGCAGACCGCGCGTCGGCTTACGAAGTCGTGCCCCTAGAGTAGTCGTCGTAAACTTAAGAGATGCCCTCGCCGACGCGCACGAGCCCAACCCGCGATATCTCGTGCCGACCGACGCCATGACCGGGAAAGTCGCAACCGGCGTCATACTGACGGGAATGTTGGTTGCGGGCCTCCTGGCATTCCTACCGGCGGCGGAGCCGTCGATCGCCGAGATCGATGCGATGGCGCAAAAGCGCGACGTCGCTGGGCTCACCCGAATCCTCGCGCCGCTTCCCGCGGGCACCCCGAACCCGTTGGGTGTGCTGCGAACGAACGGCGCCTACGAGGCTGGCAAGTTTGGATGGCGCGCCCTTGAGCTTAAGCCGACCACCGGTTCCCAGCGCTACGTCGTCTTGACGACGCCGCTGACCAGCCAGGACATCGGCGAGTTTCTGTTCTATCGCGAGGGAAACAAGCTGCGCTATATCCCCGAGACGCAGGACCTCGGAGTGCTCATCAACCGCCACTCCCTCGACGTAGCGTTCGACGTGCCGAGGAAGAGCGTCTCGATCACCGATAAGGTCGCCTTCACCCGTAAGGTCGGAGACCGCGCCGGCGACTTCCACTTCCGCATGTCCCCGAACTACCGAGTGAGCTCGGTCACCTCAGACGGAAAGACCGTGCCGTTCCGCCAGAGCGGGGGAATCGTGATGCTCCCTCGCCCAAGCAGCCGCGACTTTACCTACACGATCAAGTACGCGGGCGTGGTCAACCTACCGGAGTACGCGGGCAGCATCAGTGAGAAGGAAGCCACCCTCGTCAACGACTACTGGTATCCCATGATCGCGCGCCACCCTTCGACCTACGACATCACGGTTCGTTCGCCGAAGGGGTGGATCACCGCCGGTCAGGGCGAGCGGCTGGAGGAGCGCGAGACCGCCCAGGGACGCATTACCCGTTACCGAATGGACCTGCCCGTGGTCTACTTCAGCGTCATCTCGGCGCCGTTCCGCGTCTTCAGCCAGCAGATCGACGGCCGCACCTATACCGTTTGGAGCAGCCGCATGAGCGAGGCGCAGATGCGTGCCCAGACGGAGCTGTACGCGCCGATCGTCGACTTCTACTCGAAGCGATTTGGCGAGACGCCGTTCCGTGGGTACGGCGCAGTCGACAGCCAGACGTACGGCGGCGGCGCCCTCGAGGCGTACTCCTTCGCCACTTACGGCGGGTGGCTGCCGAACGAGGACGCCCACGAGCCAGCCCACACCTGGTGGGGCGGCATCATCAACAACACCTATCTGAACTCGTTCTGGAACGAGAGCTTCACGGTCTTCTCCGACGGCCTCTATCACCGTGAGGTACCTATCGGCAACACCGCCGAGCGCCGCATCGCCTACATCCAGGATGGAGCCGCGGACCAGGGTTACAACCAGGTACCGCTAAATGTCAGCGGCGCGTTCGTCGGGCCTGCGGCAAGCACCCTCGGCTACGGTAAGGGCGGGCAGGTGCTGCAGATGCTCGAGCAGTGGCTCGGTACCGATCGGGTCGTGGGCGCGATGCGAACTTGGTTAGAGCGACACCCTAAGGGCGAACCCGGCAACTGGGAAGACTTCGAGCGCGTGCTGATGGAGACGAAGCGCGACGGCGAAGGCGACATCAAGGGGTTCTTCGACGACTGGGTTCGGCGACCAGGTTACGCGGACTTCGACGCCGACGTGGCCTGGGCAAACCAGCGACTCACCATCAACTTGAAGTGGAAGAGCCCGCGCTATCGCATGCCGCTGACGGTCCTCGTTCAGCAGCCAGGCCCGAACGGCGCTCGAACCGTCTCGACGGTCTTTACCGACGGCACGGAAAAGACGATCGAGCTTCCGGCGCCGGTCAAGCCGGAGCTCGTCTCGATCGACCCCTACCGACAGGCGGTCCGTCGAGTCGCTCCGGCCGAGACGCCGACGCAACTCGACGGCACGATCGATCGCCTCACGAAAGTAATCGACCCCGCGCACAAGGATTGGCTTCCGAACGTCGGCCGCGGTGGGCAGGCGGCATCGGCAAACATCGATCCTGCCGGCAAGTTCATCGTCGGCTCGCCGGAGACTCTGCCCGCGCTCCGTTCCCTCTGCGATCGAGTCGGATTCCAGGTCGAGGGAAACACGCTGACGTACCAAGGGACGACGATCGACCTGACGCGGGGGTCCGCAATCGCTCTGGTCGACCTAGCCGATGGAAAGACCTGCGCCATCGGTCTTGGCAAAGTGCGGGTGGCACCGAACTTCGGTCGAGCGCGACTGATCGTGACCGACGATCTCGGGCGAATGCTCCGGGGCGTTACCGATCCAAAGACGAAGGGTCCGCTGACCTACCGTCTGTAGTCAGGCTTGGGGCGAAGAGCCGCTCCTCGCCCCAAGCCTGACTACGGCCAGCAAACGGTCGACCCGCCGTTCACCGCTTCGAAGAGGCGGTGCCGAGTCACTTTAGCGTGGCCATCGACGAACAGGATTGACGTACCGCCGGCGTGCCTCCGCGCGAAGACATCGACTTCAGGGTGGAAGAAGCCGTCGTTGGTGCTGAACTTGCCGAAGCCATCGGCATCCTGGTCGCCCGTTCCCTCTTCTCCGATCAGCATTTGCCCAGCGGGGTCCCGCACCGCCGTCGTGGACAACGACGGGTTGATCCCGAACTGGAAAGGCCCCGAGATCAGGCAACCGTTGAAGGCGAAAGAGTTTCCCGAAGAGGAGGCATACGGATCGTTCGCCGACCGGAAGATGTCGCGGTTCTTGACGTACGGGAAGAGCGTGCCTCTGGCAACGTCGAAAGTGCCGCTCTCGAACGGCCGGAACACGTTGATGAAGATCCAGCCGCCTTCTCTCCGCTCTCCCTGCTGCCCCTCGGCCGACGAGGGGAGCACGTCGTCGGAGTCGCCGGCGTAGAGCGCGAACGCCGTGCCAAGCTGGCGGAGGTTCGAGATCGTGGTGGTCGTCTTCGCGGCTGCCTTGGCCCGGGCGAAGACTGGGAAAAGCAGCGCGGCGAGGATCGCGATGATGGCGATCACCACGAGGAGCTCGATGAGCGTGAACCCTCGTCTCATCGATCCGGCCCCATCTCGGCATCCACCACCGCCACGTAGCCACCGAGCCGGGTGCGCGCAACCTCTTGCTTAAACGTCATTCGATCTCCTACCAACGACAGTGTAACTCTCGAACGGTTAGGGCCAGCCGAACTAACGCTCTCCATCACCAGCGTCCCGCTCCTGCGTTGAGCGAGCATCGAAAGCCCCTGGACTCGGTACGGCTCCTCTGGCCCCTGACCCTCGACCTTCACATAGCCCGACCTGGGGTCCATCGAGAGCGTCACCTTTTGGGTGGTCGGCTGGCTCGGCGCGAACATGCTGAGTTGGATCCGATTTCCTCCAGCGAGCGCCGTGAACTCTAAGGTTCCGGTTTCCTCCGTCACGCGGTTCGATCTCGGGTCGGTCGTTCGGACCTGGCCCTTCCACTTTCCGACGAACGGCCGGAACGCCGCCCGAAAGGTCTTCAAATTCTCGTTCGGCCCGGAAGCGCGTACGTAGACGAAGCCGCCGCCTGCGAGAAGAAGAGCGAGACCGGAGGCGGCGAGAATCTTGGTTGTGTTGGTTGCCATGGTGAGGATCGTTGCCTTCGCCAGTACGGACCACGCCAATCCTTCCGCGCCTGACGCGACGGCGGAAGGGACGGAGACTGCCGTTACGAAGGCGGGCGGCGCGGCGATCGCCGCATGCCGCTCCAGCGTCAACGTCAGCGTCGCCACGCTCACGGTGATCCCGGCGCGGAGCAGCTGCGTCCGCAGCCGATCCACCGCGCGAGTCACCCGCATCCGCGCCGTGTTCTCCCCGAGCCCGAGCGCCGCCCCCACTTCGGAAAGGCTCTTCCCTTCAAGGAATCGGAGGAGAACCACCTGCTGATCCTCAGGCTTGAGCCTCGCGAGCGCCTCGTTGAAGTGAGGCTCGATCGCCTCCCACGTTTCGTTGTTGCTTTTTGGCATCGCGCGTTCCATTTGGGCCAGGGCCTTGGCCTCGCTCTCCCGCCATCGCCGCTCCTTTCGGAGGACGTTGCGGGAGACGAGACGGGAGGTCACGAACAGCCAGCACTCGAGCCGGGCTCCCCTGAGCGCCCTCGCCTTCTTGGCGAGCAGGAGGAACACCCCTTGCGCCGCGTCCTCGGCAAGCGCCTCGTCGCCGATCTCGCGGCGGCAGGTCGCGTGAACGAGATCCGCGTGACGGCGGGCGAGTTCGCCGAAGGCGTCCGCGTCGCGGTGGTCCGCGAAGCGCTGGAGCAGTTGGTCGTCGGTCAGGTGGCCCATGTCGGTTCGAATTGCCGTGAGTGGCAGTCTCGCACCAAGGTGTCGCAGGGTCGGAGAAACCGCACAGGCCAACGAAAAATCTCCGTGAGATACGAGAACGGCCTTATGTGAGGCGCAGATGCACCGCGGGAACGCTGGGCAACGGCTCACTCCCACCGCAGGCGGGAGTGAGCCTCAAGGACACGGGATATTCACGGCGAGAGGGGCCTCGCTCGCCGGCGGAGCGAACAGAATGCGCCCCGCTAGTTCAGCAGCCCGTCCTCATTTCCTGCCGCCTCGTCCGGCTCTTCGACGGCGTGGCGTGTGACGGTCCAATCGCCCGCGTCGCGATCCGCCCAGTTGCTCACTTCGTAGTTCCGGCGCGCGTCGGACAGCATCGCGAAGTCGAGATCGGCCACGATCACGGCTTCCTCGTTCTCCGGCGATTCACGCAGAATGGCTTGGACGGGGAACGGCTCGACGCTGGGGGCGATGATCGCGCTCGATCCGTGGCTCATGGGCACCGGCTCGCGGCCGAGGTCTCCCACCAGCGACGCGTGGACCGCGAAGCAGGTGTTCTCCAAGGCTCGGGCCTGGCAGCTCCAGCGGACGCGTTGGAAGCCTCGCTGGGTTTCCGTCCAAGCCGGCACGCAGAGGATCTGCATGCCGTCCTCCGCAAGGGCGCGCGCGGCCGGCGGGAACTCGGAGTCGTAGCAGATGTTCACGCCGAGCCCCTTGGGCAGCCGGGCCAGACCGCGGCCGCGTGCGAGCTCCCACATGTTCTTCTCGTATCCCGTCAGATTGTTCTTCTCGGCGAGCACGACACCGTGATTCGGAATTCCGATCGCGCAGACGTTCTTAAAGCCTTCCGGCGTCTCCTTGAAGTGCGATCCCCCGACGATGATCAGGCCGCTCAATTGGCTGATGCGGGCCATCCACTCTTCGATCGGCTGGGCGTACTGAGCAAGGTAGCGGACGACCTTGTGCTCGTGGAGGTCTGGCTCGAGCTGAAGCAGTTCCAGCACGTGCAACTCGGGCAGCACCAGAACTTCGGCCCCCTCGTCGTGCGCGGTGGTCACGAGGTCGTGCAGGTGGCCAAGGTAATCGCCATCGCTGCGCAGCTTGCGCAGGATGCGGAGCTTCATGTTCGCCGCGGCGACGCGAACCTTCACGGTCGCCACTCCAACATCGCCGCCGAATCCGCCGATTCGTAGTCTTCCATGTAGTCCTCGATAATGCCCCGATACGCGAGGCCGTAGCGCAGGAGGGGGGTCAACGTTCGGTCGTTCGCCTCACCCGAGGCGACGGCCGACGCGTATGACTCCGGGGTCGCTCCCGGGTTCGCCGCTTCGTAGGCGCGGAAATCCGGAAGGCGACAGGCCGTGCCATAGCGCGTGAGTCCCAGTCGCTGGACGAGGCCGTACCGCTCGCGGTAGAACGCCCGGCCCACGCCGATGCGGCGAAAGTCCGGGTGCACCGTGATGTCGAGGCCGTACAGCGTGGTGCCATCAGGGTCGAAGCCTTCCAGATAAGGCCCGCCCACCGTTTCAACCCAACTCGCGTGAGCGTTCCAGCGCTCCTCAGAAATCAGGGTGTTGCTGCAGCTGCCCGCCACCTGATCGCCCACCCAGGCAATCCACTGCCCCTCTGGGAACAGTTCGAGATGCCGATGAAGGTGGGAGGCCTGCCAAAGCAGATCCTCGGAAAACGGAGGCGGGAAGGCCGCGCGTTGAAGCGCCACCGCGGCCGCCACGTCCTCGGGACGCATGAGGCGCACGGAGATCCCGCTCATAGGCTGAAGTTCAGCACCTCGAGGACCCGCTGCAGGTCGTCGTCCGAGTAGTAGTCGATGACGAGTTTGCCGCCCACTTCCCCCGGCACGATCTTCACCGGCGTACCGAGGAAGGTGCTCAGGGCCTGTTGGAGCGCGTCCATATTCGGGTCGAGCTCCGGCGCATCCGGGGCGCGCCGCGCGGGCGGGTTCACCTTCGGCTTGGAGGCCTTCTCGACCTCGCGCACCGTAAGACCGCGCTCGACGATCTGGTCGTACACCGCCAGCATTTGCGGCTCGTTCTCGAAGGCCAGCAATGCCCGAGCGTGCCCCTCCGAGATGCGCCCGCTCTCGAGCCCCTCGGTAATGCGCTTCGGCAGGCGCAGCAGGCGAACGGTGTTCGCAACCGCGGTCCGCGACTTGCCGACCTTGTCCGCGACTTGCTCCTGCGTGAGGCCGAACTCATCCATCAGTTTCCGATAGGCGCGTGCGCACTCCATCGGATTGATGTCCTCGCGCTGGATGTTCTCAATGAGCGCGAGTTCGAGCGTGTTCTGGTTGTCGGCGGAGCGAACGAGGATCGGCACCGTCTTGAGCCCGGCGAGCTTGGAAGCGCGGAGCCGCCGTTCCCCCGCGATCAGCTCGTACGTCCCTTCCGCCATCGGTCGAACGATCAGCGGCTGGAGGACTCCGTACTCCTTGATCGAGGAGGAGAGCTCGGTCAGCGCGTCCTCGTTGAAGAACGTTCGCGGCTGGCGCGCGTTCGGCACGATCGCGTCGATCGCGACCTCGGTGGCCCCACCCTCGAACTGCTCCCCGATTAGTTGGGAGAGTCCCTTCCCTAGCGCACGGCGCATTCGCTCAGCACCTCGTCCACAAATTCGATGTAGGCGCCGGCGCCCTTAGATGTTGGAAACCGCTCGACGGCCGCCTGCCCAAAGCTCGGCGATTCGCTGAGACGGACGTTGCGGGGGATCACGACGGTGCTCACCTTGTCGCCGAAGTAGTCGCGCACCTCTTGGGTCACCTGCTGCGTCAGCCGGTTTCGTGGGTCGAACATCGTGAGCAGAACCTTCGCGACCTTCAGCCCTGGATTGATGCGGCGCCGCACGACGTCGACCGTCTTCAGCAGTTGGCTCAATCCCTCGAGCGCGTAGAACTCGCACTGCATCGGCACCAGCACGCCGTCCGCGGCGGAGAGGATGTTGATGGTGAGGAGACCAAGGCTCGGAGGCGCGTCGAGGATGATCCAGTCGTAGTTGTCGGCCACGGGCTGGAGCGCGTCTCGGAGGATCAGCTCCTTGCCGACGGCGTTCAGCAGGATCGGTTCCGCTCCGGCAAGGTCCAAGGTGGCCGGAATCAGATGCAGCCGATCGTTGATCTCGATGATCGCCTTGTGGATCACCGTCGGGCTATCCGGATTGTCGACCGCGTCGGCGAAGACTTCGTACAGCGTCGCCTCGGTCTTCCCCTTCTCGACCCCCAGACCGGTCGTCGCATTGCCCTGCGGGTCGCAGTCGATCAGCAGCGTTCGCTGTCCGCGCAACGCGAGTCCCGCGGCAAGGTTTACGGCGGTGGTGGTCTTCCCCACGCCCCCTTTCTGATTCACCACGCCCCAAGTCGGCACGAGAGTCATTATGCCGCACCCCCTATCAAGGGGGCTGCCAAAGATCAATCGGAGGAGGCGTCCTTCGCGGACCTCCTCGTCCTATCCGCGGGTGGCAGCCTTAAGTTCTCGCACCATCGCCACGATCTTGTCCCGGCCGGCACCGCCCTGCCAGTGCTGGTCGAGCGCCTTGACCAGCGAACTGCCGACGACCGCGCCGTCCGCCACCTCGCAGACCATCCGCACGTGCTCGGGCGTCGAGATGCCGAAGCCGACGCACACGGGCTTGTCGGTCTTGGCCTTGATTCGACGCACAAGATTTTGGACATCCGGCGGCACCTGGTTCTCCGCCCCAGTCACTCCGGTGCGGGAGACCGCGTAGACGAAGCCGGTCGTACGCTGGGCGACTTCATCGATCCGCTGCTCGGTGCTGGTGGGCGCGACCAGGAAGATCGTGTCGATTCCGCCTTCCACGCTCGCGGCGCACCACTCGTCGGCTTCGTCCGGTACGAGGTCGCTCACGATCGTGCCGCTCGCGCCGGAGGCCTTACTGCGGCGGGCGAACTCGCCCAGTCCCATCCGAAGGAGCGGGTTGTAGTACCCCATCGTGACCACCGGAACGTCGGCCTTCACTTCCTTGAGCGCTTCGAGGATTCGGGTGGCGCTGGCGCCGTTCTCAAGCGCCCGCTGACTGCTCGCCTGGATCGTGGGGCCCTCGCCGAACGGATCGCTGAACGGAATGCCGACCTCGATGAGATCCGCGCCTCCCTCCACGAGCGCGTCGACGATGGCAGGCATCTGGTCGAGCGGCTGGTCGCCGGCGGTAAAGAAGAGGACGAGGGCCTTCTCTCCGCGGGCCTTCAGAGCGGCAAAGCGTTCGTTGATCTTGGACACCGGCTCTATTCTGACCGAGGGAGGTCAGACTTCCGGATGGAGGTCCTTGGGAACGGTCTTCTTCATCGCCCGGTACTACACCTTCAGTCGCTTGAGTTCCTCCCGCAGCGACTCTCGCCTTTCTCGCTGCGGGCTCCCGCGAGATGCGTCGACCTGTCCCTCCAACCTCCCTATCCGCCACGCCAAGTCCGCGAGCTTCCGCGCGTCTTTCGAACCGTACGCCTCGACTTCGATCTCGTCGTGGCGGGCACGGTAGCAAGCGGCCAACGCCTCGGCGTTCTCCTCAAGGCGCCGGAGGAGGTTCGCACGCCCGCGAGCGTCCTCATGCTCGTTGCCCAACCGTAGCGCGCGTCGCAACACTTCGTACCGCTGTTCGAGATCCAGTTCCGAATCGAGACACTCCCAAGCGACCAACGTCATGTAAGCGCGCCGGGTCTCGCCCAGTTCCTCGTAGAGTCCGGCCGCCGTCCGGAAGGCCTCCGTCCGCTCCAACCCATCGGTCAACGTAGTTCGGCTGAAGGCTATCGCTGCGAGGCCCTCTCGGCAACCACACTGGCGAAAGATCGCCTCCGGCTCCCGGAATGGCACCCCTTCGCCGCGCTTCCCTCGATGGATCGAGCGATGCTCAAGGTGATAGAGCGCCCAGCCGATGCGCGCGTTATCGCCTAACCGCCGCATGATTTCTAGCGATTCTTGCAGCGCCTCAAGGCCGCCATTCGGAGCCACGAACGGCACGGCGGACGCTCTCAAGGCGTCCGCCAAGAGTTCGGGCTCGTCCAAATCGCGCAGCAGGGCGATCGCGGCCACCGCAGCCTCATAGGCGGCGACGAACGCGTGGCGCTCATCGCCGGTCCCCTCCTGCTTGTACAAGCTGGCGAGTTCCACGAGCGCCTTGGCGCGGGTGAGCGGATCCAGTTCGATCGCCTCCCGCTCTAGGCGCCGGCGCCTCTCCGCCATCAGTCACCCATCCGCAGCACGCCGAGCACCGTCGCTCGGGCGAGTGCCTTGTCCGCCTCGGAGATCGGGAGCGCCTCTAGCCGCGCAAATGACTTTCGCAGCTCGACCACCGCTTGCGACGCCGCCTTCGCGCTCATGTTGCTCGACTGACGGTTCGAGTCAATCTCCTTCGCCGCCGCCTTCACCTCGGCAGCAAGCCCGCTGAGTCGCTCCGAGACCGCGAGCTTCGTCGCCCCATCCCGCTTGGGCCGGGCGCTGGGCTGGAGCATGCCGAAGACGATGTCCTCAACGTCCGCCGCGGTGGAGGCCGAGGTGACGTTCCACATCGTCCCGCCGCCGGTCATCGCGGTCCCGATCGAGATTGCGTCGTTTAGGGCGCTCTGCATCACCTTGCGGAACTGAGGCACCGCCTTCTGCAGCCCGGCCGATTTCGTTTTCAGGAGGCGGTCGTTCGCCTCGCTGCGGGCGTCGGCATACAGGCTTTCCGCGCTGACCATCGCCATAGTCGACTCCCCCATCTTCTTGGTGTAGAGGTTGTACCAACCGGTGCGCCCCATCTTCACGATCTGGGCGTTGGACTTGCCGAGCCGCCCATCCTCCTGAGCAAACGAGCTGACGGCGAGGACGACGAGAGCGAGGGAGAGCGCGCGCTTCACAAGGGCAAAACTACCGCATTACAGTCGGATCGTAGGTCCTTGGAGCTGACGCAGCTTGGCCCGCTGCTGGGATGTTAGCAACGCGAGGCTTTCCCGTTCCGCCTGCCGGTTCCTGGGTTCCCAACGGGCATTGAGGTCCGCAAACGCTTTGCCCAGGTTCTTTTCAACCCGCGAGAGTCGCGCCAGCAGCTTTGCGAATTCAGCGTCGGTCATCTCGTCGGGAGATTTCTCCATCGGCAAGTCCTTCCCGAAGACGCCCTTCCAAACCGCAGGGTTTGCGAAAGACCGGTTGTATTCGGCGTCCCGATTCTTGCGAAGCATCGTCAATCGCGCTTTCTGTTGCGGCGTGATGTCCAACGCCAGCTCGAGTTCGCTGGTCAATACGGAATCGAGAACCTGGCGCTGCATCGCGAGCTTGCGAGCTAGCCGCCGCTGTGCATCGGTGAGGTCGGTCATCTTGGGACCCGCGGCGATGTCGAAGTTCACGCTCATCGGATTGACCGCTGTGCCGCCATCCTCGCTCGCTTGCGCCTTGGCGCTGTTCCGCGCCGTCACCACGAGCGACTTCATGAGGTCCATGAATCGACGGCTCTGGATCTGGGAGTGCTGACGGTTCGTCAGCCGCAAGATCACTTGGGTCTCGGGATCGCTCAGGCGGTTCTCCGCGAGCTGATCGAGCCGCTGGGGGTACTTCGAGGCGGGCGTTGTCCCAATACCGCCGAGTTGGGCAGACGCGAGGGCGGTGAGAGCGAGGAGCACAAGCGGGAGGACCCTTCCCATGCTCCCCAGTCTAGGGCAAGTTATTTGCCGCCAGTTAGAAGCAGCCAGGTTTTTCGCTGCGCGGGCGTTAACACCGCAAGCGCCTTCGGAAGCGCTTCGCGGCGGAGCCCGGCGACTTGGACTCGGGCGGCGTCGTAGGACCGCACGATTTCGCTCCGCTTCGCCTCGTCCTCACCGGCTCGCTCCAGCGAGTCGGCCATCCCCGCTTCCAACTGCGACTCCCGCTTGTCCGCCTTGGCAAAGGCGGCCGCGACCCTCTTCCGCTGGGCCGGCGAGAGGTTCAATCGCTTCGCGACATCGTCGTCTTGCAGCGCCCCCGGGCCGAGATCGGCCATGGTCGCGCTCAACAGCGCGGCCCGTTGGGTGCCGCTCAGCGCCGCGAGGAGCTGATTCGCGACCTGCCGATCGAGGTCCGCGATCGCCTTCTCATCCGGCTTTGCCTTCTGCAGGAGTTTCTGCTGCTTCGTTCCGTAAGCGCTGATGAGCGACTGGATCTTCGACTTCGCCGCCGGGGCGATGCGGTTGACGTTCTCCTCGCGGGCGAGGAGGAACGCCGAGCGCTGCTCCAGCGTGAGGTGCGGAGCGGAGGGCGTGGCCTGGGCCGCGCTCAGCGCGACCGCGCACGCGCCCGCCACCAAGGCTAGGGATCGGAGGAGGCTCTTCATCTTGGAATGGACGTTTGGCTTAAGCGGCGCGGAACGGCTTTCCGCGCAGGCCTTGGTAGGTGTTGTACTGCGAGGACGTGAGCACGGCCCGCATTTGTTTTTCCGCGCCCTTCTGAATCGCGTCGAGGCGCGGCTTGACCCGTTGTCCGGCTGCCTTCAGCTTCGCCTGCACTTCCTTGTTCAGCTTGTCCGCCTCCGCCTTGTCCTTCACCTGCCGGTTGGCGTATGGCTTGAGCACCGCCTGCGCGGCCTCCTGCTCGATCTTGGTGTAGGCGCGGCCGTTGGCGGCAAAGATGCCCTGCATCTTCTTCAGCTGGGCGTCCGACATGCCGACTCGCTTCGCGACGATCGGATCGCACAGGGCGGTCATTCCCACCCGCTGAAGCGAGAGCTCGCGCAAACGCTTGAGCTGCCCAGGTGTCAGGACGGTCATCACGCGCGTCTTCAGGCCGTTCATGAGACCGAGCAGCCGAGCCTGGTCCGGAGCCTTCTTGCCTCCGAGCTCCTTGTCATAGGCCTCGAGCTGTCCGCGGTGCCAGGCGGCGTGCTGATTCATCTGGCCCCGCTGGGCCTCGGTGATCTTCAGCTCGCTCTGCACCTGCTTCGACTGGAGGATGACGACGTCGGCGCAATGGACGTCAAACGAATCCCGCGCTTGGGCGGGGGCGGCGGCGACGACCGCCAGGGTGGCGGCCGCTAGGATGGTCTTCAGCATGGTTCTCCTTCTCGTCGGCACAAGGCTTTAAGCGACCGCCGCGCCCCCAGTGAGGGCGATCGGCTGGTCGTTCTGCGTGACCTCTACCTCGGCGCGCGTGAGTCCCTCGGCGATCGCCTTCTTGAAGACGGCGGTCGGGTTCACGTGCTGCGGCAGGTAGAAGGGCGTGCAGCCCGCGCCGTGCATGATCTGAATCAACACTTCGTAGTCCCCCGGATGTTCCTCGATGAGCTGCCGGAGTCGGTGCATCTGCTTTTCTGTGGCACGCCAAATCGAAATCGTGACGATGCCCGCCGAGCCACCCGGAGTACCGCTTCCGTCTGGGAAGAGGCTGACCTCGAGCGGTGAGACGTCCTCGATGCGAATCTCGACCGACTTCTCGCCCCGCATCTCGCGGTGCATCGTGTAACCCGCGAGCTGGACGACGCTGTCCTTCACCAATACGTCGCGAAGCTTCTCGTATGTGGCCGGGAACGTAATTCCTCCGATCTGGCCGCTAAAGTCCTCCAGCACCAGAGAGGCCATCTTCTTCCCTTCGCTCTTGGTGATGATGGTGCGCATCTTGGCGATGACGCCCGCGAGCCGGACGAAGGTGTTCTCGTCCTGCTCCAGTGCCGAGGCGCAGGTATGGGTCGCGTTCTGGGCGATCGTGCGCTCGTGTCCCCGCAGCGGGTGATCCGACACGTAGATGCCCATCACCTCCTTCTCCATCGAGAGGTTCTCGCTTCGCGTGGGAGCGTCGCACTCCGGCAGGATTGGATACGAGACGGACGCGGGCCCCTCGTCGCCCCCGAAGAGATCCGCCTGGCCTGCAAGGCGCTGGCGGTTCTGCTGGTCAGCGTACTGGAGCGCGCCATCCACGTGGTTCAGGAGCTTCTTTCGGTTCGGCTCGATGCTGTCGAGGCCACCGGCGCGAATCAGCGCCTCAAGCGCCGTGCGGTTCATGCCGAACGGCTTCGTGCGGTCGCAGAACTCGAACAGGTGCCGATAAGGGCCGTTCTCGGTCCGGTCGGCGATGATGCCGTCGACCAAGCCCTCACCCACGCCCTTGATGGCCACGAGTCCGAACCGAATGCCGTGACCCTTGGTGGTCGGCTCGATGCTGAAGTCGCCCATTGAGGCGTTCACGTCCGGCTGGAGCACCGGGATCTTGAGGCGGCGGCACTCCTCGATACAGGCCGTAACGCGATCCTCCTTCGACAGGTAGACGCTGAGGAGCGCAGCCATGTACTCGACCGGGTAGTTCGCTTTGAGAAAGCCGGTCTGGTAGGAGAGGATCGCGTAGCAGACGGCGTGCGCCTTGTTGAAGGCGTAGCCGGCGAACGGGAGGAGGAGCAGCCACACTTGTTCTGCAATCTCGGCCGAGATGCCTGCCGCGGCGGTGCCGTCCATGAACTCGACCTTCATGTCGGCCATCGCCTTCGCGTCCTTCTTACCCATGGCGCGGCGGAGCACGTCCGCCTTGCCGAGGGTGAAGCCCGCGATCGCCTGCACCAGCTGCATGACCTGGTCCTGGTAGACGATGATGCCGTACGTCTCCTCTAGGATCGGCTTCATCCGCTCGTCCAGGTACTCCGCCTTCTGGCGTCCGAACTTGGTGTCGATGAATCGCGGGATGTGCTCCATCGGGCCTGGCCGATAGAGCGCGATCATGGCCGCGAGCTCACGGATCGTGGCAGGCTTGAGCTGCTGCACCCAGCGGGTCATGCCGCCGCCTTCGAGCTGGAACACGCCCGTCGTCTCGCCCTTCGCGAGGATCTCGAACGTCTTCGGGTCGTCCTCGGGGATCGTCTTGATGTCGAGATCGATTCCGTGGGTGTTCTTGATGTTCTCGACCGCCCGGGCCAGAACCGTGAGGTTCGAGAGCCCGAGGAAGTCCATTTTGAGCATCCCGATCTTCTCGAGGATGCCCATTTCGAAGGCGGTGATCGCCTGCCCATCGTTGCCCCGGTAGAGCGGGATGTAGTCGACGAGCGGCTCCTTTGAGATAACCACTCCTGCGGCGTGGACGCCGCTGTTCCGGGCCATCCCCTCCACCGTCTTCGCAGTTTCGAAAAGGCGGGCGAAGCGCGGGTCTGCCTCGATGATCTGCCGGAACTCGGGGAGTTCTTTCTGCGCCCGATCGAGCGACCAACCGGGGAGCGTCGGGATGCACTTCGTCAGGCGGTCCGTCTCCTGCGGGGTGTAACCCATGACACGACCCGCGTCCTTGATCGCCGCCTTCGCGCCGAGCGTTCCAAACGTAACGATCTGAGCGACGCGATCCTTTCCAAACCGCTCCGTCACGTACTGGATGATCTCGTCGCGCCGAGCGTCCTCGAAGTCCATGTCGACGTCCGGCATCGAGATGCGCTCCGGATTGAGGAAGCGCTCGAACGTGAGTCCGTAGTCCACCGGGTCGACGTCGGTGATGCCGATGCAGTACGACACGAGCGAGCCGGCCGCCGATCCGCGAACGCCGTAGTGGATTCCCTTTTTTCGGGCCACCTGGGCGAACTCGCGAACGAGCAGGAAGTAGTCACCGAAACCGGTTTTCTTGATGACGTCAAGCTCGTAGTCGAGCCGCTTGAGCGACAGTTCGGGGTCCTTCGTTCGCTCCAGTCCCTTGGCGGCCAGGTCTCGCAGGTAATCGAACGAGTCCATCCCCTCGGGGACGTCCGGCTGCGGCATCGGGGCGCGCTGCTTGTCCAACTCGACGTTGCACATCTCCGCGATCATCGCGGTGTTCTCCAACGCCTCCTGGTGCTCGGGGAAGAGCGCCGCCATCTCGGCCTGGCTCTTCAGATAGAACTCGTCCGTCGAAAACTTGAAGCGATTCTCGTCCGCCACCAGCGCGCCGGTTTGGATGCACAGCAGCACGTCGTGCGGCTGGGCGTCCGGCTTGCAGAGGTAGTGGGCGTCGTTGCTGGCCACGAGCGGGAGCTTTAGCTCGCGGGCGATCCGAAGGAGGGGATCGAAGATCGCGCGCTGCTCGGGAAGGCCATGGTCCTGCAACTCGATGAAGAAGTTGCCGTGGCCGAACATCTCGTCGTACATCCCGGCGATGTACTGGGCCTTGTCGTAGTTCCCCTTCATCAGCTCCTGGCAGACCTCGGATCCGAGGCAGGCGCTGGTGGCAATCACGCCCTTGCTGTGCGCACGCAGGATCTCGTGGTCCACGCGAGGCTTGTAGTAGTAGCCCTCCAGCGCGGCGATCGAGCTGAGCTTGCATAGGTTGCGGTACCCCTCGAGGTCCTTGGCGAGCAGCAGCAGGTGATAGGCGTTCTTCTCGCCCTCGCCTTTCTTGTTCTGGATGCCCTGCGGAGCGACGTACGCCTCGACGCCGAGGATCGGCTTGATCCCGGCCTTCTTCGCCTCCATGTAGAACTCCATCACGCCGAACATGACGCCGTGGTCGGAGATGGCCAGCGCCGACATCTCCATCTCTTTGGCCCGCTTCACCATCTTGGAGATGCGGTTGGCGCCGTCGAGGAGCGAGTACTCGGTGTGGTTGTGGATGTGGCAGAACGATTTGCACATACGCGGCACGAAGGGGTCCGGAATGGGGTTACCGGACCCTCTATTGTGACGGCTGAAACCGCGGCGATGCCGCACGAATCTTGAGGTACCCAGCCGGCGACGGTCCCGGGACCGCCAGCACAAATATCAGTCATCGAAGGTCAGAACTCGCGGGTGCAGGAAGCGCCCGTGGGAGATCCGCATGACGCCAACCGTCCGAGACCGACTCAAGGAGCGAACGCTCGACACTCTCGACTGGATCGACATTCGGCCAGAGCCGCACTGGTGGCCGGCGCTGGCGCTCCCTGCCATGGTGGGCCTCGCGTACTACACGCTGCCGCCGATCCTCCTCAACATCCTTCTGGTAGGCGCTTGCCTGCTCTTCGTCGCCATGGTGATCGGCGGAATCGTCGCCGGGATTGGTTTCCTCGTCTGCCGCGCCGTCGCCGACGTGATCGCCTGGCGACGCCGTGAGCGGCGCCGTCAAGCGGCTTCGTCTCAGCACTTGCCGACCTTCCGGCGTCACGCCGGCGCGTCGCGCTAGGCGCAGCGCGTTCACATCATTGAAGGGCCACGCTCGAGGCGCTTGACCTCGAGGTGGCTCTGTCCGTATGGGCACATGCTCGCCACGACGCAGCGATGGCAAGCGGGATTCTGAGGGAAGCAGCATCGCTGGCCGTGCAGCATGAACGCCTCGTGGTCGTCGTAGACCTGCTGAGCGTCCCAACCCTCGGGAAGCATCCCTTCAAGCACGGCATGGGATGAGCCGACGTCCATCTTCGGCGGCACGATTCCGAGCCGGATGGCCACGCGGTGATGATGGCTGTCGACCGGCAGGGCTCGCCGGCGCAATCGGCTAAAGCTGAGCACCGCGGCGCTCGTTTTAGGCCCAACCCCGGGCAGGTCCTCCAGCCACTCTCGGGCTTCGGCAACCGACATGTCGGCGAGGAACTCGAGGCTCAGCTCACCGCACATCTCCGAGATCATCCGCAGGATTTGCTGGATTCGAGGCGCCTTCTGCTCCGGCCAGGTGCATGCTTGAATCGTCTCCTCCACGTCGGCGACGGGGGCATCGCGCACCGCCTCCCACGTGGGATACCGCTCGCGCAGCGCCTTGAAGGCCCGGCCGCTGTCGCGATTACGCGTGCGATGGGATAGGAGCGACGACACCAGCTCGCTCAGAGGGTCCAGGTCATGGAAGTAGGCGATCGGACACCCGTACTCGCGGCAGAGCACTTCGTGAGCCGCGAGCAGCTTCTGCCTTGGCGGCAACCCTAGCGGCGTGTCGGCGATCGGCTCCGGCATGACAGGTAGTTATACGAGGCAAGCGGGCGCCTGGTTCTTTACGCCGTGTTGCCGTCTGCGGGTATCGGGTGGTCGCGGAGCGTTTCCGCAAAGTGAGTTAGGTTGCTCGCCATCCACTCGACGAGCTTCGCCACGTGCTCACTCGGCTGCCCGTCCAGAACGTACTCCCCACCGCTTCCGGACTCGGCCACCCAGTACACCTCGCTGTTCGGAGGGATCGTGCAGCCCAACTGCATCAAGTTGTAAAGGACGGAGGCATTTACCTCTTGGGCGCCGTCCTCGTTGCCCACCACGACACTGCCCGCGACCTTGTTGTAGAGCGGCAGCTGGCCCACGCGGTTCGTCTCGCTGAGCAGCGCATCGAGCCTCTCCATCACCATCTGGCAGACGCTGCTCCGATGGCCGAGCCAGATCGGGGTGCCAATCACAAGGATCTCGGCGGCGAGAATCTTGTCCACGATCATCGGCCACGCATCGCCCGCACCCAGGTCGCGCTCGACGCCAAAGCGGACCGGGTGATCGACGACCCGGATGAGCTCGCAGCCGACTCCGCGATGGTGCAGCGCCTCGACGACCTTGTTCAAGATCGCGTCGGTCGAAGACACCGAAGGAGACGGCCGGAGCGTACAGTTCAGAACGACGGCTTTCAGCATGAGAGAGCCCGGCGGCGATTCCCGCCGCCGGAAACCGTCGCCTAGGACATGTAGCCGCGCGGAACGTAGCTGTTCAGGTTGCTCGCGCCGTACTTCTCCAGGATGCCGCGGGCTTCCGCTTCTTGAACGTCGCCCGAGGGAAGGGAGACGGCGAGGAGGGCACCGCCTCCGGCCACGGTCTCGTGATAGGCGTGCGCGGCGTGCTCGTCCACCCCTTGGTCCTTGAGGTACCCCGTGACCGCGCCCGAGAGAGCGCCCGCGCCGGCCGAGGCGGCCACCGCTCCGAGGCCCGCCGCCAGCGCGCCGCCGCCGAGGACCAGTCCGACCCCCGGCACGACGAGAGACGCCAGTGCCGCCAGCACGCCGATGCCGGCTCCGACGACGGTGCCCTTGATCGCGCCGGCCCCTGCGTCGGCCGCTGTCGTGGTCGAGATCCCGTGCTTGGCCGCCGCCTCTACGTCGCCGGACGTGTCCACGACGTCGGGATGGTGATCGGCGTCTCCGCGATGGCTACCCAAGTCGGTGTCACGGCTCGTGCTGGAAACGGTCGCCGACGGTGTGTTGACGTCGTTCGGGTAGTTCCCCGCGTAGTTCGTGGTCCCGGCCGGACGCTCCGCGGCCGAATCGAGATCCGCCCGCGTGGCATCGCCTTCACGTCGCGCCGCTTGGTCGATAAGCTGTCCCGAGTCGAGACCGCTCCCGCCCGCGATGCCGCCTATGAGCCCTTCGCGGTCGCTCACGTCGGACCGCCCCATTGAAGTCGTCGTAGAGGTTCCGTAGTTCGTCGTCTCGGCCCGGCCGTCGTGACTCCGCACGACGGAGAGATCCTCGGGGCGGACCCCGTGGTCCAAGAGGGCTCCGGCAGCCTTTTCAGCGTGCGCCGGATCCGGGAAAGATGCGTAAAGGGTGTTGCCCATGGTTTGGTTCTCCTCTCATCCGGGTGAGCCAATGCCGACCTTGAGCGGCACTAACCTCCCCCGAGAACCTAGGCGGATATAGGTCAGATCGTGTTCCGCAGGATGGTTATGGGAGCCAATTCGCTGCATTCGCGCACCCAGCCAAAGCTCAATTCGAGTCTTCTCCAACGTCGATGCTGCTCCTTTCCCGTCCGGGTGGCGCATAGTAAGGCATGGCTGGGCGATGGGAAGGAAATTCGGGGGCGAGCCTCGGAGCCGTGGCGCTGGTGGCGCTCGGGACTGCCGGTCTTGGGATGTGGATGAAGCGTGACGTAGGACAGGATCCTGGGGGTCCGCTCTATCGCCCCAAGTTCCGTCCGATCAAGATCACGCCCACGGCCTCCGGGAGCGGGTTCCCGAAGGCACTGAAGTCCCACCCGTTGGATCCGGTTCCGAAGGCAGCGGCCGGTTGGCTCGCACTTCGAGTAGAAGACGATCGGCGTGAGTTAGGGCTCCTCCAGGCGGGCTTGCGCATCATGGTCCATGACTCGAAGGATAACCATCTCAACTTTCAGCTTAGGAAGAAGGACAACCGGGATTACATCATCGTTCTCGGCGGTTATCAGCAGCGTCCTGAATCGATCAAAGTATCGGCGTTTCGCGGCCAGACCAAAATCGATACCTGGACTCTGAAACAGCTTAGCGAGGCGCAGCGCGCACTCAAGCCGGTACCCAAGGATTCCCCGCAAACCGAACTTTGGCCTGGCATGACCGCTTCCATTAGCAGCCTCTCACACGACGACAACTCTCAGAGGCCACCGCTGCCGCTGTTGCAATCCTCGATGAAAGGAATTGGGCCGGACGAGTACGTCACCGCGCAAATTCTTCGGAGCAGCTTCGTCGCCAAGGAAGCCCCCAACCCCGAAGAAATCATCCTGATGCCTTCGAACCCGGCATCAAATTATCCCCTTCCCCTTATGAATCCGAGGGACGCCGAAGAAGTCGAGATCCGGATCCGTCGTTGGCGAGCCGTGCCGATTACGAGACGCTTCGTCTTTGACCGCCTTGAATTTCGACAGGAAGACGGGCGTGCAACCCTAACCAATCATGGAGCGCCACTTCGTTTTGGGGAAAAGGACTACTTCGCTCACGTCGCACTGTCGTCGTCACCTGGCGACTCCGCCGACAGCTTGTCCCTAGGCGTTCATGTCATGGGCAGCATCGCGAAATACCAGATCATCAAGACGAACGTAACCGGTCTCCCGCCGTCACGCGTGCAGTTCCGCCCAGTGCCAGTGCCACGTCTCGTCCCGTTCTGGGAGAAGGTTCGAGGCGGACCGATGGGCGGTCCGATGGGGGGGCCGATGGGCGTTCCGGTCGGGATGAAGACCTTCGAGGATAAACCGGGTGGAGGACCAGGGCCGTCCATCCCGTTCACCGCGGAGGTCGTTCTTGAGATCCACCCTTACGTCGTGGTCGATGAGAAGATAGTCGTACTGCCGGTCCGACCACCAAACTCGAAGAGACGCGCGGCGTCATAGAGAGCGTGACCAAAAACTCCCGCGCCTTTACGCTGATCGAGCTATTGGTCGTGATCGCCATTATCGCCATCCTCGCCGCGATCCTCTTCCCCGTGTTCGCGCAGGCGAAGGAAGCTGCGAAGCGCGCCTCCTGCCTGAGCAACCTGCGCCAGATAGGAACTGCCTTCTACATGTACGCGGGGGACAGCGACGACCGCTTGCCGGACCGGCGAGACCTCAAGCGGTCGCTGCCCGGGGGATACCGGCCCTGGGGATCCTTCCCCTTCTCGGATCCCCGCGCTGGCTGGGCCGCGATCGTGACCCGCCCTTACACCAAGAACGACGAGATTTGGAACTGCAACTCGGTCCGTGGTTCCGCGATGTCGGAACTAGTCCAGGTAAAGCAACCCGTAGGCCCAGACGCGAACGCCGCCAGCTCTCGCTATTGGCTCTGGAGATTCGACCAGGACGGACCCGAGGTCCCCGTCGATAACCTGTGGGGAAAGACGGCCGAGCAAGGTGTGGTTGACCTTCAGCTCGCGGGCAACCCACAGATCGGCTACCCCAACGGCGTCTCGGACGTCGAGTTAGCGGTGGATCCGTACTTCCCCTCCACCGTGGCGAGCTTGCCAGCAAACCTCAAAGGACTGGCGGTGCATGCGGGCGGACGCAATCGTCTCTTTCTCGACGGTCACGCAAAGTGGATGCGGGACATTCGAACCAAGCCATGAGCTTTCGCGCCTTCATCGCCCTCGATCTTTCTCCGGAAGCATTAGCCGCGGTGGAGGCGGAGCAGGTCCCGCTGAGGGCGGCGATCACCCGGCAAGGCGTGCGGTTCGTGCGGCCGGACAAGATTCACCTCACCCTGCTGTTCCTGGGGCAGCTCGATGAGGAACGGCTCCCCGAATTGGCTGATGCCTTGCAACAAGGCATTAGTGGCCTGAAGCCCCCGCGCTTGCGAGTTGGAGGTATTGGCGCGTTCCCGACGATTCAGCGCCCGAAGACCATCTGGCTGGGAGTCGAGGAGGAGGGACTCGGCGAGTTGCAGTCGGCCGTCGCTACGGCGGCGAAGCCGTTCGCAGAGCTACGCGACGACAAACCATACCGGCCCCATCTAACGCTGGCGAGAGTCTCTCCCGGATCGAAGGCGGTGGGATTCCTCATCCAACCGCTCGTCGCTCGCCTTCCTGCGGGCACCGAGTGGTGCCCAAGCGAAGTTGTGGTTTACGAGTCGACACCTGGCGGCGACTACCTCGAACGGAGCCGCGTCACGATTCCGGTCTAAGAAGTCCAGAAAAATTGTGAAGGGGTTGCATCCGTCGTCGGATGCCTGGTTTAATCCTGATCCTCTGAGCCGTTTTGCTCAGTACGCGATTTTATCGCACGGGCCGCAGAACTTGGGTTCTCGGTAGAGCGCCGGCTCTTTGGCCGGAGGCCGCGGGTTCAATTCCCGCCGGGACTCGTCCCGAAGCTCAGGCAAACTCCCAATTCGCCCCTCGTCCGTGCTAATCGAAGTCAAGTCGTGGAGCATCAGCTCCGCGGTCGATTCACTTTCGTGTGGGCCGATGGTGCTGGGTTATCCCACCCCAGGGGAAGGCCATTTTGGGAGGCGACGCCGGAAAGGGCGTCCTGGAAGGCAACTCTCCAGGGGGTTTGGAGCCCCGCCAGGCATCCCCGATCCAGTCCGTTTTTGCCCACACGGTTCGACACTTTCCGGCGCGGGCCGGAGCCATTGGGTTCTCGCTAAAGAACGAAAACACCCACCGGCGTGCACTTGCCCGTTCCAACGATCTGTGCGGGCCGAATGGCTTTGGGTTACCGTCAACAACCGGGGTGGTCGCTGGTTCGAATCCAGCCTCGAAGGACGCGGCTTCGGCCGATGGACTTGGAGTAGCTCAGTGGGTAGAGCGCCTTCCCAGGCCGACCACTTGCCCGCACAATACAGATTCGCCCGGGCCGATCGTCTTGGTTCATCGGGAGCAGAGAGTTGCCGGTTCGATCCCGGCCCGGCCGAAAAGCCGGTGGCCCAATTGGCAGAGGCATCTGCGAAATGACCAGGCGGACTCTTGTCCGGGCGAAACGATGGACGGGCCGAAAGGCTTGGGTTACCTCAGCTAAAGGGGAGGTCGCCGGTTCGAGTCCGGCTCGGTCGAAAGGCCGGTAGCTCAGCGGTAGAGCGCCAAAACGCCCAGACCATCAACTCGTCCGCCATCGAAAACTTGAACGGGCCGATAGCTTGGATTATCGGGACTGCGGGTCGCCGGTTCGAATCCGGTCCGATCGAGAGGTCGGTAGCTCAGGGGCAGAGCGGCAGTCAATTCTCTAGGCGACCGCCTTGCCCGTACTTCGACAATTCGCATGGGCCGAAGGGCTCGGGTTATCGACCTAGACAGCGCCCGTGAGGGCAGCCCGTCCGCGTCGCCGGGTACTAACCCCGGAAAGGACGGGCACGATCCCGGTCCGCCACTCGTCCATGCACCGCATCATTTAGGAAGCTAAACTTACAACCGAGAGCCATGCAACAGCAGCAGCACAGCCGATATTCGACCGAACCGCGAGGCACAAGCCGACGCGGTTCCGTCGCGCTGTGCCTTAGCGGCATGGAATTTGATCCAGCGCTCCCCCCGGAGTGGCTCTCAAGCTAGCCTAACTAGCACTTGACCGCCCCTCCCCACTCGGAGCGGGCGGTCCAACCGAAGCCTTCGGTTCCCCTCGCTCCCACGACCCGACCGTCTCTCGCCCGCGATCTCTCGTGGGCCGGGACCTCGACAGACCGTGAGGTGAACCGAATGAACTACGCCAAGATTTTCAACCGACGAACCACGCCTCAGAGCGCGCCGATTCCGGGCTCCAACCAGACCCGGAACCATGCGGGCGGCTACGCGTGGGAAGTCGGCCCGTGGGCGGTCCTGGATCGGTTCCTGATCCTCGGAAGCGAGGGAGGAACGTTCTACGTCACGCCGCAGAAGCTGACCTACGAGAACGCGGAGAACGTGCTCGAGCTGATCCGATTGGACGGCTCGCGCGTCATCCAGCGCGTCGTGGAGATCAGCGTCGCGGGCCGTGCGCCCAAGAACGATCCGGCGGTCTTCGTGCTCGCCCTGTGCGCATCCTTCGGTGACGACAAGGTTCGCGCCGAGGCGTTGCTCGCGCTGCCGACGGTCTGCCGGACGGGGACTCACCTGTTCCAGTTCGCCGCCGCCTGCGATGGGATGCGTGGCTGGGGACGCGGACTTCGACGGGCCGTGGGCAACTGGTACAACGCGAAGCCGGCCGAGGAGCTCGAGTTGCAGTTGGTTAAGTACCAGCAGCGCGACGGGTGGTCGAACCGTGACTTGCTGCGCTTGGCTCACCCGGTGCCGGCGACCGAGACGCACCGCGCCCTCTACAAGTGGGTCGTGGACGACGAGATCGGCGAGCCGGTGCCCGGCGTGGCGATGCCGCGCGTCGAGGCAATCCGTCGCCTGAAGGACGTGACCCACGGTCGAGAAGCCGCCGCGATCATTTCCGAGGCGCGCCTGCCGCGTGAGACAGTTCCGACGGAGTTGCTCAAGCTGCCTGAGGTCTGGGAAGCGTTGCTCGAGGGGATGCCGATAACGGCCATGGTGCGAAACCTCGCGACCATGACGCGCGTCGGGCTGCTCAAGGGCGGATCGCAGGCGGCGAAGGACGTGGTCAATCGGTTGCGCGACGCCGAGCGGATTAAGCGAGCCCGAGTGCACCCGATGGCGCTGTTGATGGCCCTCCGGACGTACACGTCCGGCAAGGGTGTCCGCAGCGACGCGACCTGGAAGCCGCTGTCGAGCGTGATCGATGCGTTGGATGAGGCCTACTACCTCGCCTTTGCGAACGTCCAGCCGACCGGCAAGCGGTACCTGTTGGGCGTCGACGTGTCGGGATCGATGGGTAGCTGGACGGTGGCGAACTCGCCGCTGACCTGCGCGGAGGCGGCGACCGCGATGGCGATGGTGACGGTCGCGACGGAGAACGACGTGACGCCGATGGCGTTCGCGGATACTTTCCGTTCGCTGCCGCTGTCGCGCCGGATGCGACTCGATCAGGCTCTCCGCCACACGCAGAATCAGGCGTTCGGGGCGACGGACTGCTCGCTGCCGATGCAGTACGCGCTGAAGGATCGGCAGGAGGTCGACGTCTTCGTGGTCTACACGGACAATGAGACGTGGTTCGGCCACGTTCACCCGGCGCAAGCGTTGCGCGAGTACCGGGAGCGGATGGGGATCGACGCGAAGCTGATCGTGGTCGGCATGACGGCGACGAAGTTCTCCATCGCCGACCCGAACGACCCGGGAATGCTCGACGTTGTCGGCTTCGACACGGCCGTGCCCGAGGTGATGGCGGCGTTCGTTACGTGAATGAAGGGGGATCGCGAACCGATCCCCCTTGCTGAACCCTCAACCCTGTGTCGATATGCGATTCGTTGAGTTACGGCTCCATTTCAGATCTGGAACGAGCGGCCGTTTGCCGTGGCTACGAACCACTGCCGTTCTCCTGATCTGTGGAACTGCACTCGCATGCGCCCGAGATGCCCAGACCGACTCGGATGGCAACCCTACCAAGTGGCGATTCCTTGAAGAGCGGCTGTCTGATCGCTATGCGATGGAGATTGTGCTGGAAGGGCCCCGCCCACTTTATGCGGAGTACGCGGTCATCACGGAAAGCGGTGAGGTGCCGTGCTTCCCGTTCGTCCAGCACAACGGTGACCGGCATCAAACCGTCGCCGTGCCAAAGGGGTACGCGACACCGCCGAGTCAGCGCGTGTTCGTCGTGCGACAAGACGGCCGCGAGGTCCTGCGCCAAGAGCTCAGTCGCTTCGCGCCCCCTCGCCGAGTGATCCCCGGGAACTCGGCGAGGGCAAGCGACAAGGTTCGTGCGCGTGAGGTGACGGTGCAAGGCCGTCGCCGGCTTCAAATCACGGTGGCACCGAATGGTAAATCGCCTTACCGCGGGGACGTAAGCCTCCGGGCAACGGACTTCGATCGTGAATGGCGGGGAGGATCTGAAGTTGGAAAGGGACCGATGCGAGCCGTTCAGTTCAGCCTGCCTTGGCCCACCGACCAAGTGGAAGTGAACCTCGGTACAGAGGCGGAGTACCGGCAAACCGTTCGGCTTCGCGGCGTGAAGATGACCGAACGGTTCGGGCAGCCAGCGATTGAAGTCGTGAAGGACGAGACTCATCCGCTGCCGGGCGGGGTGACGCTGACTCTCCCGAAGCAGCTTGGCGGCGTGCTGCGTCCCTCACGCTCACTCCGTCGCGAGCTGAATCTAAACGTGCTCCTCAAGCCGGACCAGAAGGAAGTCAGCTTGGAGTATCAGATTCGGTTAGTCAGGCCAGAAGTTGCCGAACTCGGCCTCACGTCACTCCGGGTGGGTCCGACGTTTGCGATGGCCAAACGTAAGCCCGGACCCGCACGTAGCGGCTCAATCGATCCCCTAGAGATTGAAGTCGCCTACAAGGTGATTCGGCGCAACGCTGAGGTAGTTCGCGTTCCTGTCGAGCGAGAAGGATCAACGGAGTCGAAAGGGTCCGAGGCTGAACAGTGAGTGTCCGCATACGAGAGAGCAAGTTCTTCTGCCTTGCCGCCAACTGCTTGGCCGCCCAGTCATTAAGCCGATGCTCTCGCAGGTGAACTCAGTGGCGATACGAACTCAGATTATGGTGCGGGTAACCGTAGTCACCGTCGCCGCCGTTCTCGCCGGCTGTGGATCTCAGTCAACTGTCTCGGGAAAGACCGCTTCTGTACCTTGGCAAGTCGTTCAAGAGCAGTTCTCCGACCAATACGCGATGGAAGTGCACCTGAACGGACCCGCACCACTTACGGCCATCAGTGGTCAACGCACGGTGATCAATCTCGAGACGGAACGCGGCACCGTCGCATGCGTAAGCTTCTACAATTCGCTCGCGCGCCAGAGCCCACCGTGGATAGTCTACGTGCCAAGGGGATACGCCACGGTGCCGAAGAAGCGCGACTTGTTGGTCGTTCAAGACGGAAGAGAGGTGTTCCGTGCCCCTCTAAGCCGGTTTCTAACTCCACGTCGACTCTTCCCGGAGAACCGGGCCAGACCGAGTCGGGTTGCACGAGCTAGGATTGTCGCTGAAGCCGGCGAAGAACTGCTCGAAGTTCGTATCGATCCCAGCCAAGTAAAAATCTTCAGCAGGTTTGGCTGCACTGTTAAAGGAACCGACTTCGGTGCAGACAATTCCTTCCACTCTCCGGTTGAGCCGCAAGCCATCAAGAACGGCAAGTGGTTAACCTATCGGTACACGTTGCCTTGGCTCTTCGATGCAAGACAAGTTCAACTCTTGATTGGGTCTAGCGAAACTTCGAGCAGAGACAAGATGATCGAGTTCAAAGACGTCCGCCTTTTCAAGAGGCATGGCCAGCCTGCGATCGAAGTGGAACGTGATCAGGAGTGGAAGCTTCCGGACGGTCGCCGACTTCGACTTCCCAAGCAAGTCAATGGCGTCCTTCGTCCCTCGAGGGTGCCTCGGCGCGACCTTGAGCTCCAAGTACTGATCGACCCACCAAATCAAAAAAGTAAGTTCTACTATACGCTCCACCAAGTCCATCCCCCAGTAGCCGAACTTGGTCTCACGTCCTTGCGCCTTGGCTCAGCGTTCTCTACGGCTCAAGCGTCACCCACACGGACGTTCATTGAAGGCCCGGTGTCCCCAATGCGCGTGAAGCTGCGCTCTATCCAGTACAAAAATCACACCCAGACATTGACGGTTCCAATCGAGCGCTCCACGGGTAATCGTCCGCAGCAGATTCGCAGATAGCGCGTCCAACGATGTGGAGAGTAGGGTGAGAGGTGGCCGAATTCCTATGGGAGCGGCAGTAAAGAACTTGGATGAGCAAGCCCCTCGGGTGGTCTCGATTCTCGTGTGTGCAGCGGCACTAGGTTGCGGTGCCCAAGATTCCGGCCAGCATAAAGACTCAGGTCAGCCCTCAGCTTGGCATCTCCGCTCGGAATCTCTTTCGGACACGGATGCGATGCGTGCCTTGATAGGAACGCCACCTGCCAGTGGCGCACGTTATGTACTCGCTACGGAATTTGGCGAAGTAGCGTGTCCCACGTTCTCTACCCCAGAAGGCATCGAAGTAAGAGTGCCGTATGGTTATCGCGTTGCGCCACAGAGACGCGAGATAGTCGCACACTTTCGGAATCGAGAGGTACTCCGAGCTCCGTTGAGTCGCTTGCCCGCCCCGAAACGGGTCATCGCGGCTGGAACGGCTAGGCAACACCCGCAGATAAGCGCTCGTGTCGTCGCAGAAGGATCACGCCGTCGAGTCAAGATTTCAATCCATCGCAGCATTCTCGACGGGATCAACACCCCCTCGATCTCGATAACCGCCACGGATTTCAGTCGCGCAAACTACAATGGTCAACTGCACGTTCCAGTGCGAAGAGATGAAGATGCGACGACCATTATTGATCTCCCATGGCTTCGAGATGTCGAACAGGTCGAATTGACGCTCAAGTACGTCAAGCCGTCGATTCGTAGATTTCAGGTTGAGCTCGACGGAGTGGAGATCGTTAGGCCGTCGGGCCAGCCTTCGATCTACGTTCGTCGAGAACGAAGGTGGGCACTTCCGGATGGAGCGACGTTGATATTGCCTCCCCAAGTCTCCGGTCGTTACCGTCCATACCGCGTTACGGCACGAGACTTGTCGATCGACGTTAGAACGGAGTCGAGGAGCTACGACCTAAAGCACGAGTTCCGAGTGACGAAACCCGCCATCAACGCGCTCGGACTTCGCACGTTGCGGGTCGGCGGCACCTTTACTCACGCAAAGGGAGAACTTTCCGAACCGCGCTTCGGACCAGTCGGTCCGTTGACGGTTGAGGTCATGTCGATCGACCAGATCAAGCACAACAACGTATTCATCCTGCCTGTGGAGCGCCCAACCGACAGTGCCGCGGCGAACAATATCGGCGAACGGCCGCCGGAAAGAAAGAGGAAATCATGAAGTTGAAGACGTTTGGCCCGGTCGACGACCGGGCGAGGCAGCAGCTCGAGCGGTGCGCCCAACAGGACGCGCCGTTTGCGGTTCTTTGCGCCGACCATCACCCCGGCTACAGCCAGCCGATCGGCGGCGCCGTGGCTTACAAGGATCACATCTCACCAAGCGGCGTCGGCTACGACATCGCCTGCGGCAACAAGGCGGTGCTCACCGACGCCAAGCTCAAGGACATCAACGTCGGGCGGATCATGAACGACATCGCGCGGCTGATCGGCTTCGGCGTCGGCCGGCCGAACCCAGATCCGGTCGATCACCCCGTGCTCGACGCGATCAACAAGGCGGAGTTCCGGCCTCAACGACGCATGATCCAGATGGCCTCGAACCAGCTCGGCACGGTCGGCTCCGGCAACCACTACGTCGACATCTTCGCCGACGAAGAAGATCGCGTCTGGATCGGCGTTCACTTCGGATCGCGCGGTTTCGGTCACCGGACGGCATCCGGCTTCCTGGCGCTCGCCAAGGGTCTGGAATTCGACGCGAAGGCGGGCGAAGGCGAGATGGACTCACCGCCGACGCTGTTTCGAACCAACAGCCAGCTCGGGCAGGACTACCTCGCGGCAATGCACCTCGCGGGAGAGTACGCCTACGCCGGCAGAGATCTCGTCTGCGAGAAGGTACTGGAGATCATGGGCGCGAGCGAAGTCGAGTCCATCCACAACCATCATAACTTCGCTTGGAAGGAGAAGCACTTCGGCGAGGAAGTCTGGGTGATCCGGAAGGGCTGCACCCCAGCATTTCCTGGGCAGAAGGGGTTCGTCGGCGCCACCATGGGCGACACCTCGGTGATCCTCGAGGGCGTGGAATCTCCGGACTCCAAGCAGGGCCTCTACTCGACGGTGCACGGCGCCGGGCGCGTGATGAGCCGCACCCAGGCTGCCGGCAAGGTCAAGTGGGTCAAGGGCAAGCCACAGCGCATCAAGGGGGGCTTGGTGGATTGGGACGCGGTCCGCGCCCGAATCATGTCGCAGGGCATCGAACTCCGCGGCGGTGGGGCCGACGAGGCTCCCGAGGTGTACAAGCGGCTCGACGAGGTGCTGCAGCACCACAGCGGCACGATCAACGTCCTCCATCGCCTCCGTCCGGTCGGAGTGGCGATGGCCGGAGTCGACGAGTACGACCCTTACAAGGACTAGGCCACTTGCGGCAAAAAAGAGGAGCGAGAGTTACCTCTCGCTCCTCTTTGCTCATGCCTGAGCCTTACCTGCCGATCTGCTTCATCAGGACTTCGATCGACTTGTCGAGCTGCGGATCCGCGCCCGCGAAGTACTGCTCGACCGTGATGTCGACCTCGTGGTCCGGGCGCTGCCCCATGTTCTCGAGCGGCGAGCCGTCGAGCCGGTAGACGCCCGTCATGGGCAGTCGGATCGGCGTGCCGTCCACGAGCTGACCGCCGTACGTGTAGATCACGTACCCCGGGGTCGGCTTGCCGACGAGCGTGGCGAGCTTGCGCGCCTTCATCGACGAGGGGAACATCTCGGCGTTCGAGAAGCTCGTCTCGGCGTGCATGACCACCATCGGCATCGCGAGCGCCTGGCCCGGGCCGAGCTGAATCGCCTCGTCGCGGATCTGATAGAACGCGTTCGGCTGACGCTCCAACACGTCGATGATCCGGTCGGAGGTGTTTCCACCGCCGTTGTTCCGAACGTCGATGATCAGGCCCTTCTTCCCTTCGGCGTACTGCCAGACCTGCTGGTTGAACGTGTTCAGCGGCCCCTCGCCCATGCCCGCGATGTGGACGTAGGTGAGCTTGCCACCCGACTTCTCCTCGACGTACTTGCGTCGAGCCTGAAGCCGGTTGTTGAACACGATGTTGCCGAACTCGCCGCCGCTGAGGGCACGGTACTTCACGTCCCGCGTCCTCCCATCGGTTCCTTGAACGTTAAGCGTGATCTCGCGGCCGACCTGCTCGTTCAGCACATCGCGGTACAGCGCCTCGTCCGGTCGCACGTCCTTGCCGTTGATCTTAAGGACGACCTCTCCTGGGTTCAGCTTCGTCTTGGCGTAGCTGCCCGGCGTGCGCGCCGGCACGTCCTTGATCTTGATGCCGGGCCCGGAGTGGTCGTAGTCGATCGTGAAGCCGAGATGCGCGGAGTTCTGGCTGTTCGGGTTGCCCGGAGCGGACCCGACCTCGGCGTGAGAGGCCTCGAGCTCACCGACGAGCATGTTCAGGACGGTCGCGAACTCGTTCCGGTGGCCGACAGAGGACAGGTACTTGCGGTACCGCTCGCGAAGCTCCACCCAATCCCTTCCGTGGAAGTTCGTGTCGTAGAAGTTGCGGTTGTACTCGCGCCAGAACTCGTTGTACGCCGCGAGTCGCTCCTTGCGCAGGTCGCGGGTCCAGTCGGCGCGGAACGTCGTGGTCTGGACCGGCGTGTTCGGCGCCTTGATCTCCACCGTCGCGGGGAGCCCCTCGCGGATGGTGACCAGCTTGTCCTTCGCGTCGCTCCACTCGATGCCACGGATCGCGGCGCCGTTCGTCAGCCTTCGAACCTCTTCTCCGTTGTAAGCGGCTTTCCAGAGGTCGCCGTTGCTGAGGAAGTAGATCTCGCCATTGTTCGGATCGACGAGAGCAGGCGAGTCCATCGGCTGCGACACGATTCGGCGAAGCCGATTCTCGATGTCGTTGTAGTCGATCTCGACTCGGACCGGGCCGGCTGGCTTTTCGTACTTGAGCTCGAGCTCGGTCTCGCGGGCAGCTTCCGCCTGCAGCGGCAGGGCGTAGATGCCCGGTCCGTTGCGGTTGCTTCGCAGGAAGAGGTACTTGCCGTCCGGCGACCAAGTCGGCAGAAGGTGCTCGGCACTCAACTTCGTGACGTTCTCAGCCTTCCCGGTGGAGGCGTCGATGATGTACACGTTGCTGGTGGAGTCCCAGTAGTAGTAGCCGCTTCGGAGCAGGGTCTCGGAGTAGGCGACGAATCGGCCGTCCGGCGACCAAGCGTAGTACTGCGGCTGACCCGTTCGGCTGTAGATCCGGCGAGGCTCGCCACCGGCGACCGGCACCACGTACAGGCCACCCTGCGGACCGACTTGCCAGTAGCTGACGCTGAGCTTGTCCGGGGTGAGCTGAAGGCTCGAGACGTCGGCGTCGATCTTGCTGACCGGATCGACGCGCTTCGTCTCGGTGTCCATCTTGTAGAGGCGCTCCGAGCCGTTGCGGTCGCTGACGAAGAAGATCGTCTTGTTGTCGGGCGCCCAGAGCGGAAGCTTGTCCGTGCCTTCCCACTCGGTGAGCTGGGTGGCGTCGTCCGCATTCGGACCCTTCCCCTTCTTCGTGGGCACGAGCCACAGCTCGCCACGAACCTGGACGACGTACTTGTCCCCCTTCGGGCTGAGCGAAACGTCGCGCGCGCCCGTTGTGAGGATCAGGCGCTCTTCCTGGTTCGTCTTGTCGTCGACGCTCGCCGTGATCTCGATCTTCTTCGCGTTTCCGTCCGCGCCGCGCACGTAAACGTCACCGTCTCGCTCGTACGCGACGACCGGCACGGTCGTCGCCGCCGTCGGGAATCGAACAGGCATGCCGACGTAGTTCGTCAGCCGGCGCGCGTCGCCGTTCATCGAGATCGCGTAAAGGTTGGGCGTTCGCTCGACGTTGTCGACGACCTTGGGAATCGGCTTGCCGACGTAGCTGCTGCTCGGCGTCTTCTCCGTCACCGTGACGGCGTAGATCGCGCGGCCATCCGCGGAGACGTTGGGCCACAGATGCTGTTGACCATTCGCGCGGATCTTGCGGCGCTGGCCGGTCGTGAGGTCGAGCTCCCATAGCTGGGCCGCGGCCGAGCCTTCGTAGCGAGCGCGCACCCACGGGAAGCCGAACCGGGTGTACACGAGCTTCTTGCCGTCCGGCGTGAAGCGCGGGCTGTTCACTCCCATCATGTCGAGGGCGAGTCGCTTCGCGCGGCCGGTCGCCACGTCGACGGTGTAGAAGCCGTTGTGCGAGTCGTCGCGCGTGGTCTTGATGAGCACGGTCCGGCCGTCTCGCGACCAGTCGTTCGGGATGTCGCCACCCGTGTGCCAGGTGAGGCGGCGAGTCTGGCCGCCGTCGGCCGGAACCACGAACGTGTCCCAGTTACCGGTGCGGTTGCTGGCGAAGGCAAGCCACTTGCCGTCGGGCGACCACACGGGATTGTCATCCATCTCGACGTGGTTGGTGACGGGGACGGCCTTGCCGCCGCCGGACGGGACGATCCAGATGTCGCCCTGCCAGCTGAACGCCAGGTGGCTGCCATCGGGGCTGATGGCGAGGGATCGGGCGCCCACGAGCGGGGCGGGACGAGGGGCTTCGAGTTGGGCGGAGGCTCCCACCGAAAGAACGGCCAGGGCCGCGGTGAGCCCAGACCGCTTGATGTGACGCGTGCTCTTCATTTCCGTTAAGGGGACCTTACCCCTCTGTCCAGTAAACTACGCCGGTGGAGCGGCTGAACAGCGAGGGGATCCCCCGCCACACCCTAAAATTCGCGTTGCGCACGTCTCGGATCGTCCGAGAGGCGCGGCGTATCGACTCCTGCCTGCTGTGCCGCCGACCGAGCGTGAACGAGGCGGGACTGTGCGACGTGTGCTATTCCGCGCTCGACGGCGAGGAACTGCAGCTCGCGACGCGCTGGCTTTCGGGGTTCGAGCCGTGAACCCGGCCCTGTTTCTGATCGCCTTCGTGCTCGGAATCGTCGTCGGCTACCAGGTGGTGCTTCTCGTCACGCGACGGGGCAAGCCGAAGTACTTCGCTTCGGCGGAGTACTGGGTTTTCCTCCCCGGCGAGGTTATGCCAACCCAGGATGCGGTGATGACCCGAATGGTGGCGCAGAACCCGTACGCCCGGCGCGGCACGTCCCCGGTCGGTGCGGCCGAAGGGCTGCTCTTCTCCGACGTTCGGCTGCACATCGCGCTAGTGCTGCGAAACAAGAACGCCAGCGCCTTCCGGCCAGACCTGTTCGACGCGAACAGCGAGGCGTCCGCCGAGGTCCTCGAGCTGCTTAACGATGCCAAGTCGTTCGTCCGGCTGCGCTACGTGAGCGAGGATCCACTGGGGGATCGAAGGCATCTGCAGTTTCTGCCCCACGCCGCGGACGCCGTCGCGGAGCTTGGTGACGGTCGGTTGATCTACGACAAGTCGGCGGAGCGTTTCTACCTTCGCGAGGAGCTTCAGGAGCTGCTTCGCGAGCGATTCGACGTCACGGGGGCCGAGGCGCACACCCGGGTGGTCTGGAATCGCGAGGGGGATGGCGGCTGGATCGAGACGCGCGGACTGGTAAAGGTGGGGCACCGAGAGCTGCGCGCAGGTCCGCTGGACCACGACCAACGAGTGGTCGTGACCAACGTGATGGAGGAGGCGATGCGCCACCTTTGGGAGGTCCGAACCTTCCCCTCCGACCTCGAGGTCGGTGCCTTCGACGACCGCTTCAAACTCTTCTTCGGGCAAGCCCGCGACCGGTTCGTGCCGGTGCAGGTCGCCCGCGTAAAGACCGCATGACGACCGTACGACTCATTCCTTGTCTCGACATCAAAGACGGCCGCGTGGTCAAGGGCGTCAACTTCGTGGGCCTTCGCGACGCCGGAGACCCGGTTGAGCTCGCGAAGTTCTACGACGCCGAAGGCGCCGACGAACTGGTCTTCCTGGACATCACCGCTTCGCACGAGGGGCGCGCGCCGGTTATCGCCCTCGCGGAGCGGGTGGCCGAGCAGGTGTTCATCCCGTTCACGGTGGGCGGTGGCCTGCGCCGAGTCGAGGACATTCGGGAGGCACTGCGGGCCGGTGCCGACAAGGTGAGCCTGAACACGGCGGCGATTCAGTCGCCCGAGCTCGTCACCGAATCGGCGATGCGATTTGGCTCGCAGTGCGTCGTCGTAGCGATCGATGCCCGCGCGGCAGGCGAAGGGCGCTGGGAAGTCTACACGCACGGCGGTCGCCGGCCAACGGGGCTGGACGCCGTCGAGTGGGCCCGAAAGGTGGCCGAACTCGGCGCGGGGGAGATCCTGCTCACCAGCATGGACGGCGATGGAACCCAAGCGGGCTACGATCTTGGCGTAACCCGCGCGGTGAGCGAAGCGGTCGGCATCCCGGTCATCGCCAGCGGCGGAGCGGGTAAACCAGAGCATCTTGTGGATGCGATCCGCGACGGAAAGGCGGACGCGGTCCTGCTCGCGAGCATCGTCCACGACGGCGTTTACCGTGTACACGATTTGAAGAAGGCGATGTCCGCGGCCGACTTGCCCATGCGGCTGATGTAGAGGACCTGTCGGACACTTAGGCAGACGCCGAAAGTCGAAGCTGGCCGCCAGAGCGATGGACCCTCGCTATGAATTCCCCATCCGTGAGCTCCCGCCCCCGCCGCGTCGGGTGCGGATCCGGCGCAAGCATCTCATCAGGGTCGTCGGCCTGGACGTCGTCAAGGCCGTGGCGTATGCATCGGTCTTCGGCGGCAGTGGATGGGTCGTGTGGCAGCTCAGTTCTTGGGTATCGGCCGACCCGATTTTTCCAACCCTGCTGCGTGCGGTCGGTGCCTTCTTGATGATCCTCAGCTTCCTGATGGCCTGCAGCCTCGCGGTCCTCGTCGCCGAGCTGCCGCAACTTCGGCGGCATTGGAATCTCATGCGGCACGCACGGTCCACTCTAGCCGTGGTGACCGACTCCGCCGTCCGGCACGACATGACCTACGGTCTAAAGCAGCATTGGATCGAGTTCGTCTACGTCGACGAGCAGGGGCGGCCGACGACGGCTGAGATAACCCGGAGCGAGGACCCCGGCCTCAAGGCTGGACATCAATTCACGGTTCTCATCGATTCGAAACGGCCGAAGAAGCCGCTGATCTGGGCCGAGGCGGCCTTCGACGTCGTCTCGCCGACGGAAGCGCAGCAACGCCTTCGCTGATGGTGTCTACTACGCGAAAGGGCCCGTCCCCGGAGTACCGACGACGGGCCCTTTCCACTGCGAGCGGGTGCGCGTTACTCCACGTTCAGGTAGATCGTCTCGTCCTTGCTCTTGCCACCGATCTCGGTGCGAACCAGGATCGGAATCACGCCCTTCGTTCCTGCCGGGATCTCAAGCTCGAACACGCGACGAACGCCGCCGCGGGGGCTGGAGATGATGAACCCCTTGTCGTTCCCGCTGACCACGCGGAAGTTGTCCGGCGGCAGGAGGGTGATCGTGCCGTCCACGCGGCGCGGCGAGTTCGACCGGAGGAAGTAGGTGAGGCGGACGGTCTTTGGCTGGTCGGACGTGGTGAACCGCTCACGAACCAAGTCGAAGTCGACGACCGGAGCGATTCGGTAGCTCGTCTGGAGCAGCGCGGTGACGCCGTCGCTCGATGTCAGCTCGCCCCGCAGGATCCGGTAGCCGAGCTCCGCCTCCGGCTGGACCCGCGTACCGTAATCGACGAAGGCGCGTCCCTTGTTGTCGAAGCCAGGAAACGGAACGGTTAGCTCGTTCGTCGCGCGACGGGCGAACCCCTCGGTTCGTAGGCTCAGGCGCTGGATGCCCAGCTTGTCAGTGCCGTTGAAGGTCTCGCGGAGGCGAACGCTGTCGCCCGGCATCACCGCCACGCCCGCTCCTTCGGTCTTCCATCGCAACGCTGGCGCGAGCGCCGCCGCTCGCTGGAACGCGAGCGTGACTGGCGTCATAACGCGCGGGATGTAAGGCTCGATGGCTGCCGCTTCGGACGGAACCGAGTCCATGCGCAGCGAAAGCTTGGAATCGGGATCTCTCGGGAGCAGGCCGAGGTTCGGGTCGTTGAGGGTCACTTCGTACGTCGTGCCCGCCTCGCCCGTCGAGCTGGCCACGACGGCCGCCATGCCGATGCCCGGGAGCTCGACCCACTGCGGACCGGCTACTTGCGTGGCGTCCACGAGGCGGCCCATCACCCGATTGACTCCGTCCTTCGTGCCGACCCGGATCTCGAGGTTGTCGGCGCCGACGAGCCACCCGTTCGACTTTAGGTCGAGCGAAAGGATGAGATCGTGACCAGAGGGGACCGTCGCGGCGACGTGAAGCTTGCGAGGCTCCCACTGGAAGAACCCCTTCATTCCGGCTTCACCGATGATCGGGTCCCACTCCTCCTCCTCAAGCTTCCCGTCGATCTTGGGCGTGAGGGCGAGGCGGGCAGGCTCGGCCACGACGAACGGCGTCGAGAACGGCGCTGCCTGGCGGACGGGCGTAGGGTTCTCGGTCGCAACCGGAGGCTGGACCTGTGGCTCTTGGACGGCGAGCAGAGCGGAGAGGAGCAGAGAGATGGGCATGGCGGCTAACGGTGGACGGGGTTGGGCGTTCGGAGGTGGGGAGGGGCGGCTCTCCAAACGCCGAACGCCCAACACCGAACGCCGCTACAGTCTTACCCGTTCCGCTGCCGGTGCTCGCGGATGAATGCGGGAATATCGAGATCGCTCTCGTCGAACACCGCACTCGTGTCCTGCGTCTGACCGCCGCGATTGGCAATGCGCTCCCGAGCCTGCTGCACCACTTCGGCGCTCGTGGCCTGCGGCTGGACCGCCGGCTGCGGAGCCGGAACCGGATTGATCGGCTGGATCGGCGCGGCCGGAGCCGCCGGTTGTGGCGCGGGGTTGTTCACGGAAAACGTCGCCTCGGCGACGCGCTTCCCTTCCCGGCTGTACGGATTGAATCCGGTGGCTAGGACCGTGACTCGGACGGTTCCGTCCATCTCAGGGTCGACCACCGTTCCGAAGAAGATGTTGGCGTCCTCGGCGTCGCACAGATCCTGGATGTAGGCCATCGCCTCGTTCGCTTCGGCGAGCGTGAGGTCCTCGCTGCTCGTGAGGTTGACGAGAAGCCCCTTGGCACCATGGATGGTCTGCTCGAGCAAAGGCGAGTTCGTGGCCGACTGCGCTGCCTGGAGGGCTCGCTGATCGCCCACGCCGTAGCCGATGCCCATGAGGGCCGGTCCGGCATTCTGCATCACGGCGCGAACGTCGGCGAAGTCGACGTTGATCTGTCCCGGGATGGTGATGATGTCCGAGATGCCTTGGACACCCTGGCGCAGAACGTCGTCCGCCACGCGGAACGCGTCCACGAGGGTCGTCTTGCGCTCGACCACGCTGAGCAGGCGATCGTTGGGGATGGTAATGATCGTGTCGACGCGGCCCATGAGCGAGGTCACGCCTTGCTCAGCGAGTCGCGCTCGGCGCGGACCCTCGAAGGTGAACGGCCGGGTCACCACCGCGACGGTCAACGCGCCGATCTCTCGGGCGAGGTCCGCAATGACGGGGGCCGCGCCGGTGCCGGTGCCGCCGCCCATGCCGGCGGTGATAAACACCATATCGGCGCCCTCGAGCACCTTGCGGATCTCCGCCTTGCTCTCCTCCGCCGCGCTCTTGCCGATCTCGGGGTTACCGCCCGCACCCAAGCCACGGGTGAGATTCAGACCGAGTTGCACCTTGCGTGCCGCGCCGCTGAGGTCTAGCACCTGGACATCGGTGTTCATCGCCATGAACTCGACTCCCTTGATGCCGCTCTCGATCATGCGCTGGACGGCATTGCTGCCGCCGCCGCCGACGCCGATGACCTTGATGACCGCGTTGTTGCTACCTGCCACGTTGAAAATTCCTACCTTCGACCGCTGCTGCGGAAGCATCTATTGTAGATTTCTCGCCGCTCGAAACAGTGTTGGTTGACAGCAGTTGGGTTGAAAACGGATCATCCTGCGATAGCACCGTGATAGGGCAGACCGCAATGGAAGCATGGCTCGCGTTGCAGCGCGGACTTCGCGATCGACCGGCACGGAAGGACGATCCGGCGTCAGCAGCCCCTCACGGTCCCACTCAACTCCGGTCGACGAAAGGTCGTCGGCGCTAGTTCTTGCCGCCAAGCATGGAGAAGAGGCTGCGGACGCGCTCTTTCCAACCCTGCGAGCCGGTCGCCGGCGCAAGCTCGTCGTAGCACTGGATCCCGAAGCGCGCAAGGCCGATCGCGGTCGCGAGGCCGGGCTGGCGCGGGAACTTTGCCCCAAGTTCCGGCTCTGCGACTCGAACCCGCATGTGCTTGAGAACCTCGTCGAAGAGCTTGTCAGTGCCCGGGAGTTGCGCGCCGCCGCCCGTGAGCACCAGACCACCCGGAAGCATGCCGACCAAGCCGCTCTTCTCGACGTGCTGGCGCACCATCACCGCGAGCTCGCGCATGCGGCTCTCGATGATCTCGCACAGCACTCGCCGCTGAAGCGGGCGAGCGACTGTCTGGCCGATCTGCATCACTTCGACGCTATCCCGCTCGGGGACGAGCTTGGCCATCGCGTGGCCGCTCTCGAGCTTCAGTCGCTCGGCCTCCTCGGGAGACGTTTTGAGAAGCTTGCTTAGGTCACTCGTGACCAGCGCCGAGGCCACTGGCAGCGTCGCGCTGTAGACAATTGAGCCGTTGGCGAACACGGCGACGTCGGTCGTGCCGCCACCGATGTCGACGACAACCGTGCCGAGGTCCATCTCCTCGGGCGTGAGCACGCCGATTCCGGAGGCGAGCGACTGAAGCACCATCTGATCCACGCGGCGGCCGCCGCGCTGAATGGCCTTCTCGATGTTCTGGATGGCTGTGGTCTGGCCCGTGACGATGTAGGTCACGACCTCAAGCTTGCCGCCACTCATTCCGATCGGCTTCTTCACGTCACGCTGCCCATCCACCTTGAACTCACGGGGGAGGGCCTGGATCTGCTCGCGGTCGGGCGGAAGCACCAGGGCGCGGCTGTGGTTGATGACCTCCATCACGTCCTGATGGGTGATCAAGCGGGAGCGCGGCACGATCGGCTTGAAGCCTTGGGCGTTCATTCCCTCGGTGTGGGTGCCCGAGATGCCGACGATGATCGAGGTCACGTCGTGCCCGACGTCCTGCTGAACCCGGCGCATCACGGCGTCGACCGCGCTGGTCGTTTCCTCAAGGTCGGCGAGAACGCCGCGACGCATCCCTTTGCACGGGAGCGTCGCGACGGACTGCACTTGGATCCCGTCCGGTCCATCGGCCGTTGCGGCAACGGCGGTCACCTTGGTCGAACCAAGATCGAGGACGGTTACGAGATCGCTCTTCATTAATGGGTCTCCGGCTGGCTGAGGGCACTCTGCGCGAGTGCCTGCAGCCGCTTCCGCTCCTTGGCGTCATGCCATTTTGTCAGAGCGGAGCGCCGGATGAGACTGAGATTCGTAAAGATGCGGGCACCAAGGACCAGGGCAACCGCAAGAAAGAGGTTGATGTAGATCTGATCGCCCAGCCACGCGAGGAAGCCCGCGATCGCGACGTTCGAGACGAAGCCGGTCACGAAGACGTCGGAACGGAACTTCCCTTCCATGCCGCCCCGGATGCCGCCGCAGACGGTATCGAACCCCGCGAGGCATGCGACGGCCAGATACTGCCCGCCCGCGCCCGGGATTGGACCCACCTTCACGATGAGCGCCAGGACCATGCCCAGCAACAGAGAAACCAGGGGGATAAGGAGGATCACTTGCTTTCCTTAGCGTCGGATGAGTCCGCTTCCGAGTCCTTGGGAACGGCCGCCACCTTCGTCGCCGTCGTGCCGGTATAGGCCGGCAGGCGCATGGAGGTGACCTTTTCGATTTGCACCATCTGAGCGTCGTACTGACGAATCTCAGCGAGGGTGCCTCCCGGCATGTTGAGTCCGCCGAAGAGCGTCTCCGGGTCTCCGATTGCCCGGACCACGACGGGGCTAGCGATCTTCACGTCGTTGACGAGAATCGTCGGGCCGACGCATCGGAGGCTGCTGCGGCCCGCCACGCGGTGCCCATTCACGGAAATCGCCTCGGCGCCCGCGGCGAAGAGTTCGTTGACCACGTGCAGCACGTCTCGGTCGTGGATCACCGCGTCCGGGTTCGCCGCCACGTTGCCACCGAGTCCGGTGTCCGTCTTGCCGCTGTCGGCGAGGGTCACGGCGACGCCGGGTCCTTCGACTTCGGTGAGCCCCGCGAAGACCTTCATCTCCTGCAGGCTCTCGTTCAGCAGCTGGGAGGCACCGCCCTTCTTAGCCAACTCGTTCTCTAGCCGAGTCTTCTCCTCTTGGAGCTTCTGGACCTCGGCAGTGGTCTGCTGGAAAGCCTCGAGGTCGACCTGCGCCTCACTGACGCGCGAGCGCTGATCCTGCCGCAAGAAGTCGCTGCGCGAGGTACGGGTCTCCTTCGTCACCCACGCCAGCGAAATCATGAATCCGAGAACGACGCACATGGCGCTCACGGGCACCACCCATGACTGGTTTGAGATCCGCGAAACGAACGGGTTCAATCTAGCTATTCCTTGGACGAATCCTGCAGAGGGACGACGGACGGGCTCTCGGGTTGCGTGAGGTTGAGAAGCTCAACCTTGGATAGTTCATCCGGATCGACTCGAAGACGGTCCTTGAGTACGGCCAGCTTTTTATCCAGGTCTTCACTTGACCCTAGGATCACGCGCCCCGCGCCCATATTTAAGCACAGGACCCCTCTGTCATCCACTTGGATTCTTACGTCGCCGACGTCCTGGAGCATCCGCCCTTCCTGGGCAAGTTTCACAAGACGCTGCGCATCCCACGAGCCAGCTAGGGTCAGGAGGGTCGGAGGACCACCCCGCGGCAGGTCCAGCGTTGGGAGATTCTCCGGAACTTCACCCGACGCATAGAGGACCCCGTCCGCATCCGCGAGGATGTTCGGCTGGTTGTGCAGCCGCGCCACCGGCTGGCGATAGCGCACTGTAAGCACACCGTGGCCGAACGGATTGCGGGTGAAGGAAGCGCTCCTCACCTCGGGCAATTCCATCACGGCCGATTCGATCGCTCGAGCATCGATCTGGGCGCACGGCTTGTCCTGGACTCGCTCCGCGATCGTTCGAATTCGTTCGCGATCGAATCGCTTGGCGCCGTCGACGCGCACCGTCGTCACGCGAGTGACCTGACTGTAGAGCGAGCCCGCTCCGAGGTTGGCGAGCAGGAACAGCACGATGAACGGCTTCGGCCGGAGCCGAGTGCGCTTTCGCTTATGCCTTCGCCGCATCTCTCGCTAGCGCATCCTCCACGAGTCGCTGACACAGCTGCTCGAACGGAATCCCGGCTGCTGCAGCACTGTTCGGCAGCAGTGAGGTCCCCGTCATTCCGGGGAGCGTGTTCACCTCGAGCACGAACAGCTCGGCCGCCTCGGACTCTGGGTTTCGGACGATCATGTCCGTCCGCGTCGCTCCCGCGCAACCGAGAGCGCGGTGCGCCTCGAGCGCGATCCGCTGAGCTTCGACCAGCACCGAGGCGGGCAGCCGAGCCGGAACGATCTCTTCCGTCGCTCCCGGCGTGTACTTGCTCTCAAAGTCGTAGCGCCCACTGGTCGGAGCGATCTCGACGGGAGGCAGGGCCTCGCCGTCCAAGACGGGAACGGAAATCTCCATCCCTTGCACCCACTCCTCGACGAGTACGGAGTCGTCGTACGCGAAGGCGTTTGCGATGGCGGAGCAAACATCCTGCGATCGCTCGACGAATCGGAGGCCGACGGTCGAGCCTTGAGCGTTCGGCTTCACGATGAGAGGCGGCTGAACGTCGAACTCCTGATCCGGATCGGTCAAATGAGCACCTCGCGGAACGCGAATGCCCACAGCCTCAAGGACCCGCTTAGTCATCGCCTTGTCCATCGCGATTGCGCTCGCCTGAATCCCGGAGCCGGTGTAAGGGACGTGCAGTAGCTCGAGTAGCCCTTGGATGGCGCCGTCCTCCGCGTGAGTACCGTGCACCGCAAGGAACGCCAGGTCGGGGCGATTCGCTCCGACAAAGGCGGTGAGGTCTCCTTTGCTGAGGAGGAGGTCCGTCATGTCGACGAGCCGCGACTTGTGGCCGAGCTGCTGGAGCGCAGCGTGGATCGCTCGTCCGGAAAGCAGCGACACCTCGCGCTCGGCGCTGTCGCCGCCGTACAGCACGGCGATGTTCAGCCCCTGTGGCTTGGCGCTCGCAGTTCCCCGCTCGAGCTCCTTCACAAGGGCGGGCGCAAACTCGGCGATGTTGCCGGCTCCCATCCCGACCACCACGTCTCCAGGCTGGACCATCTTCGCCACCTTGCGCGCGAGAAGCTGACGGCTCGGGACGTAATGCACCGGCTTCGTCACGCGCTCGGCGATTCGGGCCGAGCTGACCCCAGGCATCGGCTCTTCACGCGCGGGATAGATGTCCGTGAGGACGACCTCGTCCGCTTCATTGAGCGCCGCGGCGAACTCGGCGATCAGCGGCGCGGTGCGCGAGTAGAGGTGAGGCTGGTACGCCACCAGGAGCCGTCGGCTCGGATACTTCGACTTGATCGCCTTGAGCGACGCCTCGATCTCGGTCGGGTGGTGGGCGTAATCGTCCATCACGGTCAGGTCGCCGTCGTAAAGGACCTGCAGCCGACGCTCGGCACCGGTGAACTGCGCGATTCCTTGCGCCGCGAGATCGACATCCGCCCCGGCGAGCGCGCACGCCATGAGAGCCCCGCTGGCGTTGAGCTGATTGTGCCGCCCTGGCAACGCGAGGTGTTGCGCGAGCAGGTCTCCACCGCCACGCCCCGCGACAGCGAGATCCATCTTATTCGCGACCTGGCGCGCCCACTCCTCCGAGAGGCCGTACGGCATCGCGCGGACTTCGGCGAGTTCCGCCACCTCGGCCGCGCCGCGGTCCTCGGCGCAGTACACCAGCCATCCCTCCGGCGGCAGCTTCTGGACGAACCGCAGCATGCTGTCCCGCAAATTCTCGTAGTTGCCGTGGAAGTCGACGTGATCGAGCTCTAGGTTGGTGAGCACGACGATATGAGGGTCGATGTCGTGGAGGGCGTCGTACGCCTCGCACGCTTCGACCACCGCCCACTCGCCGTCTCCCTCCACCACCGGGCCGCCCCACGCCGGAATGGCGGCGCCGACGACGACAAGCGGCTCCGTCTGCGCCGCGACGAGTCCGCTGCCCGTCATACCCGTCGTAGTCGTCTTGCCGTGGGTACCGGTGATCGCGATCACCTTCTTCCCCTTCAGCACCCAGCCAAGCGCCTGCGATCGCCGCACCATTGGGATCCCGAGCTCGCGCGCCCGTGCGATCTCAGGACTGCGTTCGAGATCGATCGCGTCGGTGACGATAAGCGCGTGGCCCGACGTGAGCCCCTCGCCCGAGTGACCGATGCGAACTTGGATACCTTCATCCGTCAGCCGCTGCGTCTCTGGCGAGGCCGTTGAGTCGGTTCCGACGACCTCGTACCCCCGATGCTTGAGCATGCGGGCAAGAGCGCTCATACCGGCCCCACCGATTCCCACGAGGAAGAACCGCGTGTGACCGTCGAGGGCATCGCGGTGGCTGAAAAACTGGCTGATCTCGTCGCGCTTTCTCATCGGCGGGCTCCGGCGGCTTCGATCCGTTCGACGATGCTCTCGGTCGCGAGGGGCAGATCCCAGGCGGCGAGTGCCTCCGCGGCACGGGACTGTCGTTCGGGATGGTCCACCCACTGGCGGATCATTCCGGCGAGGTTGTCTACCTCGGTTGCGGTAACGGGGCGGTCTGCCTGCTCAAACAAGCTGGCGGCCTTCATCTCGACGAACTCCAGCGCGTTGTGCCGCTGGTGATCGTCTGCTGATTGTGGCAGGGGAACGAGGACGGACGGGAGGCGAAAGGCCGCGAACTCAGCCAGCGTGCCGCCACTGCGTGCGACCGCGATCGTCGCCTGCTGATAGGCCGACATGAGTTCGTCCGTCTCAAGGTACGGCACGAGCCGATACCGGTCGCCCAGCTTTAGGGGCTCGATCTCGGAAGCGACCTGATCGTAATTGGCCTTGCCGGCCGCATGGATGAATCGAACCTCCGGCAGCTCGCGCGCCGCCTTCGGCACGATGCCATTCAGGAAAGCCGATCCTTGGGAGCCGCCGACGACGAGAACCGTCGGTTCGCTGGGCGCGCGTCCGGCGGCGGCGTCGCGTAACGCTCGGCGCACGGGCTGACCCGTGCGGGTCGCCGCCTTGGCGTACCGCTCCGTCGCTTTGAAGACGCACGTAAAAGCGTGAGCCTGCGGTGCGAACATCAGGTTCGTTCTCCCGGGCACAGAGTTCGCCTCATGGATCACGAACGGAATCTTCAGCGAACGGGCGGCGTGGACCACCGGCGCGGCGCTGTAGCCGCCGGTCGAGAACACAGCGTCCGGACGCTCGCGCCGCAGGGCACCCTTGGCGGATACGGTGGCGCGAAGCAGGCCGACGAGCGAGCGCCACCCTCGAGGGGTGCGCAAGCTGTAAAGGGGAGCGCTCGGAAACCCTTGGAATGGGATTCCGAGTTGGGCGCACGCTGCGCTCTCCTGCCCCCGAAGGGAGCCTAGGTAGCGGAGCTCGGCCCCGCGCTCGGCGGCCAGTCGACCGACCTCAAGCGCGGGATAGACGTGCCCGCCGGTTCCGCCACCGGTTACGACCAGCCTCAAGCTCTCCCTCCTTCTGAACTGGAACCGGCGCGAGGCAGGACTGGCAAACGCCGACCGCCAGCCAAAGCGCCACAAGACTCGACCCGCCCGAGCTGATGAACGGCAGCGGGATGCCGATGGCGGGCAGGAAGCCATTTGCCATCATCACGTTCACGCACGCCTGGATGCCGAGCCAAGCGGCGACGCCGAACAAGACGAGCGAGCCGAAACGAGTGGCCGCCTTCCCCGCCATGTAGAGCATCCGCCAGACGATCGCGCCCACCACGCCGAGCGTTGCCAGCGCGCCGAGGAGTCCGAACTCCTCACCGACGGTCGCCATGATGAAGTCCGTGGTCGTCGCGGGCAGCACGTGCTTGGCTCGTCCCGCGCCGGGTCCAACTCCCGTGACGCCACCGCTCGCCATGGCAAGTTCGGCCTGCACCGTCTGGAATCCGATGTCGTCGACGTTGTCGGCGTGCCACCGCTGCGTGTGGTTCGTGATCCGCTCGAGTCGGTACGGCTCCTTGGCCACGAGCATTCCGGTGCCGAGGCCGGCGAGAATGACCGCCGCCACCATCGACTTCTTCGTCACGCCGCCGGGGAGGAACATCGCGAAGGCCGTCGCCGCGACGACGGCGCCGGTGCCGAGGTCCGGCTCCTTCTCGATCAGCACCACCGCGACCAGCACCCAGAGC
>Ga0164290_1000994_pt1 | contig 60422 bp, 61 predicted proteins | sample Micstemetagenome_FD_108782 | JGI IMG/M metagenome (GOLD analysis project Ga0164290, IMG submission 108782) | Contaminated culture microbial community from soil near Moab, Utah, USA - Microcoleus steenstrupii SON62 (Illumina Assembly) | ecosystem: Environmental > Terrestrial > Soil > Soil crust...
GCTTATTTCAATAAAATAAACCCCGGTCTTTAACTCCGGTATCTGCAGTTCATACTTTTTTGCAGCATTTACTTTTACTGTTCTTTTAATAACTCCCTTATTATCGTACACTCTGATTGTTTTTATAGTAAGCACATCCTGCTCCTGCTGGGTAACCGTTTTGATATCACAGGGTGGTGGGATATTGATCACCGTTATAGCAGCGTATCCGTTCGATGGATTGGGTGACACCCGGTACCTGCTTTCGCAACCACCACCGCCGCCACCGCAGGTAATTGCTTTAAAGCCATAGCTGTTGATAACGCTGCCACATGCGTTGGAAGCCTGCAGACGGAATACAGCAGTTTGCCCAACAGCCCAGAAATAAAAATTGACATTATTACCGCTTTGAGACCAGCTTGTATTGGTTGGATTGGCTGCTGTTCTTGTCCATGATACAGAACTGGCGCCCCATACCGGCATATTGGTGTAGGTTGTTTGAAGATTACAAACATTATTGTAACTGGCGGTAGTACCATTCCATATCTGGAGTGGAGGATTATTACCGCCGACAACGGGAATACCTATAGTTACAACCCGGTTGATTGTTGAGGTAACGCCACAGGTGGTAAAGCTTGCGCTAAGTGTAACACTACCGTTGTTTATTTTAGTAACAGTTACTTGTTGCCCGTTGGTTGTTATACTGGCTATTCCTGTTGCTGGTGATATAGTCCATGTAACGGTTGAACCCCTTTGTATTCCCGGCACCCCAAAAATGCCTGACGAACAAACTGGGCTGGTTCCTGCTATCGCAAATGGGTTTGAACATTCAGGCGAACAGTTTTCCTGGTTAGGCAACAGCTCCATTTCCTTAAATAAAAATCTTGCATTACGGGCTGTAAAACGCATGGAAACATTATTGTACAGCGACTGTGAAGCGTTGGTTTCCTGGGCTATATAGGTATTTCCTTTAGAAAGAAAAGAAGGGTTGCTTCCATTTACAAATTTTTGGGTGAAAGTGCCGCTGTTAAAAGGATCCACGTCTAAAGCGCTGCCTACTGGCAAAGCTGTGTATTGAGTGGTAAATACACCTGAATTGTAGGCATACGCTTTTGCAAAGGAATAAAATTTAAGTGCTACAAATTTATATTTAATAGCAAAAATAAGTTGATCATTGGTATACGCCCAATTGCCAATAAAAGTTTGAAAATTGCGTAGTTCACTAAAATCAAGAATTGTGTTGAATGAACCAGGCACACCATCTACTGCAAGGTAACTTGCCGATGCCTCAGCTTTTTCATCGTAACCTCGTTTAACTACCTCCACAAGACCAAATAATGTGAACTTAAATACTGTTTTCAACTCTGCAACTTTTCTTTCAGATACATTCTGTGCCGGTATAGAACTGGCATACACTGCACATTCGTATTTTAATTCACTGATAGGCAGCGTAACTAAAGTAATGCCAAACACAGACAATTTTGCTTTAACCCCGGTTGCCGTGCCCAGTCCAAACTCCATGAACTTTCTGCCTGCCGCAAAAAGTGGTGCCGCACATTCGTTGCCCAGGCTGGTTGGTACAAACTGGTATGGCTGTGCACCTGGTGCAAAATCTACCATGCTGCGGTAGGTGGTATTCATAAAAGTGTTTGCGCTGTTGTCAACGTCAGATGTGGCCCGGTACAGCAGCGTTTCTACATTAATGGGGGCATTTAAAAAAGCCACTGTTTCGGCATAGTCAGGAAAAACAGTTGCAGCAGTAACACCAAAATAGGAAAAATTGCCGAGCATACGGCTCAGGTGCTGCAGCCCAAGGGCAATATTGGCGCCCCGGTGTGGTGCATCATGTGTAATGAGCAGCCGGGTTTCTGTGGGGGTGCCAGGAAAATTCTTTGTCATATTGGCCAAAGCATACCGGGCGTGCAAGCCGCCTGTGCCAATACCCATTACTACATTTTGCTCCCGCCTGTTGCTTCGGTTATCAAACTGTTTGGCATTGTTCACTGCATTGATTGCTGCCTGTACTACCGCAGCATTGCGTACAATACCATCCATGCCATCGTTAAAATTAATAAATACCAAATCGTATCTTGCGATGTCATCAAGTTGTTGATTGAAATCATATGACAATCTTGGTTCGTCTAATGCATTTAAAAAACTTGAAAAATCGTATGGTTGGTTCTGTAAAGAAGGAGCAATTGTAAATGCATCCATATTCTCCACAATAATCAAGGGTTTGCGTAAATTACCCGGCGATGCTTGCTTACTGCTATAAATTACATTAATGGTAGCGCCACTGTGTACCCCAGCAACCGCCGCAATATTACCCCATGATGGCGGTGTAGTGATATTGATGGGCTGATAGCGTCCTCCTACAGATGGTACTGCCATCACATAATAATCCGAATAGCACTGAACAATACTGTTATCGCTAAGTGTAGCCTTTATGGTCCACACATAAGCCCCGGTATCTGCGTAGTTGATATTAATGGGGGTGTTGGCAGTAAGGGTTTGCAATCCGCCACCATTACCAAAGTTTATCTGCAACTGGCTAATGGTAAGGCTGGTATTGCCCCATACCATATTGCTGCGGTAAATAAAGCTTTCGCTGCCATCTGTACTGTACTGGTTTACCGGCACTGCTGCAAACAGCCGCTTGCTTTCATAAGGGTTTTGGGTTCTGCCTGCTACATCATAAACCTTGCGCTGACTGGCATTATAACTAAGCAGGTTGGTAGTAAAGGCGTTTGACTTTACGTTGTTGTACTGTCCAATCAATATCGGTATTGCCGTGGGCAATGCAGGTGATGTGTTTGTTTTGATAGTATTATTTACAGTTGATATTGTTGCCATAGGGTTTGCCGATGTCCTACACCAGCCTGTAAATAATTGAAAATACAATAATCTCCAGGAGTTGAGTTCCATCCTGTTATTGGTACTTAACGTACCATTGTAAGTAGCCATGGAAATTGCAGGAAAACCATACTCCTCTAAATAACCATTTCCAATTTGATTCTTGTCTAAAGGCTGCATGATATATTGCAACAGACCCTGAATGGTACTACTATCCTGGCTTTTGCCTGTATTAGGCAATAGCAGTGCTAAAGCTGCAATGCAGCAAAAAATATTTTTTTTCATCTTAATGTGTTTGATTGTTTAAAATTTCATATCGAAACGTCCTTGAGTGATTTTAATAGTATCGCATCCCGGTGTATACAGAGTTGCATCAAAAACCCCGGCTATTATCTGCTCGTTTCTATTTAATTTATTAATTGTTAAAGATCCTATGCAATAAACATTTGATAATTGATTGAAATAGTCACAATTCCCTTTTTTAAATGATATGCTAAAAAGCGAAGTCTTAGAGAGATTAATGGTCGTTGGAATAGTTATAAAATTTAAACTATCCCTAATTCCTATTAAAAACTGTTCTGACATTGGTGTATGAAAGTTATATGCAACAATTCCAAATATTCCATTATTAAATCCTGGATCAAAATCAATACTCAAATTTGCTGTCCCATTATTACCTGCTGGCACCCATGGTACTCCATTCAATAAAAAACCCAATGTATTGGCACCGGTTTCTGTGGCAGGTGGCAGGCCAGGTATATCAGTGCTGGTATTGGGCTTTTCTTTACAACATTGTGTAAAACCAACAGCAATTGAAAGCAGCAGTATGTAAATTGTATGTTTCATATTGATAGCGTTTAACTAAAGAGAAAGTGCCTGGTTGTTTTGCTGCTTATGTTCTGAAAATAGTAAACCTGGAAAGATAGAGCGGCAGCCATTCATTAAAGGTATGCGTGTTTAGGTGAATTCTTTTACATGCCCTTTGCCTCCCCAAAGCAGAGTTTACAAAATTGCTTTGCCGGGATTTTGTCAAAAGCCCACCATCTGCAATACTATTTATAAGCGATTTTTTGTATCGCCGGAAAACAAAAAATAAAAGCAGCACTATATAAAAGAAAAAGAGTTTTGGGGGTTGCATGTTAAAGGGTTAAAGTAAAAGTAATATACAACTTTATTTTAGTTGTTTTGCTTTTTTATTTGTTATCAAATTAACAACAGCAGCAAGTGCTTATTCAAAAAATTAATTTAGCATCTGTAATCTATATGTACATCTTCTGTTGGTTGCTTTCGATGCAATGGAGGTGAATAATATTGTAAGTGAACATCGAAATTGCTGGAAAACCATATTCTTCCAGATAGCCAACTCCAATTTGATTCTTGTCGATAGGCTGCATGATATACTGCAACAGACCCTGAATAGTACTACTATCCTGGCTTTTGCCTGTATTAGGCAATAGCAATGCTAGAGCTGCCATGCAGCAAAAAATATTTTTTTTCATCTTAATGTGTTTGATTGTTTAAAATTTCATATCGAATCTTCCGTTTGTAATTTTGATGCTATCGCAACCCATTTTATAAAGGATTACATTAAACGAACCTGCAACAAGTCTGTTTATTCGATCCAGTTTTGATATCGTGATAAGCCCACTTGACTCAGTTTCATTTTCAATTGAAAGCAGATAACAGTTTACTTCCTGGTAAAATCTAAAACGGAAAATGGATGTGCGACTTAAGGATATTGTATAGGGTGTATTTTTTAGGTTAACACTATCAATAATGCCAAAACCGAAATATTCGATATCTTGGCTACCAGAAATTCTATATCCAGAAATTCCCATAACTCCATTATCTATTCCCGGATCAAAATCAATACTCAAATTTGCTGTGCCATTATTACCTGCTGGTACCCATGGTTCTCCATTCAATAAAAAACCCAATGTATTGGCACCCGTTTCTGTAGCAGGCGGCAGGCCAGGTACATCAGTGCTGGTGTTTGGCTTTTCTTTACAACATTGCGTAAAGCCAACAGCAATTGCCAGCAGCAGTATGTAAATGGTATGCTTCATATTGATAGTGTTTTAACTAAAGAGAAAGTGCCCGGTTGTTTTGCTGCTTACGTTCTGAAAATAGTAAACCTGGAAAGATAGAGCGGCAACCATCTATTAAACGTATGTGTATTTAGCTGAATCCTTTTAACTGCCCTTTGCTTGCCAAAAGTTAGATTTGCAATATCACTTTGCCGGGATTTTGTCAAAAGCCCACCATCTGTAATACTGTGTATAAGCGATTTTTTGTATCGCCGGAAAACAAAAAATAAAAGCAACACTATATAAAAGAAAAAGAGTTTTGGGGGTTGCATGTTAAAGGGTTAAAGTAAAAGTAATATACAACTTTATTTTAGTTGTTTTGCTTTTTTATTTGTTATCAATTTAACAACAGCAGCAAAGCCGCAGTCCTGGTTTGTGAATCACGAACTTTTCCTTTTGATCTGTCTTTAAATAACTGTACCGGGTATCCTAAGTATCCCGCCAATGCATTCGAGTGCCAGGAGACTATATACGTGTTAGACCACGTGCTTGAAATAAAATTAAGCGTAGGAAAGAATTGCTCTATTATTGATTTTCATATTTTACCAGTGCTTGATGAAATCCATTCACTAAGCCTGAACTATTTTTAACGCTACTAAATGTTATGCCTCCAATGGGTTGCCATCCATCCCTTATATAAGCAATCACCATTCCCTCTAATATTCTATAGTCCTCTTCGGACACAAGCGTATAGTCGATAATTTTATCCTTCATAAAAATGTGTTTATTTCTTTTTAGCTGCTTTCTTTTTGGGTGCAGGATTACCCTTTACGGCTGCTGCCATGATATTATGAAAGGTATTAGAAGCCTCTTTGGCTGATTTCTTTTTTGCTTTTGCCATATAGTAAAGGTATTGGTTTAGTGGCTAATCTTACATATCAGTACCCCCATAGTGACTTACTAAATTTATTATCACACCCCCTTTTTTTTATTTTTATTTTTTTTCTCCCTCTATCTAAATAAATCCATATCTTTACCGCATGAAGGGGTATAAAACCTAAGTAACCCCTCCAAGTAAAGAGATGGCAAACCCAAAAGACGTTGTTTATGATACCTTGTTCAACAAATTCATAGAGTTAGAGAAACAAGACAAAGAGTTGGACGCAAAGTATCTGGCCGACAAGCAGAAATTAAAGGATGATCTTGCATCACTCACTGAAGTTTTAAAGAAATTGAAGGGTGGTGAACCAATTGAACGTACAAAACTAAATAATCACAAATCAAAAGATGAAGAAGTTGATTTAAGTATCTATCCTATTACGGGCAGCTTAAATAAAAAAGCAGATTTCATTATTAGGGAAAGTAACAGGTTTTTGAAATTAAAAGAGATTTCAGACTACATATTAAAAAAGGAACCCAATGTCACCAACGTTTTGGCCCTCAATCATCAGCTTGGAAAAGCCATATACAAATTTAGAGGGAGCGGCAAAATTGTAGCCTACAAAGTAAATAACTCCGTTAAAAATGCTTTCTATGGATATCCGGAGTGGCTGGATGAAAAAGGTGAGGTATTACCCGAATATATGTATGATAAAAACATGGTACTCGGATTAGAGGAACAATATTCAGATTCAATACAAAACACACTCGAATTATGAATAAATAGAAAAAGAGCCAACCATTCCCCGTAGAAAGCGAATAACTGACTCAATTTCAAGAAATTAAATAGACGTGAACTGCCGGTAGTTTAATGGATAAAATCTATCTACCTAAAGATAAGACGTAGGTTCGACCCCTACCCGGCATCTTTTTGTCTTACAAATATACAGAAAAAAAAATAAAAGGGCAAAATTATTTGCCCCCTTAAAAATATGGTATCGTTTGTTGTGCCAGAGTTTTAGCCATTCCCCACATTAGAGGGAGTAGTATAAACGACCAGATTCATAACCTGGATTCCGTACACGCTACCTTACGATGCCGACCAGAGATAACAGTCGCCCCATTTCTATGGGGCTTGTTATTTGTAAAAATAGTCAAATAATAATAAAGAAAAAATTTGTTTGTCTTACAAATTGTCTTACATTTGTCTTACAATGAAGGACGGCAAAAACGATACAATCACTTTCAGGACTACAAAAGAGTTAAAAGAAGCACTACAACAGATGGCAGATAAAGAAAGGCGTACACTTAGCAACCAGATAGAAGTATTGCTGGAAGCGGCGGTTAAAACCTCTAAAAAGAAGTAACAATTTTTTTTACCCTTACTGTAAGACAAAGTAGGACAAAATAAAAAAGATGAAAACATTCAAGTCAATATTAGAGTTTCAGAAAGAGTTTAGCAGCGAAGAAAAGTGCCGGGAGTATTTAGAGCAACAGCGCTGGAATGGTACACCAGCCTGTCCCTTCTGCGGCTCTATAAACGTCCATCGTTTCCCTAATGGTAAAATATTCAAGTGCAGGGAGAAGGGTTGCAGATCAAAGTTTTCTGTGACTGTGGGAACGATTTACGAAAACTCAAAACTGCCATTGACCAAATGGTTTTTGGCTACTTACATTTTATCTGTTCACTCTAAAGGTATCAGCAGTTTACAATTGGCTGGCTGGCTGGGTTGCACACAAAAAACTGCCTGGCATTTAAACCACCGTATCCGTGAAATGCTGACAGATAAAGCACCGGAATTACTTGAAGGAATTGTGGAGGTTGATGAAACGCTTGTAGGTGGCTCTTTAAAAAATATCCATGCTAGCAAAAAGAAAAGGCTGAACCTAAAAAGGGATGATAATAAAACTATGGTATTTGGCGCTATTCAGAGGGATGGCAAAGTAAGGACAAAGGTAATTCCAGAAGTAACAATAGAAAGCATTGGCGACGCAATAACTGGTTTTGTTGCCGTTGATAGTACTATGGTATCTGATGAAAACAGGGCTTACAATAAAGTTGGTGAAAAATATAAGCATAGAAGGGTAAACCACAGGAACGGAGAATATGTACGCAAAGAAGATATTAAGGTTCATACAAACAGCATAGAAAGCTACTGGAACATTTTAAAGAAGCAAATTGACGGCATCCATCATTCAGTAAGTCCAAAGCATTTACAACGCTACTGCAATGAAAATACCTTTAGGTTCAACAACCGCAAAGCTTTTCAGGATGAAAGGTTTGCTGCTGCATTGGCTAACTGTAATGGTTCATTAAAGTATAAAGCATTAACTGGTAAAATATGAGCAACGGAGAATATTTAATTGAAATGGGCAAAAGGATTAGGGCTATTCGCCAATCCAAAGGTATATCGTTACAACAGATGGCATTACTGGCATCAAACCATAAAAGTTGTTTATCTGATATTGAAACAGGCAAAATGAATGTCAAGGTAATTGCACTTAAACGGATTGCCGATGTACTAGAGGTTGATGTAAAAGACTTTCTGTAAGGCTGCAATTAGCAGCCTTTTTTGTTACATTTACTTCAATGAAATTTCTAAAAGCTATCTGGAAAATGATAAAGGGCTTCCTTTGTCCAACAAAAAAGGATTGGGCAGACTTTGCTAAAAAACATAAAAATGACCCAGACAGCAGTTTTTATGACCCTGATTAAAATTGAGACTAACTTAGCAATTCAGATTTTTTTCCCCTCTGTGGTCTAACACGTATATAGTGTCCAGTGCCACGAACGCAGGCGGATGGGCAGGCGGAGATCAACTGCCTATTCCGTTTGTTGGTATTAAAACTGCACCCGTACCCCAGCAAACAAACGTTGATGAGTAAGGTTTATTTGTTCATTTTTAAAGGTAGTGGTACCATCCAGATAGTTCCAGCTGCCATCTACAGATAAAGCCCTGCTGATGCGGTATTCAACATACAAGCCTCCACAAATACCTGAACCATCCACACCTGTAAAACCACCGCCGGTTCCGCTCCGCGATTCCAATATATAATTTAAAATGCTATATCCTATTTTGGGATACAGCAGGCACTTGTTTTGCCCATCAAGGGAAAATGCATAAGCATAATACAGGGTATTTGTATTGATGGATATATAATTTGTTTGCCCGGGCATAGTTGCTGCAGCCACAGGAGATTGCCTGCTGTTTGTAAACTCCCAACTCAGGAAATGATTTTTCCTTCCCACCTTCACACCAGCTTCAAAACCAAACATAAAGGGTTGAAAACGGTTTACAGCTGATCTGAAATCAGCCGGCCACCAGTTTTTAAAATTTCCAGAAGGGATCGCATAACCAACCGGAACCCTTATAAAAAATCTTTTACTTGTAAATGGGTCATTTTTACCGGGCTTTACCAGGTTACAGTTTTCTGTAAACAACATTTTTTTTCTTTCTGCCAGCTCATCAAATTGAGGACCTGGTATTTGTTGGTACTTCATTATAACCTGAAAGAATTCATCCTCCAGTTTTATTTCAAAATAATAAACGGCTCCACTTTTTACTTCCAGTTCCGTTTCGGTTGTTTTTTTTCCCATCCGCTTGCCTGATTCTTGTGCTGCTAAAAAATAAGTGCCTGGTTCTACATCAAAATAAGTGAACGTATTCCTGGTGAATTTGCACACTAATTCCCTGTTGATAAAGAAGGAAGCTTTGTGTAAGACAACAAGCGGCTCTGTAAGCTCCACCACATGGAACAAAACAAAAATTCTTGCTTTTCCAACCGGGAGTTCGTTCTGTGGTATTTTTTTTTGGGCAAAGCTGGCAAAAGGGTTCATTAAAAGGAGGAATAAGAAAAATCTCATCTACTAGTATGTATTTATTTATTGATAATGGTATGATTTGTTCAGCTTCAGTTCGTTGCACAGGTACGAAGGCAAAACATATTTATCGCTTTTGCATCAGTTTGCCGCTCAATGTATTCGTGTGCCATCAACGCAGGCGGATAATTCAATACGTTTGACGGACAGTAAAAATAAATTCAATTAAAAACCCCGGAAATTCCGGGGTCGTATGTTTTAATTAAAACTCGTCATCTGGTTATAATCCAGTCCCGTTGATGTATCCTCTTCCCTTTCTTCATTGTATTCAACAATAAAATTATTCTTGCCATCACCCGTTACAATCCGCAGGTATTTTTGCTGAGAGAGTTCCAGCAGGCTCAGGAAAAGAAAGAGTGCATGCATCCTGTCTTCGCACACTTCAAATATCTTTTCAAAAGAAGTGGTCTTTTCGGTACGGCAATGGGTAAGCATGTATTCCCTGCTTTCTTCCATGGTGTAGTTATACTGGATTACCGTATGTACCGGCTTGTTGTTTCTTTCGTGCAGCTTCTGAATTACTTTTTCAAAAGCCTTCATCAGTTTAAATAAGGTCACAGCCTGTATCTCGGTGCCCTCACCCGCTTCCTCGCCTATTTGTGCCAGGTCTTTCTGCAGGTTGCCCCGCTTGAACATCAGCATCCTTACTTCTTCCATCTCCGCCATCTTTGCGGATGCCTCCTTGTATTTTTTGTATTCCAGAATTTTATTTACCAGTTCCTGCCGGGGATCTATTTCATTACCCTGCTCATCCAGTTCTTTACGGGGTATCAGCATTTTTGCTTTGATACGCATCAGGGTGCTGATAAATAAAATAAACTCACTGCTCAGTTCAATGTTCAGCTTTTCGCCCTGGTGTATAAAATCCAAAAAATCGTTGGTGATCTTTGTAATGGGAATATTATAAATATCCAGTTCATCTCTTTCAATAAAGAACAACAAAAGGTCGAATGGACCTTCAAATTGCTCCAGCTTTATCTGGTAAGTGGCGGTATTCACTGTTTCTGATTTTATCTATAAAAAAATCCCCCCAACAAGTGGGGGGCACAAATGTATTAAAACTCAGGTGAGAATTACATCTTAACCGATACGCCTACGCCAAATGTGGATAATACCTGTAATCCAAGCGCCGAAGAAGGATTCTTGGGATCTTTGGTATCATCATCATATAACATATCTAACTGGTAGTTCACATTGAGCCACTTTGTTAACCGTACTTTAAACTGGTTTGTCCAGAAGATATCTACGTTTTCAGGGCTTTTTACATAGTTGGCATACAGATCCAGTTTGCTGTAATAGGCCACTTTTTTCTGGAAAATGTCTTTACTGATGGTTGCCGTAACAAAAGTGCCAAACTCTCCCCTGCTTTGCTTTGCAGGATCTACTCCGTACAAGGTAGCCAGCGGCGTTTCTGTCTGTCCGTTAAATACACCACCTTGTCCCAGGTAACTGTAAGGACCGTTGGAGGTGATCACCCACCTTGCTGCCAGCATTGAACCAAACAAGGAGAACCAGCTATTGGGCTTCCACTCCACACCTGGCGCCACCGTAATATAAGCCGGGGCAAAAAAGCCGGAGTTTCTTCTTTTTTGATTAGTACCCAGGTAATCATATTCATAACCACTGGATATTTGTGAACGCAACTGGCCTAATAAACTAAGCGTTGCCTTGCTCCATTTTTTGGGTTTGAAGCCATATTTTGAAACAAAATCGAGCCGGTCGTTAACCTTACGAACACCCAGTGAAGTTGTATTTACAATACCATAGTTAACATCGATCATGTTATCCCAGGTATGCTGCATACGGCTTCCCCATTTACGGTTGGCATATGCATTTAAAGAAAGAGCTGCAGAAAGCGAAAAATCATCCCCGCCGGCAGCTATCCAGTTCTTATTACCTACTTGTGTAAGTCCGAAAGTGAAATTGGCTCCATGTATCCAGCCATTTTTATTGGGCTTTTTAGAAGTGTCGGCCACAACAGTTTTTTGAGCAGTAGCCTGCATTTCTTTTACCGAAGCGTCTTGAGCATGCAAAGGAAGACTTAAAACTGTGATAAACAGCAGACTCAGCAGTCTTTTCATGTTAGTTTGGTATTGGTGAATAAAACAGCGGCTTCAAGTTGTTGAAACCGCTGCGAAAATAGGGGATATTTTGTAACTGCCCTGCCAGCAAGGGAAAAACTTTACAGTTTGAACGAGAGCCCGATACCCAATATCTCCTTTAATTGTGTTTTGGCTAAAATATCATGGTCATACAAAATATCTACACTGATGGAAGTTGCCAGCCAGGCGTTGTATTTTAAAATAAGCATATTATTAAACAATACATCTATATTTTGGGGATCCCTTTTGTAATTGGAAAAAAAGTCGAGCCGGGAGGTATATGTGGCAAATTTGGCCAGCTCTTTTTTAAACCGGGCAGACAAATAAGCACCTATTTCATTATAACTTTTTGATCCGGCGGGTACCCCAAACAATGACTGGTTAAGAAAATCCTCATCCAGCTTTAGCAACCAACGGGTGGTAATGGGCGATACAAAAATGGCAAAATTATCACTGGGTCTGTATTCCACACCCAGGGAAACCAGTACTTTTCCGGGGCTCAGCAGGTTGGATACCTTTGTTTCCGAAGTGGCCGCATACGCATAGCCTTCCAGCATTTGTGTATTAAAATTGAACAGCGCCGAAGCGTAGAGTTTATTGGCTATTTGATAGCCATATTTGCTGGTAATATCAAACCGGTCGTCTGTTTTGCGAAATTTATTAAAGCTGGTGGCATTTTGCATTCCAATGGCCACTTCAAAATAATTATCCCAACGCACTTTGTCCTTTTTATAATTGATGGCATAATTCAGGTTGGCATTTATACCAAGGGTATTCTGCTCGCCGCCACCCACCCAGTTGCTCAGGTGGCCCTGGTTGATATTGATCAAAAACGTGCCTCCTTTTTTCCAACCGTTACTATCCAGCCCTTTTACTTCTTTGCTGGCTGCATTTTGCAGGTCTTTAATAGATGGATCCTGTGCCAGCAGGCTGCCGTGGATACTTAATACTGAGAAAACGAATAAAATCTTTCTTTTCATTGACTGTTGTTTTGGTTATAAAAAAAGCATTGCAGCTCATGACTGACAATGCTTTTATTTGGTTGTATACGTATTATTTTTTTAATGAATCCCGTATCTCCATCAACAATTTATCTGTGCTGGATGGTTCGGCTGGTGCAGCCGGGGCTTCTTCCTTCTTCATTTTATTGGCCGCTTTAATGAGCCAGAATAATACAAAGGCAATCATTACAAATTTGATGATGGCAGCGATAAACTTACCGATCGCCACTGCGCCGATCTTGAGATCAGCTATATTTTCAAGGTTGGATGCCTTTAGCATTGGTGTAAGCAGCAGCGGTGTGATCACATCATCCACCAGAGATGCCACGATAGTGCCGAATGCGCCACCAATAATAACACCCACGGCCAGGTCAACCACATTGCCTTTAAGTGCGAAATCTTTAAATTCTTTTACGAATCCCATAATTGAATAGTTTTGGAAGTGAACTGAATTGTTTACCAAAATAAAAATAATAATAATGCATACTGAATTTATGTTTTTCTCCATTTATTTTAGCCAGTTTATTCACAACCAAGGTTTGAAATATCAGTAATGTGATATAGCCCACAATTGTAAATCTGGTATAACCACATCCGGCTTAATACCATCATCTTTGCAGGGTGAGTAAAAAATTTACCGACTGGCTGCTGTTTATTTTGTTGTCTGTGATCTGGGGCAGCAGTTTTGTTTTGATGTAAATAGGGCTGGATAATACACTGGGTCCTTACCAGATTGCAGCTATCAGGATCGTTGCTGCAGGCATTTTATTAGCCCCCATCGCTATCAGGGCACTTGGAAAAATACCCACCCATAAACTGCCGGTGATTTTTTTATCCGGTGCCCTGGGCAGTTTTTTTCCAGCCTTTCTGTTTTGCATTGCCGAGCAGGAGCTGGACAGTTCATTGGCCGGTATGCTCAACTCACTGACGCCCATTTTTGTTATTCTTATCGGTGCTTTGTTCTTTAAAAAAGAAACACCGGCAAACAAAGTGACCGGAATACTGATCGCTTTTGCCGGCAGCATTTTACTGGTATTGACCAAGGGGCCGATCAAAACAACCGACAACCTCGTAAGCCCCTTGCTGGTGGTACTGGCCACCATCATGTATGGCACCAATGTAAATATTGTATCTAGATACCTTTCCCATTTGTCATCCATCCAGGTAGCGGCTTTGGCGCTCACCTCCAATGCCATCCCGGGTATTTTTATTTTGTACTTTACCGGGTTCTTTTCCTTGTCTTTTTCCGATCCGGCCATCATCAAAGGCACCGTTGCCTCTGTGGTACTGGGTGTGGGTGGAACTGCCATCGCCACGATCCTTTTTTACAAACTGGTACAAAGAGCCGGTGTTATTTTTAGCAGCATGGTCACTTACGTGATCCCTTTTGTTGCCATTGTACTCGGCATTTACTTTTACAACGACAATTTTAACTGGCAAAAAGGGTCCTGCATGCTGATCATTTTGTTTGGGGTATACTGGGCAAACCGGCGGCAGGTTCAAGGAGATAAAGGAGCAAGAGGGCAATAGGCAATGGGCAATCCAGGTCGTTTACTAAAGAATAACCGCCGTCAGAATTTACAACCGGTCATGGATGTAAAGACAAGTAAGCCAATAATATAAAAATCCCCGGTACTATAAAGATGCCGGGGATTTTTTTTACTTAGATCGCTTTGGTTTCTTTTACAGAGACAGGCTTGGTAAACTTTACTTTCTTTTTATCTTTCTTAGGTGCTGGTGGTGGTGGTGGTGGAGGAGCCGGTGGCGGCGGTGGTGGAACCAACTTTTCTTCTCCCTGGGGTAATGCAGGTGGTGGTGGAGGTGCCACTTCTTCTGTTGGCGGTGGTGGTGGTGGCGGTGGTGGCGCTGTTTTTCTGTCTTGTGCCGTCAATTGAATGGTGAACAAGCCAGCAGCCATTACCAGGAGCATTTTCTTTTTCATATATAATCATTTAGCCACTGAGATGCCCCGGCGCCGGGTTTCCACAAAAAAAATCTCCCGCCGTAAAGCAGGAGACCGAAGTTGGTTTTGGTAAACAACTAATGTAAAAATATTAACCGATAGTAATTAGTTTGTAGGTAGACAGCCAGTTTTTTCTGAACGCTGCACCCTGTTAAAAATAATTTAGAAAAGATAACAAGTCGATTTCGCAAACGTTCCCTACAGCAAGTTGCCAAGGAAACACGGAATATTCGCCTTCGCTAAGATCAAGTACAAGTTCGAATAAAAAACAAGGCAGTTGTGTTCCCCTGCGCACACCGCCCCACTGCGTGCCACTTCTTCCTGAGTTTACTGAAAGCTTGCAAACCTGCTTTTCTGTGCCTCCGTGGCAATTTTCTCTCCACCAGGTTGTATCCCCTGCGTCCTTCGCCCCACTGCGTGCATTATCTTCGTCCATGGCAACCCCTCCCCTACAGGAATAAATTTTTTATAATCCCCTAAATAGTAAATTGCAGCAATTTTTAAAAACCATGCTGAGCATTTGTAAAAAAGAGCTGCACCAGTTTTTCAGCAACCTTACCGGGTATATCGCCATCGTACTGTTCCTGCTGGTAAACGGGCTTTTTTTATTTGTTTTAAAAGACAGTAACCTCTTTGATTTTGGCTATGCCACATTAGACCGGTTTTTTGAATTGGCCCCCTGGATCCTGATCTTTTTGGTACCCGCCATCACCATGCGGTCACTATCTGAAGAGATCAAAAGCGGCACGCTCGAAATATTAAGAACCAAACCCCTCTCCTGCCGCCAGATCGTCTTGGGCAAATACCTGTCTATTTTACTGGTACTGCTGTTCGTGATCGTGCCTACTTTCATCTACGTATTCACCATTAAAAGTTTGAGTGCAGCCGGCAGTATCGACGGCGGTGGCATCAGCGGCAGCTATACCGGTTTGTTTTTACTGGCTGCTGTTTTTGCAGCCATCAGTTTATGCTGCAGCAGCTTTACCGGCAATGCGGTGGTGGCTTTTCTGTTAAGCACTTTTGTTTGCGTGGTATTGTATTTTGGTTTCAACGCCATCAGCAAACTGCCGGTTTTACAAGGTGGTCCTGATTATTTTATTGAAATGCTGGGTATCGATTTTCACTACAGCAGTATCAGCCGAGGCGTGCTCGATACCAGGGATATTGTTTACTTTATCAGCCTCATACTTCTTTTCCTGTTCATCACCGAAAAAAAATTACAGCGCAATTAATGAGTTCCCCAAAAAAGGCTTACGGCAAAGGCATCCTCATCGCAGCAGCTATATTGTTGCTGGCCGGTATCAACCTGCTGGCTTCTTTGTGGCACCAGCGTATTGACCTTACCAGTGAAAAAAGGTTTACCCTTTCGGCACCCACGAAAAAAATGCTGAAGAAAATAGAGGGAGAAGTAAAGATCGACATTCTTTTAAAAGGGGATTTCCCCAGTGCTTTTAAAAGACTCGCTAATTCCGCGGAAGAAACCCTGCAGGAGTTTAAAGAAGTAGCGGGTAATAAGATCACTTACCGCTTTGTATTACCCGATGATGAACTGGATGAAGTGAATACCACCTTTGCTGACACTGCCATCGCCATGGGTATTGAACCCATCAATTTAAAAGTACAGTTAAAAGCAGGCGAACAGCAGCAAATGGTGTACCCGGCTGCCCTGGTGCATTACAAGGGAAAAGTGATGCCGGTAAACCTGTACTCTGGCAATAAAATTTTTGTTTCGCCCAAAGAACTTAACAGTGCCGAAGCGCAAATGGAATTTAAATTTGCTGATGCCATTGATAAATTATCGTATGAAACAAAACCAATGGTGGCTTATTCGGTTGGTAATGGAGAGCCCAAGGGTTTAAATACCTATGACCTGCAAAACCTGTTAAGAACAGACTACCAACTATTTCCACTCCATCTTGATTGGGAACCAGCTATACCAGACACCTTCGACCTTTTTATTATTACAAAGCCAACAAAGCCATTCACCGATATTCAAAAACTGAAGATCGACCAGTACTTAATGAAAGGAGGCAAACTGCTGCTGTTCATCGACAAGCTGGAAGCAGAAATGGACAGCCTGCAGCAAAAAAACGAAGTGATCGCCTACGACCGGGGGTTAGAACTGAATGACTTATTATTTAAATACGGTGCCAGGATCAACAGCGACCTGCTGATGGACCTGCAATGCGACCTGCTGCCCTTTGACGTAAACGGCAACGGCCAATATGAATGGCTGCAATGGAACTATTTTCCCTTGTTTCAAACCAAATCCAATCACCCGGTAAATAAAAACCTGGGACTGGTAGCTGGTAAATTTGTGAATTCAATTGACACGGTAGAAGCAGAAGGCATAAAAAAAACGATCCTTCTCAGTTCCTCTCCCAACTCCAGGACCATCGCCACACCAGCCATGATCAGTGGCAGGGAAAATGTGAATGCACCGGAAAACGAGAAATTTAAGAAACACGATATTCCCGTAGCAGTATTACTGGAAGGAAAATTTCAATCTCTGTATCAAAACAGGCTATCGCAGGCTTTGAAATACAGTATTGAAATGGGTGGTGGATTATTTGTGCCCGCAGCCTCTAAACCATCCAAGATCATATTAATAGCAGATGGCGATTTTGTATTAAACGGCGTTACCAACAACCAGCCCATACCCATGGGGATGAACCAGTTTGCCTATGGCACTCAAAAAGAATTTCCGTTTGCCAACCGCGACTTTTTGCAAAACAGCATGGATTATTTAATTGACCGCTCCGGACTGATGGAAGCAAAAGGCAAGGACTATACCCTCCGCCTTCTGGATCCTGCTAAAGTGGAGGAACAAAAGCTCACCTGGCAGATCATCAATATCGTGGCCCCCATTTTGTTGGTTGGCTTATTTGCAATCATCTATCAATGGAGGGGCAAAAGAAAATACACTACTGCATAGGAATAACCGTATGCAGCAACCGTTACAAAAAGTAACAACAACTTATTCTTCATGGACACTACCCAGATCAGTTATATCGTTTTTGGCGCCGTTGTAGTACTGGCGCTGGTTTTTGACCTTGGCCTGCTGAGCAAGAAAAACAAAGTGATCAGCATCAAAACCGCCTTGTACCAAACCTTTTTTTGGGTAGCACTGGCACTGGGCTTTTTTGTTTTTATGTGGGTGGAAAAGGGCCGTGACCTGGCATTGGAATACCTAAGTGCCTACCTGATGGAATGGAGCCTGAGTATCGACAATATCTTTGTATTCATCCTCATTTTTACTGCTTTTGGTATTCAACAAAAACATTATGGGCGGGTGCTCCTGATCGGGATATTGATGGCTGTGGTGTTCAGGGTACTATTTATTACCGTGGGTGTGGCACTGGTGGCAAAGTTTAGCTGGATACTGTACATTTTTGGGGTGTTCCTTTTATTCACCGGGTATAAAATGTTCACCGCCGGGGAAGACGATGAATTCCGTCCGCATGAATCGAAGTTGTATAAGTTTCTCACCAAGTACCTGCCCGTGGTGGCACATGACGGCGATGGAAAATACCGGGTGGATCATGAAGGAAAAAAATTCTATACCACCATCACCATTGTCATTTTATTGCTGGCCGGTATCGACCTGGTGTTTGCATTGGATTCTATCCCTGCGGTTATGGGCATCACCAGGGATACTCTGGTAATTTATACTTCCAATATTTTTGCCGTGCTTGGTTTAAGAAGCCTCTTCTTTTTACTAAAGGGTGCCGTAGCCAAATTTGATTACCTGCAACAAGGCATTGCCATTGTACTGATGTTTATTGGTGTAAAGATGCTGGCCGAACACTGGCTCAGCCAGTGGATGTCGAAGAACACACAGGTAATTATTTCATTGGGTGTGATCGTACTTTGTATCAGCGGGTCTATTTTTTATTCGGTGTTTATGAAGAAGGGTGAAGTAATTAAAGAAGAGGATAATTTTGAGTAAAAGGAAGAAAAACGTACCTTACAGATGAAAAAACAAACCGATGATCAAGTCTTCCACAAGGCCGTTATCCAATATGCAGGAGGAATTGCTGAGGTTGTATTCTACAGGTGTTTCTGATGAAACATTGGTTGAGGTAAAAGAATTGCTGGCAAAGTATTTTTTTGAAAAAGCAGTTGCAAAAGCTGATGCGGTCGCAAAAGAGAAAGGTTATAACGAAGAAACTATACAAAGCTGGCTTAATGAGGATTAATCATGATAAGAGCAGTTTTAGACACTAACATCATAATAGCAAGCCTGTTTTCTTCATCCCCCTATCACCGCATTCTCTCAGATCTATTTCTTAACAAATACATTATCATTGTTACAAATGATATACTGCTGGAATATGAAGAAAAAATAGCAGAAAAATTTGGCAAAGAAGCTGCAAACGCTACCCTTGAAGCTCTTCTGCAAAGCAATTCAGTAATAAAGACCGAGGTATTCTTCACACTTTTCTTGGTAAAAGCAGATCCTGATGACAATAAATTTTCGGATGCCGCTTTTTCTTCAAATGCAGATTTATTAGTTACAAATGACAGGCATTTTAATATTCTTAAACAAATAAGCTTTCCTGTGATTAAAACTATCGACATTGACGGATTCTTAAAAATGCTAACGAATCTGTAAAACTAATATGTACGCCATCTCCCAAATAGCATCCATCATCCATGCAACCGTTCTGCAGCAGCAGGATGATGCCCCCATCGAACACCTGCTGCTCGACAGCCGCAAACTACTGTTTCCTGCCAGCTCCTTATTCTTCGCACTCGGCGGACCAAGACGTTCGGGTGGTTCTTTTGTGGAAGAACTGTACAGCAAGGGCGTAAGAAATTTTGTAGTGGATGGCAGTACTACATCCGACAATATAAAAAAATATACCGGGGCTAATTTTTTACAGGTAACAAATGTATTGTCTGCCTTGCAGCAACTGGCTGCACATCACAGGGAGCAATTTAGTGTACCCATTATAGGTATCACCGGCAGCAATGGAAAAACGATCATCAAAGAATGGCTGTACCAGTTGATGCATCAAGATTATACTATTGTAAGAAGCCCGAAGAGTTATAATTCACAAATTGGTGTGCCCCTAAGTGTATGGCAGATCAACCAGCAGCATACCCTCGGTATTTTTGAAGCCGGTATCTCCATGCCGGGTGAGATGAAAAGACTGGAGACCGTGATCGCCCCTACAATCGGCATCTTTACCAATATCGGCGAAGCACACAGCGAAGGTTTTGAAAATATCCGGCAAAAAGCTGCAGAAAAAGCCTTGCTGTTTGCCAACACCCCACTGGTGATCTATTGCAAGGATGATGTGCTGGTGGATGAAGTCATGCAGCAACTTCATGCAAGCAACAACAATGCATTATTCACCTGGGGCAATCATGCGGATGCTGCACTGCACATCAGTTCTATACAGGTGCAGCCTTACAATACCGTTATAAAAGCTGAGTACCGGCAAAGAAAATTAAGCATCTCCATTCCATTCACCAATGATGCAGCTATCAAGAACGCCATCACCTGCTGGTGTATGCTGCTGCATTTACAACTGGCGGATGAAATTATTTCAGAACGCATGCTGCAGCTAAAGCCGGTTGAAATGCGGCTGGAACTAAAACAAGGCATTAACAACTGCTCTGTTATCAACGACAGTTACAGCGCTGATATTACTTCGCTTTCTATAGCACTTGATTTTTTACAGCAGCAGCAGCAACACAGTAAACGCACGGTTATCATCAGCGATATTTTGCAAAGCGGCAAAAGCAGCGAAGCATTGTACAAGGATATCGCCGGCATCTTACAACAAAAAAATATCAACCGCCTCATTGGTATCGGTACCGAAATTTCCAAATGGCAGGATGCTTTTTCGTGTATTGCTGACAACATATTTTTCAAAAGCACCGATGAATTTGTAAAGCATTTTCCCTCGCTGCATTTTCACAACGAAACTATTTTATTAAAAGGCGCCCGGGTATTTGAGTTTGAAGAAATTGGTCACCTGCTGGAAGAAAAGACACACCAGACGGTGCTGGAAATAAATCTCAACGCCATCACACATAACCTCAAGGCCTACCAGCAACTAATGCAGCCCGGAGTAAAACTGATGGCGATGGTAAAAGCATTCAGCTATGGCAGCGGCAGTTTTGAAATTGCCAACCTGCTGCAGTTTCATAAAATAGATTACCTCGCCGTGGCTTATGCAGATGAAGGTGTGGAATTACGCAGGGCCGGTATCTCCCTCCCCATCATGGTGATGAATGCGGAAGAAGCCACTTTTGATATGCTGGTGCAGCACAACCTGGAACCGGAACTCTATTCCTTCGGCATACTCAATGCCTTTGAGGAATATTTACTGCAAGGTGGTATCACCAATTATCCCGTACATATCAAGCTGGATACCGGTATGCACCGGCTTGGTTTTGAATCAGCCGATATCAAAGCACTCTGCAAAAAACTGGCTGCATCGGCTGCATTTAAAATACAATCTGTGTTCTCTCATCTTGCAGCCAGCGACAGTCCTGCACATGATGTATTCACCAGCCAGCAAGCCAATGCGTTTACACTTGCCTGTGAACTGCTGGAGAAAAGCATCGCCTATCCTTTTATCAAACACATCGCCAATACTTCTGCCATTCACCGGCACCAGAACCTGCAGTTTGATATGGTCCGCCTCGGCATCGGCTTGTACGGTGTGGATGGAAATGAACACATGCAGCAGCAGTTAAAAAATGTGAGCACGTTAAAAACCACCATCGCACAAATAAAAAAAGTACCGGCAGGTGAAAGCGTGGGCTACAACCGCAGCAGCGTGGCGCAGCATGACTCCCTCATCGCTACCGTACGAATTGGTTACGCCGACGGATACCCCAGGAACCTCAGCAACGGCAAAGGCAGCATGTGGGTGAAAAACCAATTAGCTCCCGTAACCGGCAATGTATGTATGGACATGACCATGCTGGATGTAACCGGCCTCCATGTGCAGGAAGGCGATGAAGTGATTGTATTTGGCGAACAACTGCCCGTGTCACAAATAGCCAAATGGAGCGGCACCATCGCTTATGAAATTCTTACCGGCATCTCCCAACGGGTAAAGCGGGTGTATTTTGAAGAGTAGCCCCACCGTTTTGCAGAACAATTATGCCCGTTTGCAGATAAACTCCTCCTGCTGGCATAACCCACCATTTTTCCTTTCATGCCCTGCTTAGTTTTGACATGCAATGAACACATTGCGTATAGCCATGAAAAATTTTTGTATTGAAACCGAAAACCTCCACTACGCTTTTTCCTCCGGCCAACCCATCCTCCGCAATATCAACCTGCTGGTGGAAGAAGGAAGCATCTATGGTTTTTTGGGTCCTAATGGCGCTGGTAAAACCACTACCATGCGGTTGTTGCTGGGATTGCTAAAAAAACAGGAAGGCCATGTAAGGATCTTTAATAAAGATCTTGAACATCACCGCATCGCCATCCTGCGGCAAACCGGTTCCCTCATCGAAAGCCCCTCGCTTTACAGTCACCTCACTGCTTTTGAAAACCTGGCACTGCTTTGTAAAGTGTATGGTACTTCCGTAAAACAAATTGATCCGTTGCTGCAATTAGTTGGACTGTCCGGCACCGGCAATAAAAAAGCAGGACAGTTTTCACTCGGTATGAAACAGCGGCTAAGCATTGCCGTTGCCCTGCTCCATCATCCCAAATTATTAGTGCTGGATGAGCCCACCAATGGTCTTGACCCTGCCGGCATTATTGAAATAAGAGAAATGCTGAAAAACATCAACCGCCAGCAGGGTATTACCATCCTGGTTTCAAGTCACTTGCTGGCAGAGATCGAGAAATTAGTGACGCATGTGGGTGTGATACACAAAGGTGCGCTGTTGTTCCAGGGTACGCTGGATGCACTCAAAGCAAAACAAGAACAAACCTCGTTGATCTACTTTTACACTTGCGATGAAGTGTCTACGCTGCGTATCATCCGCGACAATCACCAGCAAGCCTACACGGAAAACGGGAAAGTGGTATTGCCCGTTCCGTCAAAAGAAACCATCGCTGCCATCACCCGGCAACTGGTACAAAAAGACATCGCCGTATATGGTGTGCAAACCGTACAGCATGATCTCGAAACCATTTTTATCAACCTCACCAATAACTGATCATGACCTTCCTGCAAAGCATACAAAGCGAATGGATGAAAACAAGAAGAAGTGCCGCTGCAATATTAGTAATAACAGGTGCTTTCTTTATTCCTTCCGTCATCATCTTTATGCGGTTTATTCAAAGAGAAAAACTGGCTGTACTTTATCAATCGGGTTCTTTCTGGCAAAATCATTTTTTTAAGAACTGGCAAACGATGGCCTTCCTGCTGTTGCCCCTGGGCGTAATACTTTGCGTAAGCCTTATTACCCAACTCGAATACCGCAACAATACCTGGAAACAACTGCATACCACACCGCAATCCTTCACCAGCATCTTCTTTGCCAAGCTCACTGTGATATTGTTGATGCTGCTGCAGTTCTTTATCCTCTTTAATATTGGTATTTACATTTCGGCAGTTGTGCCACTATTGTTTTCAAAACAAGCAGTGTATCCCTTGCAAGCCATTCCATGGACGGATCTGTTGATGATCAATGTAAAATTCTTTATTGCCTGTTTACCTGTACTTGCCATTCAATACCTGTTAAGCCTGCGGATCAAAAACTTTATGCTGCCGCTGGGTGCAGGTATTGTATTGCTGGCGGCATCCACCTTCGCCATTCAATGGGAATATGGATACCTGGTACCCTTTACTTATACGGGCTATACCTGGTTACTCAATGTATCTGCCAATACAGAAATAAAGATGCCGGTAAACATTTTGCTGATGTCGGTGATCATGTTCGCAGCATTTACCATTATTGGGTATTTTGTTTACCGCAGTAAAAAAGATAAATGCTAACGGGTAGTTTGTACATTTGAAAACACGCACATCATGAAAAAGCCGGTTATAACTTTATTGCATATTGGTTATTGGCTCGTGTATTTGTTACTGTTACTGCTCGTGCTGCTATGCCTGCAGATGGGCAGCAATCTCAGTAAACACCCGCTGTTTCTCAACTGGCGATTTGATGTATTCTTATTCGCCATGACGGTAGTGCCGGCCCTGGTTGGTTTCTATAGTTTTTATTCCATCCTCTTTACCAACTACCTGTCAAAAAAGAAACTGGCTTCTTTTTTTATCGCTGTGTTTTTATTCTCTCTTACTGGTGCAGGCGTGGGCTCTGTTTGTCTTAGTTTGCTGCAATGGAGCAAAGTAGGTATCGGTGTTTTTAGCGAAGGGCTGGCAGGAGCATTACCTGCACTGATCATCATGTCGATCATTAGTTTTTTAAATGGCATTGTGGGTATTGTGATGAAGGGGTTTATCAGCTGGTATGGCGATATCAAACTAAAAGAAGAACTCACCGAAAAAAATCATGCCACCGAACTGGCCCTGGTTAAGTCGCAGCTGGATCCGCATTTTTTGTTTAACACCATCAACAATATTGATGTGCTGATAGAAAAGGATCCTTCCACTGCGTCTGTCTATCTTAATAAGTTATCCCACATCATGCGGTTTATGCTGTATGAAACAAAGACGGAAAAGATACCCCTGCAACAAGAGCTGGCCTATATTGAAAAATATATTGAACTGCAGAAGATACGCAGTGCCAACCCGCAGTATGTACAATACAAAACGAATATCAGCAACCCTGCACTGTTGATAACACCCATGCTCTTTATTCCTTTTATTGAAAATGCGTTTAAACATGCACCCAACATCAAAGAAGGGAAGGTCATCAACATCCTGATAGCAACAACCAACAATACCCTGCTCTTTGAATGCGATAATATCATCAACCCCAATCAACAGCTCACCGAAGAGTACAGTGGTTTGGGTCATGGCCTCATTCAAAAAAGACTGGAATTACTCTATCCCGGTAAGCATACACTCCGTATCATCAACAAGGATGAACGCTATACCGTACATTTAACCATTGAATGCGCATGACGATCACCTGCATCATAGTAGAAGATGAGCCGCTGGCCATGGAGCGTTTGCAAAACTATGTGGGCAAACTCCCCTTTTTGCAATTACAGCGTTGTTTTGATAATGGCATAGATGCGCTGGTCTATCTCAACAGCAACCCCGTGCAGTTATTGTTTCTGGATATCAATATGGCCGAGCTCACCGGCATACAATTACTACAGGCCAAACAAACCAACAGCGAAGTGATTATCACCACGGCCTACCCCGACTATGCGTTGAAGAGTTTTGAACTGCGGGTGGCAGACTATCTTTTAAAGCCCTATACTTTTGAGCGGTTTTTACAGTCCGTAGAAAGAGTGCAGACCATCCTATCAGGCAAAACCACCCCGGCCAACAATTTTATTTTTGTGAAGACGGAGTACCGGCTGGAGAAAATTATGCTGGAGGATATTTTATACATCGAAGGCATGCGGGATTACCGCCGCATTGTAACCACGAGCAAAAAAATAATGACCCTGCAAACCTTTAAGGAATTTGAAGAGCAGTTGCCGCCTTCGGTTATTTGCAGGGTACACAAATCCTATATGGTGGCGGTTGCTAAGATCAACACGGTGGAAAAAGACGGTGTACGGATCGGTGGCGAGCTGCTGCCCCTGTCAGACACTTACCGAAAGGCTTTTTTCCAGCTCATCAACCCGGCTCAATAATAGCGGGCAAAACCTATCTTTGCGCCCATTATGAAAGGAAGAAATGTGATACTGCTGATACTGGCCATTGTACTGGTTGACCAGGTCCTGAAAGTTTATATCAAAACCAACTATTATATCAATGAACACCACAATGTGCTGGGCAGCTGGTTCCGCCTGCATTTTGTAGAAAATGAAGGGATGGCCTATGGCTGGAAATTTGGCGGCGACTGGGGCAAAAAGATCCTTACCTTATTCCGCCTGGGTGCCGTGATATTTGGTGTGTTTTATATCCGCGGCATCATCCGGAAAAAATACCATAGCGGTTTTATTTTTTGTGCAGCGCTCATCTTTGCCGGCGCCCTTGGCAACCTGATCGACAGTATGTTCTATGGTATCATCTTTACCGAAAGTATCCCCGGCAGCATGGGTGTAGCACAAATCTTCCCCGACAAAGGCTACGCCGGTTTTTTACACGGCAACGTGGTGGACATGCTCTATTTCCCCATCATCCGTGATGCCAGGTTCCCCGATTGGTTCCCTATCTGGGGTGGTGAAGATTTTGAATTCTTCCGCCCCATCTTTAATATCGCCGACATGGCTATCTCTGCCGGCATCATTTCCATTCTTGTTTTTCAGAAACGCTTTTTTAAGCACCGTGATGAAAAGCAAAATAATACCGTGGAGACGAATGCGGTGGTGAATGATGATGTGCAGGTGCAGTAGGGACCCCGAAGGAAATAAGTCTAAACCGCAGAGGGTGACATGTGGTTAGGCAGAAAATCCAACTAAATTTGTGGTATGCCGTTAAGCAAAGAAAATAAAATTAAAAAGTCTCCCGAAAAAAAGCAGGCTATTTTTGACTCGGCAGTCGGCAATTATGAAAAGCATCCCTTTTTTGTAAAGAAAGCAAATGAGGCAAAAGAGCTGCTAAAAGCTGTTGGCATACCGGGGAAAATTGCCAAAGCCTAATCAAGAGGGTGATAAGAATCTCGAGCCACATGATCCCCTTCTGAAAAAAGCTTCCTGAACTATCTTGTTATCCAGTTAAATTCATACGCAAGCGGTGCTTTAAAGCCGCCACGGTCGGATATTTTCCTGAACCTTGCCGGCAGCCCCATCAAATAATCCCTTGCTTTTTCCGCAGGGTCAGTAAGGCCGGTTATGGAGGCAATATTCCAATCCTTTACCAGGCTCTCTGTTATATCTGTATAATCTGTAGAGGTATACACATTCAACCGCTGTGCAGCATCACTAAAATGAGTAAAGGCGGCGCCGATTTTTTCTCCCTGCTGGCGGAGGAACTGTGCCGGCATGATCACTTTTTTACGCATCATCGCCGCAAAAGCAATCATCATTTCGCTGGGGTCAATTTCAAATATGCTGCTGACAAAACTTTTATACGCCTTCGCATGCCGCAGTTCATCGGCAGCGATCACCCCACATATCTTTGATAACTGGCCGTTGCCATATTGCTTTGCCAGTGTAGCCGTTCTGCGGTGAGAAATATTGGTAGCCAGTTCCTGGAACGACGTGTACACAAAGTTTTGGTAGGGATCCCTTGCTGCGCCGGTATCAAAACCATCGGCTATTAAATATTGGGTGCTTATTTCCATTTGCCGCATGTTTACCCTGCCGGATAGATACACATATTTATTGAGCAGGTCGCCATGGCGGTTTTCTTCTGCTGTCCACAAACGCATCCACTTACTCCATCCCCCAGTGTCACTTTTTTCCACTCCTTCCATATCCATCAGCCAGCTTTCATAAGAGGGTAATGCTTCCTCGGTAATGATATCGCCGATCAACACCACCATATAGTCATAGGGTAGCTCCCTGCACTCCTGCTGCAAGGCCCTGATATCGGCAATAAAATTGTCGCTGCTGCTTACTGGCAGCAGGTCGGATGGCTGCCAGTTGTTGTCAATATCTTTCAGGTAGGTACCTACAATGTTGTCCATATCTTTTGCCAGGAAATGCATGACTTCCTTCCGGACAGGTTTCATGGGTATCGTGTTATCAGAGATCATTAAAATAAATTCTTGTTCTTATATAAAGGTAAGGCTGTTGAAGGAGAAAGGGGGAAATAAGTGGGTATTAATTGACGGTGTGAAAGTGTACAGATTAGTTTTGAAGGCCACTAACACAACTGTTGATATTATTTGAGAAGAAGGCCTCTGTGTTTTTCCAAATAAAAATGATTGTAACTATGTAGCTTTTTAACAACCTCTTTCCCGGTTACACCAATGTCTTGATAACTGTGTTTTAGCAAAGAATCGGATAATATAATCTTACCGTTATTTTCAAAACTAATTAAATGTTTATCAAACAAAGCATCATATGTTGGAGAAAGCAAAATGCCATTGTTTACATCCAATCTTTCATCATCAGTAGAATCCTTCCATGGATGAATATGAGAAGCAATCAATATTTTAGAGTCGTTATATCCGGTAACAGCACATTTATTTTCCCAACGATGAATGATACTTTTTCTATAAGCTCCATGCCCAACTCTTGTCAGTACTAGTCCCTCCCTTTCTGTTACATTAGGCTTATTCGTGCTAGTGAGAAATGGAGTATCTGGCTCACTCAATAATGATAAAGTGTCAAGATAATCTATGGTCTTACCAGCTCGAGCTAAGAAAAACATTATTACGCTTCTTTTATTCCCCTCTCTATCTTCTCCTTCAAAATAATCGCTATCTAAAAAAACCATTTCAGAAATAAATTTAACATAGCTTTTTCTGCTTGCTTGAAAAAGAAAAACTCTTTTCCCATTTTTTAAATGATCCCTCAAAGCCATATTACCACGTATAAATTCCATGTCACCTACTTGGCCTTCGCCTGCATATCTAAACACCTTATCATTTTCCCATCCATCAAAATAACCATGCTGGTGGCCAGATTCACCGGTAAAAATGAAGATATAAGGATACTCTCTGGAAGGACAGATACCGCCTTGCCAATTACCACCATATTTCATATGAATGTCCCTTCGCTTATATTCTTTTTCGAAAATAAATGGGGCTAAGTCATTTGGGTTACCCATGCCAATATTCAAATAGTTTAAGGTGACTTAAAAGCAAATGTGAAAAGTAATTGTTCGTTTAAATTGTGTCCTAAAACATACAGCTTTTTAAAGCTGCCATAATCATCTTCGTGTAAAATAAAACAATTAATGTACAAACCAACAGCAAAAGGATATTTTTCAGGTTGCGGAGGAATGGAACTTGGGTTACAACTTTCAGGAGTCAACCTCATTCAGTCTTTAGACCTTGATAAACAGGCCACGGATTGTATGAAGGCGAACAGTCATTATTTTTCGCATGCTATTTTAAATGTTGATATAAAGGATAAAACAGTTTTGGAGCAACCAAAGACAGATATCATTGTTGGTACTTATCCATGCACAAAATATTCTGCGATTGCAGATATACATGGAACTAGAACTGGGGATGATTTATTTCTTCATTTCTTCCGGCATATCGCCATTGAAAAGCCTGAAATGTATATAGTAGAAAATGTACCGGGAATGAAAAAATTCAAAGTGGTAATGGAAGCTATGACAAAACTTCCTGACTATTATGTAAATGTGTTTTGCCCTGTTGATGCTGCCAACTGGCTGCCCCAACGAAGAAAGCGGTTGATATTGATTGGTACAAGAAAACTCTTTTCAATTAGTGAACCGACTCAAAAAAAGAATAGACCACAATTGAAAGACATAATCGAAAAAAATCCAAATGTAGAAATGCCAGATTATGTAGTCAGTAGAATCAAAGGAAAATATAGGGATACTCCTATTATTATTGATCCGGAACTGACTAATGCAATCGCACCTACCTGCGTGGCACATTACGCAAAAGATTTGAGCACCAGATTAGTAAAAGATAAAAATGCTAGACACGGCTTAAGGCCTTTTAGCGTAAGAGAATATGCAAGATTACAAGGATTTCCTGAAGACTTTGAATTTGAAAACAAAAGAAGTTCGTACAAACTAATTGGTAACGCAGTACCTGTGGATATGGGTAAATGGGTTGGTGATGTTGCGATGAAGTATTTTAAATAGTCTCAAATCCACCTTCAAATATTGTTACTGATTTTTATATTTACTGTCTACTCTGCCAATCAATTCTCTTATAAAACTTGTCACAGTTACCTACACCTAAATTATTGGTATAAGTAGTCATTCCCGTTACTATTGCATCATAAAACCAAACCACTACGAACTTATCGCCGCCTATCCCCGTTGAACAATATTGCCAGGCTTCATTTTTATCATTAAATTGTTTGTCACCCGGTGTCCCAAGTATTTTAATTACATCTTGCTTTGTTTGTCCCGGCTCAATAGCATTGGCCTTTGTAGCTAATTTTGTGTTCGTACATCCACTTGCAACATAAAAAAACAAAACAAATAGAATATTCTTCATTTTAAACCTGATTCGTATTCTCTTAAATTGCTACAAGATCATAAAAAGTAGGCAGCTTCTAAAGTATGACACTTATACTAATGATCTACTAATTTAATGCGTTTGTTTAACAAATTTCAAAGCTTTTTCGGTTTCTACTTTTAGCGGTGAAGCTTCATTCGGTCGAATCTTGAAGCTAATCGTCACATCAAATTTATTACTTAAGGTGAATTTAGAATTATCGACCAAATTGTTTATTGGTCTTATTCCTTTGCTCTATCCTCGCCTTTGTCATCCGTTCCCTCAATCCACCTTCGTTCAAAAATTCCTGCTCCAGTTTTTTTATTTGTTGCGCCAGGAGGTAAATAACAATATTGGTGAGGCATCGCATGGAGTTGGCACAGATCTCTGGCGAGGGGTTTTCGATGGCTTTGATATAGGTTTCATAAGTGGCATTTTCTGTTCTGTTGAGCTGGCCAAAACGAATGGATAGTTTATGGTGGCGGTCCCAGATGGGGAGTTTATGGGTTCTCAAAAAATCTTCATAGTCGTGCATGAGTTCATTCAGGGAGGCACGGGCTACATTGGTGAGCTTTATTTCTGTTTCCTTGGATGTGGCAGATGCCATACTTGCTTCGGCAATGTTTTGTTTGCCACTGCGTGCAGCCTGTACCATTTGATCGATGGTGCGGTCGTAGGGGTGAAAAAAGCGTTTGGTAAAATACTGGGTGCCGTCGTAGATGATTTCAGCTTTCTGGTAAGTGAGCAGTTTGCGGTAGCCGCCATGGGCTGGTATAAAGCCAGTGGCCGGGGTGTTTTTCTTTTGCATGTTGGTTGTTTTAATTTTTTCGTGGGACGGGATGCGACCTTTGTGACAGGGAGCAGCCCACTGTCGGCCGGGTCACACACCGTCCCATAAACCTACAAAACAGAAAAGCTTATACAAAACAAAAAGCAGTATTTATTTTATACCTGCCATTAATACTTTTCTCAATTAACTTTACTCTATGAAATTTTTCCTCAGCACCGCCTTCCTCTTTATCGCCACCATTTCATTAGCACAATTGAAAGTGCCCCTCGATTCCCTCAACCAATACATTGGCCAAAGGGTTACGGTATGCAGTGAGGTATATGGCATCAAAACCACGGACAAAGTCACCTTTATTAATGTGGGTGCAAAGTATCCCAATGCACCACTCACCATTGTGATCTTTAAAAAAGACCTGGATGCCAACTTTACAACATCGCCGGAAAAACTGTATGGCAACCAGCCTATTTGTGTAACCGGTGTGGTAAAAGACTACAAAGGCAAAACAGAGATCATCGTGAGCAAACCGGAGGACATTGTCGTGGGGAATATTGTTACGCCAGAATAAGAGAGGGAGATTGTACGCAGAGGCGCAGAGGAAGCAAAGAGGAGAGCTTCTTCGAAGAGATTTCACTTTGGTTCGCTGTATGCCTGCGGCACACAAGGGAGATTGCACACAGAGGCGCTGAGGAAGCAGAGGGAGAAAACTACGTTATCATTTTATTTTTTTTGAGCTATTAGAAAGATGCACCGCAGGTATATCATTCCGTGTTTCCATGGCAACTGGCTTTTAAATTTATAGCCACGGAGGCACGGAATAAGAAAACAGATTCTACAACCCTTCACCTTTTTTCCATCGGCCTCACTATAAAAATTGTAATCCGGTCTCCGTGGCCCCTGCCCCTCTGCGTGCAACCCTCTTCCAACTCAACCTCCGCAGCCTCTGCCCCTCTGCGTGCCACCCTCCTCTTCTCCCTAAAAAAACTCTGGCACAATTTTACTTCATCCACTTCCTAAATTTCAAATATGAATAAATTTTTCCGGGTGCTGATTGCCGGCTGGGGCGCCAAAAAACTTGGCGGCGGCTGTTTTACCACGATCCTTGTATTTGTTGTTATCTACTATGCATTGGGTACCTGCAATAAGAGTGAAGCACCCGTGCGGCAGGGCGTTGGCATGGAGGCCCCGGCGAAAGGGCCTGTACACAGCAGCGCTGGCACCTATTAACCACTGTGTATTTTCATCCACAAAATAATGGTGACTGTGGCAGGAATGCTCCGGTTAGCATTAATGATCTTCAAATTCCTGTAACTCGTCATTTGCTGTGGCAGTACGCTGCGATGGCCATTTGTTTCGTTGCAAAATAACAAGGATCAAAAAAATATGCCCGATGAGGAAGAAGCTGTTGCCTCCCCAAAATACAAACCATCTAAGTTCCGTGCTGATTTCCGCAAATGCTGCCTTGCTAAAATAGTAGGGCAACAGGAATGCTAACAGCACCATACAAGGAGTAAGAATAACCATCTTGACAAGTACGGACCAGATATGCAGGTTCGCATATTTGCGGATGATATATTTATTACGCAGCCACCTGTAAATAAAAACTTCACACAACAGGAGCGATGGATAAAAAACATTCAGGAAAGAAACCTCAAACGGCTTCATAGCAGGTAAGGTTGAACGATAGTGCTCAGTTACGAAATACGCTAACAGTAAATAAACAAGATAAAAAACAATGGCAACGGCCAAAGCAAGAATAGCCCGGTTGGTATTAAAAGGTTTATAAGACATACAAAAAACCGAAGGTATGTGCTTCTTATTTCTTAGCAGGCGTAAATTTTGTCACGGCATTTTTCTGCGGCTTCACTGTTTTTAAATACGCATAAATGGCTTTGAGGTCTTCCTCTGTCATCCGGGCATACATGGTCCATGGCATAATGCTATTGTACTCTCCGGGGTTGATCGTCCGGCTCATCATGGCCGAATCGGAGTTGGTACGAAAGCGGTTGAGGAACATCTCCTCTGTCCACCCACCAATGCCAGTGACATCAGGAGAAATATTCGCCGAAGTGACCACCGCCCCATCCGGGAAAGGAAATGTCCTGCCTCCACCAAACTCGGTGCCTTCTATAAATTTGCCCTTATCAAACTGTGTATGGCAATCCATACAGGATGCTGCACTGACCAGGTATTTACCATAGTTCACCACATCTGTTTTAGCAGGCATTTTGGTAAAGGAGGCCTTGGCAGGAATGGTATTGATGATAATGCTCATGGGGAAATCCGGAACAGATGCAGGTACCTCATTTTTGATAGGCTGAAGGGTACGTATATACGCAATGATGCTTTTGATATCTTCCTCATCCATGCGGCCATAATTGTGATACGGCATTACCGGGAAGATGGGTGTGTTCTCTTTGGTGACACCGGTGGTGATCAACCGGAACAATTCTCCATCGGTGTAGCGGCTGATGCCTGCTGGTGTAATATTGCGGGCATAAAAAGCACCGGGGAAACCAAATTTCTGATCAAAGAGTTCACCGCCTTTTCCAAAAGTACCCGGCACAATGGGACCGGAGAATTTACTCCAGTCACGGGTGGAGTGGCAGTCGATACAAACGGTGACATTGTTGGCGAGGTATTCACCCCGGGCAATTCTTTCAGCCGTTTGTTCCACTTTCATTTCGGGCGCATCACCCACATTGGGCAGGGCCACTTTAATATATCCAACAATACAAATGATGATGAGCACAAGCACCAGCACAATGCGTCCTGCGATCCTGATGAATTTTTTCATACCGGCTGATATTTGGGTGAGGTTTTATGGTACGGTAAAATATAGATTGTTTTTTACATTACAAATAGTAGCGGGCACTGGGCGTGATTTATTTGGTTATTCCATTGAAAATCTACCTGTTGCTTTCACTCCTGTAAGCAATAAGGTATTTTGTGAAAGTTAAATGGTTGTGGTAGTTCCCTCCTCCGTTGGGACGGATGCTGCCAGCCGGAAGCATCTCCATCACCCGGCGAAAAGAATCTGCTGCATTCACTGATGTAAGCAGTGAGGCTATTTTAAAGTTGTGGGCTATGCTAAACGACACAAACCCGTTCAATAATTTAAGGTAAGAATAGCTATGACCTTTTCACAAGCAGTATGATCAGGTGTTTTCATGAGCCCTTTCGCTTGCAGATAATCAACTCCTGGTTGTTTCTGTCTGATATTTCTGTGGGGCGCAAACCCGGAGGTGCTACTACAATCTTCAGCGAATCTCCGTCTAACTCATAAGCAACGCTCACAGGCGCAGGATTGGCAAGCGTATCCGTTGGCTGAATAGTCATTAACCTGAGGTTGCCGGCAGTTTCCAATTTGAACGAATACTTCATCTCCTTCCCTGTCTCGTCTGTGAAGGTAATTTTATCTCCCCTGAAGACATACATGTAAGTCACAACCTTTTTGATGCCGTTTTGACTTTCTGTTTGCGCCAACCAGGTTCCTTGTATGTTTGCCTGGTCGGTGGATTTTGCCGAATTGCTAACTACGCCACATGACCAGGCGCAAACAATAATCAATAGAATGAGGGAGATCTTCATAATGTCATTTCACCAAAACGACTGTCTATATAACAGACTTCACAATTGAAGTCTGTTAGTCTTGGTTTTTAAAAAACGATCAAAAAGATAAAATGTTACAACAGTATCAATTTTTCCAAATACGGTAGATTAAAAAGACAATTCATTCAATGCCTATTTGTGTTAACTGCGAGTGACTCACAAGACGCAATGAAGAGGATACTACACAACACTTCAAACAACATAAACTGTGTTTGGCAATATTGGGGCTGCAAGTTAATAGCTTCAATATTTTATCGCTATCGGCTTTTGTTCCGGCCGAACGTTGTTTGCAGAGCATTGGATCTTTACATCAACTTTTAATCAGTTCCTGACACACGTTTTTCAACATCCCACCATCGCCAAGCCCTGAAGATTGTATGACTGTAGTAGTTCCCTCTTTCGTTGGGATGGATGCTGTCAACTTGAATACTATCAGTCAATCGGCGAAAAGCCTCGGCAGCATTCACTGATACAGGCAGCCAGGCTTTTTGTAAAAGTCAGCTAGCTGTGGTAATTCCCTCCTTCAACGGGAGGATAAACATCCAGTAAATTAAGTCATACAAAAAAAATTCCTCAACTTTAAAACATCAATTCTCGCCATCCGTCTTATTGTACATACATGGAGGATGCACTGACGATACCAAACGCAATGGCTGCTGATAAAAACCACTCGCTTACTCAAACCATTACTGCTTACAGCAAGCGGTTGTTTGGTTTTATTAAACAGCGGGTGGGCAGCAATGAGGATGCGGAGGATATACTGCAGGATGTATTTTACCAGTTTGCCGGCAATACCGAACCCATAGAGCAGGTAACCAGCTGGTTGTTTACCGTGGCCAGGAACAAGATCACCGACCGCTACCGCAAACAGCAATTGCCCCTGATAGATGATGTACAACCTGCTGCAGCAGGTGATGAAGAAGGCTTCGACTGGACCGAGCTGGTGCCGGCCGCAGGTGATTCACCTGAAATGATCTACCTGAGAAATTTATTTTGGGAAGAACTGCAACAGGCGCTCAATGAACTGCCGGCCGAACAACGGGATGCTTTTATACAAAATGAAATGGAAGGGGTGGCTTTTAAAGAACTGTCGGAGGCCAGTGGCGTACCGGTGCCTACACTCATCAGCCGTAAGCGGTATGCGGTGCTTTTTTTGAGGGAGCGGCTGCAGGGGTTGAGAGAAGAGCTGTTGAATTATTGAGTTCAGTATTTGGTATTTGTTATTTGTTATTCGTTATTGCTAAAAGCTCATGGCTGAAAGCTCAAAGCTTATTAAAAAAATGAAAAAGATCTGGAATAAACTGATGCGCTGGATTGGCTACCACCCAACCGAAATGATGGTGTTAGCAGATTAATTAACTACAAAAAAAATTATACTACAATGAAAAAGAGTAAAGCAGGAAAAGTGCTGATGATAATTTTGATTGCCACAGCAGCCATTACAGCCTTTGGGTTTATTGTAATGGGATTATGGAATGCCATACTGCCACAGGTAATAACAGGCGTAAAAGCGATCACGTTCTGGCAGGCGCTGGGCATACTGGCCTTAAGTAAAATATTATTTGGCTTTGGAAAAGGCGGCAGCGGCTGGGGCCAAAAGCGCCGGGAGTGGAAAGAAAAGATGAAAGATAAATTCAATGCCATGACCCCCGAAGAAAAAGAACAATTTAAAGCGGAATGGAAGAACCGTTGTGGTGGAATGAGCTGGAGGCCGCAACCCTGGAAAGAAAAAGGTACAGCAGACTGATTCCCATGACGAACGCTGTATTTCTACACCACGAAGACAGGAGGCACGAAGAAAGGAACAGGTGATAAAGCCATGAAAAAAAGTGCTTCCTGTCCGGATGGTTGCAATCAACATGTTCTTGCTGATCAACAGGCAACGGTTCGTTGAAAAAAGTTGTCATAAAACAGCACATCGCAGCCGGGAACGTATAAAAGAAATTAAAGCCTGCCTGTACCGAATGCCGAAACAAATTGTATGGAAATTCTAGTTTTCAAAACCAATCTTCAATCCATGCGCTGCATCAACAACGCAGGCGTTTATCTCAATGCACATCCGCATATTCTCCGCTGGAATGTGGACCTGCAGGATTGTGACAACATCCTTCGGATAGAAACAGAACAACTCAGTGGCAGTGATATTGAAAATATTTTAACCCATGCAGGTTATTCCTGCGAAGAGCTGCAATAGATCTACTGCACTACCAAAGTTCCTGTATCAAGCAGCTTTCCTTTTTCGTTCAATACTTTTACATAATATACTCCGCTGCCCCAGGTACTGCTGGTACTTATATTTTGTTTCCATTCTTTTGCGCCCGCATTTATTTTTTCTTCGCTCATCAATCTGCCAGCGGCATCCACTACCTGGATGGTGCAATCCCCTGTGTGTTGCAATTTCATATGGATGGTGAAACTGCTGCCTTTGGCTATTGGATCGGGATAAATTTTAATACGGGGTTTCAAATTGGGTAAACATGCTTTAATGGTATCTGCAACAATTTTGGTGTATGAATACCTCACTACCCTCATACCTCCAACGCGGCCAGTCAGAAAAGGACGCAACACCACTTCCTTCATCAATTTATCTTGTCTCTTCAATACGATATCAGTAATGCTGTTGCCAGTCATTGTAATTGTTGTTGTTTCGAACCCTAATCCAGAAATAACAAGGTTCATATCTTCTCCTTCCTTTGCCAAACTAAACCAGCCAGCGTCATCCGCACGGGTACCACGTACTGTGCCGGCAATTATAATACTGGCAAAAGCAACCGGGTTTCCTGCTTCATCTTTAACCCGGGCCTTTATCAAATGGTTCGAACTTTGTTTCACATCTCCTTTAACCGGCTGTTTACAAACAAGTGTACTGCTGTCTGCCAATATCCTTATTCCCCCCTGTGCTTTTGATTTAACAGGCTTCATCAACAATAAAAATGCCGACAGCATATAGTACCATCTCCAGTGCTTTTGCTTTTGTGGCAGGGCTGCAATATCCCGGTCAAGCTGGTCGGGGTAAGCCCGGCCACAAACCTGGTCCACCTTCTTCTTCCTGGTAAAATAACCCAGCACCTCGCTGTCACTCATACTACTAAAATCAACCACTTCTTTTGCGCAGGCATTGCAATAGCGGCCTTGCTGGGTGGGCGTCATGGCATCCCAGTTCTCATGACATGGTTCGGGGATGGAGAGTTGAATTTTTCTCATACAGTTGGTTTTGATGTAGGATGCAGCAGCCAATTATTTTACACAAGTTAACAGGTAGTTGTACCGATGCCGGTTAATGAACTTATAAATGATTGCAAAAGGTTGGGCAGGCCGGAAAAAGAATAACATACCAGGCAGGGCTTGCATTTTCCTGTTCACCGCTGTACTTTACTTCAAATTTTTTTTATGCCTTACAACTTTACCATCGATATCCACTGCCATCCCGGTGGCAAACCTTATATGAGTGGCCGCAGCCAGCAACGCCATACTGCATTTGAAACTTATGAAAATGAGATACAAAGCCGCCTGCTGAGCAGGCTCAAAAAATTTATTGAAAGTATCTCTGAAGTGCGGCTGGCTACACAAAGCAATTTTGACAACCTGCACAAAGGAAATGTAAAAGTGATCATCGCCTCCTTTACACCCATGGAAAAAGCTTTTTTGATCGCCAACCGTAAGGCAGACAGTTTTAAGAATGACAGCCTGAAAGACCTGGTGATGGAAAAAAAGGTACCCTGGGAAGACTGCCTTAAAAGCAAAGTGGTAAATGCCATTACCGGATTTGATGTGGACGATATTGATTTTGTAAAAAAGAGCATGCGGAATTATTTTACAGAAGCCCTGGTACCGGAATATGAATACCTGAAACAATTTAACGGGCAGCAGAACAAAACAAAAAAATACCGCATCCTCTTTGTAAAGAATTTTGCAGCTATTGAACAGGCCCTTGCCAGCGATGAGGACGTTATTTGTATTGTGCTGAGCATCGAAGGCGCTCATGTACTCAGCAATGAAGTACCAGCTATCAATATCCTGAAACGGGACCAGGCTACCAGTCACCGCAACGACCCCAACGATTTTACACCGCTCAAAGGTTACATTGACAATATCGCCATCATGAAACAATGGGATTTTGTTCCGTTGTTTATTTCCATCAACCATCATTTCTGGAATGGATTGGGCGGGCATGCCAAAAGCCTGATGAAACTGATCGGCACGTTGGTGTCGCAGGCCGAAGGGCTGAATGAGGGGCTGAAAGAAATCGGCAAACTCGTGATAAAATCCCTGCTGGATAAAACAAACGGCCCCCGCATCCTGATCGACATTAAACACATGAGCCCCGAATGCCGGCGGGATTTTTATGCTTTCATCAAAACGGACTACTGGAATAAGAACGATCCGTTTCCCATTGTTTGCAGCCACACTGGCATTGTAAGCAAATGCAGAACATTGGCTGCACAGATGGCACAGGATGATGATGCAGAACTGCTGGACGGCAGCAACTACCTGCACGAGAACAGCATCAATATCTGCGAAGAGGATATCCGGGTGATCGCTGCGTCAAAAGGGCTGATCGGTATTCAGCTGGATGAAAAGCGGATAGCCGGCACTGGTATCATTAAAATAATAAAGAAAAATAAAAAACTTACCGGCCAACACCTGAGGCTGCAGTATGTAAAAGTGATGTTTGCTAATATTTTTGAAGTAGTAAGAACCCTCAACAGCAAAGAAGCCTGGAACCTGCTGAGCATTGGCAGCGACTACGACGGGCTGATCAACCACCTTGATTTTTATCCTACTGCGGCTGAAATGCCCGTGCTAAAAAAAGACATGCTTGCTTTTTTACAGTCGCCGGAAGAAATATCACAGGCTGGCTATAACTATACTGTTCCGCTTCCTGAAATAAAAAGACTCTTCTTTGGCCTTTCACCCGAAGAGATCATTGACAAAATATTTGCCGGGAATGTGATGGATTTTTTAAAGGCGAATTTCAACAGGCCGTAATGAAAATTAAAAGCCATCCGCTGCAGTAACAACGGATGGCTTTTGAATAATATAAATATGAGCTTTAGAGTTTCACCATCCGCATGGTGGTACCCATGGTATTTTCTGTTATCGCTGTTACATTGTACATACCAGATGCCAGTTTGCTGCAGTCAATATTGATGAGGCCACTGCCTGCTGCTACGGCATGTTTGCTTTTGGCAATGATCCTGCCGCTCATATCGGTAATGGCGATCTCTATCAACGCCGGCCGGTCGCTTGAAATGCTCAGGGATGTTCTGTCATGCACAACAGAAGGATACAATCCTACAAAATCAAGACCACTGCTTTCTCCGTTTGTTACCAATACCACAGGTGAGTAAGAAACCCTTCCATCAGCGTCCGTCATTTTAAGACGATAGAAATTTTTTCCTGCCAATGGCGCTGCATCCAGGTAATTAAATGGCTCCGCACACCTTGCCTGTGTGGCACTAATGCTTTCGATACTGCGGAAATTTCTTGTATCAGCACTGCGTTGAATTTCCATCGTAATGCTGCTGGACAAACAGGTAAGCCTCCACGTGAGTGCATTGCCTGCTGTTGCTTTAAAGCCGTTGATATATTCTAGCCGTACTGGTATCACATTAAAACAGCTGCCGCCATTCAATGGTGCATCCGTTGCAGAGATTTGCAATGGCGTTGTTCCGCCGGTTGGATCAGCCGTAACCACCACACCTGTTGGCCAGGTACCGTCTGCATCACTGTCGCAGCCCGTTACGTCTCCTGTTATAATATCAAACTGCTGTATCAGCCTTACACCATTGGGGTTGGTATTGGGTATAATGGTATTCCAGCTTCCTGCAGTGGTACTGTAACCAGGTACAAAGCCCGTACCCCAAACTACAGCGCCGCCAACTGCCGGGTTTTCCGCCAGCGTCATGGCCAATGGTCTTCCGGCTGCGTTTACATTATCCCACAATGCCACGAGGTTGCCTGCGGTGGCCAATGATGATCCCTGTAAGAAAGTACCGTTATTAGCTCCCGGGCTACTGCTGAACGTGAGTGCTGTAATGCTTTGATTCAATGCAAAACGGAACTGTGCAACCGTAGCCGGTTCTGCTGCCAGCGTAATGGAAGGGATCAGTGAGTTACCGGCATTGAACCTGGCATTCCCTGTATTTACAAAACCGAATGTACCCTGGAAGTTGCCATCACCGTCGGTGGTAAACTTACCATGACCGCCTGCTGCACTCAATGAAGCACTGGCAGTATAGGTATAGGTAATGGGTGAAACCGTATAGTCAAATAAAATGGGATTGCCTGCACCCGCTGCGGAAGTTCCAATATCTGTAGAAGCGGCAGCCTGTGTAAAATACCTGTAGGTGGTATTGGGTGCCAGGTTGCTGAGCCTGGCATAGTACAATGTTGGAGTACGGGTGGCCGTGCCATTACCCATATACAATGGTGCCGACAAAGCAGTAAAGTTTATCTGGGTAAGATTAGATGATATACCCGTGGTGGCCGCAGTAACGGGGTTATTCGCCGCCGTTATGGTAAGATAATTATGCGTACCTGCACCGGCGCTGTCATATTCATAAACCCGGATGGTGTAAGTGATGCCGGAAGTTAAGCCAAATACATTGATCGGTCCTCCGCCTGTGCCATTGAATACCACGTTGTTTCCAGAACCAATGGAAGGCGCTGTTCTGTAATCTAACGATGCCGCATAGCTGCGGCTGTCGGCAGGTGCCACTGTTGAAGAAGATGCGGCATGCATCACTACGATCCTGTTTCCGCCATTGCCGTTGGTCCAGTTAATGGTGATACTGGTATCCGTTATATTACTGGTTACGATATTACTTGCCTGTATGGTTGGTTCTGCTACCAGCACATTGCCGGTTACACTCGCTGCATCCCCTGTAGATCCGCCACCCGTTACCGCTACATCATCGTTTACAGCTCCTAATGGTGCTGTTGCAGCTATTCTTACAAAAACGGTAGTAGTGATGGGAGCTGCAGATGCAAAAGGAATATTTACTGCACCGCTAAAAGGTCCGCCGCTGACAGTGGAAACTTGCACATTGGCGCTGGCAGGAGTTACTGTAAGGTTACCCGGGCCGCCGGTCAAATTAATGGCATAAATGGTGAATGAACCTTCAGCAGATGCGGTACCCACGGTAGTCAGTAACCCGGAAACATCCGTAGTGATCACCAGCGGGTCATTGGTACAAACATTGGCCGGCGAGCTGCTGTTTCTTGGGCTGGCATCGGCTATTAAAAAATCAACATTGTTATTATTAAAGTCAATACATCCATTGTCTCTTCTGAACATGGCTTCGGTGCTGGTGAGTCCGCTGGTGTTTGCGGCGGCTCCTTCAAAACAGGTAGCGGTAGAGCCGTATCCAAGCAGGTCCACCACCGTTCCATCGGAACAGGCTGTGGTACCATTCAAAGGTGTTTGTGATGAAACCAACGCTACTTTACCTGCGGTGGCTGCCAGGTTGATAAAAGTGTTGGTATTATCCGGCGCTGGCAAAGCAGTGCCGGTTGCGCCGGTTGCCAATGCGATCAAAAAATACTGCCCTGCACCGATGCTGGTGCCGTTGGCAAATGAATCTACCGCCCAGTCACCCGATCCACCGGGGCCAGCAGCGGAAGCGTACTGCAAACTCCATCCGTCTAATGAAATAGCAGCTGCACCTGCGTTGTATAATTCAACATAATCCTGGTTAAAAGTGGCACCGGAGTTTCCTCCACCGCCATATACCTGGCTGATACGTACCTGTGCAAAACAACTAAGGCTGACAACTGCAGTTAATACTAGCGCTAGAATTTTCTTCATAATAGTTAAGTTATTAACTGCAAAATACAACTTCTGGCCTGTATTTGTGCCCAAAAAGGGGAAGTAAATTGATCTCATGCGCCCTCGTTAGTGAGGCAGCTCACCGGATCAATCCCGGAATTCCTGCGTGATCATCAGGCCGTACACACCAGCGTCTAAAACAGCAATGCCCAACCTGCCATAAGAAGGATGCAGGATATTGGCTTTATGACCGGGAGATTGCATCAGGCCTTCGTGTGCCTGCCATAAGGTTGGTGCCAATGCGAGGTTTTCACCGGCATAACGGTAATGGATATCGAGTTGATGAAGCCGCTGAAACGGATCGGTGCCCTCCGGTGTATTGTGGGAGAAATAACCCCTGGCAAGCATATCGGCCGAATGTAATCTTGCAGCTTTTACCAGGCTGCTGTCGTATGATAATGGCCGCAAACCTCTTTTTACTCTTTCGGCATTTACCAGTTGCAGCATATCGCTTTCCAGTTGTGGCCGCAGGGTGTAATGATCAACAGAAAAAGACAATGTAACACCTTCCTTCTTTACCGGGTCCATTTGCCTTACGGCCATCACCTGCACGGAAGATAAAGAAACCAGCTTTTCGGTGATACTTTGCACCTGTTCATCCAATGCCGTTGCGATACCTGTTTGTTCCAGTTCATCCGACAACTCCTGCGGCAGGGAAACGGTGGTGTACAACTGGATAACAATAACACAGGCAACAGCGCTGGTTGACGCAACACCGAGCAAACCAGTAATCTGGTTAACCCTGTTTTTATGAATGGAAGAAAATAATGGCATCAAAGGCCTTGCCAGCAGCGCTATTGATATAAAAGAAGCAAGCAGGATGGCCGATACAGACAATGTGTAAGCATATAACAACTGCATGGTGCCATGATCCACAAGCCATTGGGCCAAGGGTTCAAAAAGAAAATACGCTGCAATAAAAGCAAGGGCTATTTGGGCACATGCCATTAAGATTCTTACAGCACCCAGCCAATAACCAAGGCAGCCGCCTGCTATGATAACCACAGTGAGAATAATGTTAAAGCTGGTCACGGGATGATTTTAAGTAGAATGAATCAAGGTAAATGGTTCTAAAAAAAGCAGGGCCTATCAATGAATGTTTTCATATAATAAACCCTGCTGTATAGTCGCTTTCAATGGATTTCATCATTTAATAGCGGCCGTCTTTTTTATCTTTGGCACGGCCAATACCATATCCCACACCTGCGCCAACCGCACCACCAATAACGGCGCCGGCTGCCCTGTTTTTCTTATTGATAACCGCACCAGCTGCTGCACCGGTTACGCCACCGATCACAGCACCTTTGGCTGCTTTACTCCAGCCTTTCTTTTTTACAACAGCAGGGGCGGATGCAGTTGTATTATCTGTACTGGCTGTACTTACATTCCTGTACACCACCGTCTTTTTTTCTGACTGCTCTTTCCTGTCTTTCCACTGTTCAAATTCCTTCATCTTGGCAGAGTCAGCGGCAGACAACACCATTGTGTTTGCTGCTGTGTTGGTCTTATTTCCTTTGCAGGCTACCAATGTACCTGCAATGGCTACGATTCCTAGAATTCTTTTCATAATTGTTGATTTTAATTGTTGATTAATTGTTGTTCGCCTGATGCAGTATAGAAGCTGAAAATTGTGCCAGAATTTATCCAGTTGTTAAAGAAACGGTGATAAAAAAATGTGAAACCCTTTACAGTAGCGGATTCTGTTGAGGTAAGCTTTTAACAATATGGAACAAGCGCCTGTTGATTCCGGCAACGTTTCCGTAATTAAATTGGCTCCAAAGCCTGCTTTTTCCGGCAATCACCAGCTGTTTTTACGACTTTTAAGTTGCCAAAGCTGCTCATATGAAGAAATGTTTTTCCGTTGTTTTTATTGTACTTATGTCAAATTCCATTTTGAATGCGCAGCAACTGGCTTTTCCTGGTGCAGAAGGTTATGGCAAATTTTCTACAGGTGGGCGTGGTGGTTATGTGGCAACAGTAACCAATCTCAACGATACCGGTACGGGAAGCCTCCGTTGGGCACTTGACCAATATATCGACACCGTCTATGTTTTTAAAGATTCTGCCAATCCCAGTTTCCCCATCACTGTTTACCAGCCACTAACGGTAGTGTTTAAGGTATCAGGAAATATCAACCTACGGTCTGATCTCCGGATAAAAAGAGATAATCTTACCATTGCAGGACAAACGGCTCCCTGCGACGGCATCTGCATCACCGGCCGTTCGGTATTGCTCAATGGCGCTACCACCAGCCAGTTTTTTTATTGGGGGCCCAGGAGAAAAAATGTGATCGTACGGCACATGCGTTTCCGGCCGGGTGTGCCGCTGGACAGTAATGGCGTGGGCACCAGTGCATTTGTTACCTACGGACTGGATGTGGAGAATTATGAAAACGTGATCATTGATCATTGTTCAATGAGCTGGGCCAATGAAGAATGCCTGGCTATCTACGATAATAAATACACTACGGTACAATGGTGTATTGCCAGCGAAGGATTGTACAATGCGTTTCACAGCAAGGGCGTTCGTGGATATGGTGGTGTATGGGGAGGACAGTTTGCCAGCTATCATCACAATTTAATTGCCCATCAAAACAACCGCACTCCCAGGTTTGGCGGCGCCAGGGCACATGATACGCTGGCGTTGGTAGAGTATGCCAACAATGTGAATTATAACTGGGGAACTTCCAGCGCTACCTATGGTGGTGATGTGGAAGTAAATGGCGGCATTGCCAGGCTCAATGAGGTAAACAATTATTTTAAACCGGGTCCGGCTACACCCGGCACACACAAACTGGTGCGGCCGGACTATTCCTCCGATGCAAGAGGTGTCGGCCGTTTTCATGTGCAAGGGAATATCATTGAAAACAATCCTGCACGTACAGCGGATAACTGGCTGGCGGTTGATTTTGCCAATATCCCACTTGCCAGCAGGGACTCTTCAAGAAGTGATACTGCCTTTACCATAGCGCAACCCATCCAGTTACAAACAGCATTGGCCGCCTTTGATACCGTATTGTTATGGGCAGGCGCTGCTTTACCCAGGAGAGATCTGGTGGACACACGTATTATGAATGAAGTAAGAACCAGAACCACCAGCGGTACCGGCACTGCAGGAAGACCGGGTATTATTGATGCACCGTCGGCAGTAGGGGGATGGCCTGTTTTTGAAAACTGCACCGCAGCCGATGATACCGACCAGGATGGCATGCCCGATGAATGGGAAATGGACAATGGACTCAATCCCGGCCTGGCTGCTGACCGGAATGTGGTGGGCAACGATGGCTACACCATGCTGGAGAAATATTTAAACAACCTGGTACCCAACCAGGTGCCGCAAAAACTTTGCCCCGGTGCCGGCAGCTTTACACTTACGAGCGACACAAGGGGCAACACTTACCAATGGGAAGAAAATACTGGTAATGGTTTTGTTGCCATCGCTGGACAAACAGATTCTGTGATCATATTACAACTGCCCACGTCTGCTTACGGTTACCAATACCGTTGCAAAGTAAACAACAGCCGCTACAGCCGCCAGTTCAAGATAAAATTTGAAAGCACCTGGAATGGGAGTACAGACAACGCCTGGGAAAATGCCACCAACTGGAATTGCGCAGCTATTCCTGACCGTTATACAGATGTGGTTGTTCCTGCAGGCACTGTTTTAATCAACAGCCAGGCAAGCTGCCGGAGTATGAGGGTAAATGCTGCGGCGGCAGAGATAATTGTAACAGCCGGGCATAACCTGGAAGTAGCTCAGTAGGTTTTTACAATTGTATTGTAAAAGCAAATACGCTACTCGTTATTTACCTTCAGGTCTTTAAAATATCCTTCTGTTCCTTCCTCTACCCACAAAGCAACTGCACCCGTAAGTTCTGCCCCATGCTTCAGATCATTTACGATCAAGGCTGGTTGCAGGTGATCATTGATAAATAGTTTTGCCTGGGTATCTTTCACAACAATCCGCATGGTGATCCATTTGTTCATTTCCATATCCGCATAAGCTTCATACCGCTCCGGCGATTCTTTTCTCAACCGGTCAAACTTATAATCCGGGTAGGAGTAATACTGGATGGAATGATTGCGCCGCACCTGGTCATCCACCCTTGCATTCAGCGGGCGCAGGTAGATACTTTCATATTTTGTATTACTGTCGTTCACACGGAAAGCCACACCAATAAAACCCCTTGCAAAATCCGGTGCATTTTTTAACAGCCTGCTTAATACTTTTACTTCAATAGTGCCATTTTTAAAGTCCACCCCCTTGATCTTTACAAATGTGGGTTCGTCAAAAGCTTTGATGGTTGAATCTTTAACCGCCTTTACAACTTCACTACCCATTAATTTTTCTATCGACATCACTGCATGTACAGCTTCCACCCTGCTGGTATCAAGCTGGATGCGCTGCGCAAACGACTGTACCGAAAGCACGGTACTTAGGATAAGAAAGCACCTTTTCATCCTGTTAAATTATTTAATAAATGGCAGTATGCAGGCCCACACAGCAGGAAAATTTTCTAAAAATACACCGTGTGTACTATTGGGTATTATTGCTAACTGGCTATGTGGAATCATTTGTGCCGTGTGTATCATACGTTGTGGAGGATTGCCTGTATCCATGTCACCAGCCATCAATAGGGTGGGACATTTAATTGTTTGAAAAAATGCACTGTCCAGTGCTAACTGGCTATACATGTTTCCAAGTTTGGTAAACATTTCCTGCAGCCGCCCTGGTTCAGGCATCAGTGCATATTGTTGTTTCCAGTAGGTGCTATCCAATGCAAGTGCCTGTTGTACATCAAAGGAAAAATCACGCAGACCGGGATATAATTCTGCAGCCCCGATGGCTATTAATTTCTTGACTGTACCTGGATACATGCTGGCCAGTTTGTAACCGGCAAATGCGCCATCACTAAAACCAAGCACCATCACACTGTCGTTCGTTACTGCTTTTATCACGGCCATGATGTCATTCGCCTTTTGCTCATAGGTGATGGGTTGCGTACCCAGTGCTGATTTGCCATGCCCACGGGTAGATACAGCAATTACCTGGTAGTATTTTGACAGGCTATCAATAAACTGGTACATTTCGTAAGTGGACCCGAATATGCCACCATGTAAAACAACAATAGGTTTGCCTATACCATATACTTCATAATAAATTTTTGCATCACCGGCATCTACATAATGACCCGCAGTGGGGTTGTTGCCATATTGCAATGCATTGGCAGGTGCTTTTAGTTTTTGCATAAAATGCCGCAACTGACCAGGTACCTGCTGACTAAATACTTGTGAAGCAGAAACCGAAAACAGGAAATATATTATCCATTTCATTGTGTGATAAATAATTTGACAATGCAAAGGTCCATCAGTACAGAGCCTCCAGCCAATGACCTTGTTTAAGAAACAGGCTTGATGCAGATCAAGTTTTTTGCTTGCTGAGCTTGTTCCGAAGACGGCTTAGGAATTCTGGTGTGAGGCCGAGATAAGCTGCAACCTGGGTTTGGGGAAGGCGGTTGACCAAATGCGGGTAAGATTCAATAAAAGAATGATACCGGTCTTCTGCGGAGGAGCTGATATTTTGAAGCAGGCGCTTTTGCAGCCCGATAAAAGCATTTTCGATCAGCACCCTGAAAATGCGGTGAAATTTGGGTGCTTCTGTATATAGTTTTAAAAGATTGTGATGACTTATTTGCAGTACCATCGTATCCTCCAGGGCATCAATATTCAATGCAGAAGGGGTTTCAGAATGAAAACTCCCCAGGTCATTGATCCAGTAATTTTCTGCCGCAAACTGAAGAATATAGGTGTTGCCCTGTTCGTCGATCTTATACATCCGCAGGCAACCTCTTATTACAAATAACATTTGTGTGCACACATCCCCTTCCTGCAATGCATACTGGCGTTTTCTGTAAAGCCTTGGCTGAAACAATGCTGAAACCAGTTGCCTTTCTTCTTTATTTAAAGCGATGAGCTGCTGAAAATAAGTAAGCAATGGTTCTATGGAAGCCTGTGACAGATTTTCATTCATTACAAGAAAACTTTTTTATAATTTGAGGTCAAATGTATTCCTGTTTAAGATAAAAATTCTGGATAAATAGAACGGGGCAGGTATTACCGGTTTCAATTATACAGTTGATCAGCTATAATTTAATGCTTGAAACAGGCCATAAAAATGGGTATCTAATTACCCAAATTGTGGAATTGCAAGTCAACTTTTATAACCTGTATTACCCCGGGCTGCCTAAAAAAGCCCCTGGCTTTATGTTTAAATCTGGTGCTTAAATTGCTATGGTATCTTCCACAGTGGTTTTACAGAACAGTTAAGATAATACATGCATTATCCATTCGGCTATCTTTCCCCATGCAAAACTTACAATGGATCCATATTTAAAATGAAAAACTATAATTGTTCAACCAATTATACCAAAGCGTAATCGCTATTTATGCAGTTAATGAAAAAAATCAGACCCGGCGCCAACGAAGGTTCCAGTATTTCTTTTTCCACGGCCATTATCGAAAACAGTCCTGACTGTTTGAAAATACTGGATGCTGAAGGCAGGCTTGAATTTATGAATACCACCGGGCAATGCCTGATGGAAATCGATGATTTTGACCTGGTAAAAGGGCAATGCTGGTGGGATCTGTGGGGAGAAGACGAAAAGGAAACGGTTCGGTTGGCATTTCAACAGGCGCTAAATGGCAACACGCAACAGTTTGTTGCTAAATGCGTAACTCCCAAAGGAAAAAATAAATGGTGGGATGTGCTGATCTCACCAGTAACCATAGACGAAAACGGGGTGGCGCAGGTTATTTCCATTTCAAGAGATATTACGGAAAGAAAAGCACAGGAAGATTCAGTAAGAAGAATGGCCAGTCATTTGAAATTGGCTACAGAGTCAGCCAATGTAGGCACCTGGTGTCTTGATTTCCGTTCGCTTACATTAGACTGGTCGCCGCTGCATAAAAGAATGTGGGGATACGAAGAGGACCGGACAGATCTTTTATATGAAGACTGGCACCGTATCATTTTACCGGAAGACAAAGCAAAAGCCTTTCAAAAAGTAGAGGAAGCCAGGGTAAACCATTCCTTTTATGAAGTGGAATACCGCATTGCCCGTGCAGATGATCAATCTATCCGCTGGATCAAATCTTCCGGCCTTTATTATTACAGCCCGTCCGGGGAAGCACTTACCCTTACGGGTGTAAGTATGGATATTACCCGGCAAAAAGAAGCGGAACAGGCATTGGCTTACCGGAAAGCCTTGCTGGAAGCTCAAAATGAAGCAGTACCCGATGGCTTTTTGATTGTTGATACAAAGGGTAACATGCTTACTTATAATAAAAATTTTGCAACGATATGGGGCATACCCGATGAAATTACGGAACGGAAAGATGATGCTGCTGCCCTGCAGGTGGCCATGACAAAAGTAAAAGACCCGGACGCTTTTATTGAAAGGGTGAATTATTATTATGCCAACCCTGGTGAAAAAGCATGGGACGAACTGCAGTTTATAGACGGCCGCATTATTGAACGGCATGGTAACCGGGTGGTGGATGAAAACGGCACTGTGTATGGCTGGGCCTGGTATTTCAGGGATATTACCCGGCGTAAGAAAGCAGAAGAAGAGATCAAAGAAAGTGAAGAAAGATTCCGTCACCTGGCAGATAATGCTCCTATGTGGGTATGGATGGCAGATGAAAATGTGTATGTAAGTTATGCCAATAAAGAAATACTCACTTTTCTTGGCCTGCAGCACTATAGTGAACTCACAGCGCATTCCTGGGAGGCTTTTGTGCATCCGTCTGATATACCAACCGTGTATGCCAGCCTGAGCCAGGCGAATAATCAACCCGTTTCGTTTGAGTTCAGGATAATGAATGGCAGCACCCGTGAGTATGAGTGGTTCCAGATCAATGCGGTACCCCGTGACCCTGTTAAGCCTGCTGGTTTTATCGGCACGGCCATTAATATCAACAACAGTAAAGTAGCGCTGCAAAACCTGTCGCAGAGTGAGGCAGGATTCCGGCTGCTGGCAGATATTATGCCCCAGCACATATGGACAGGCGATGCCCAGGGCAACCTGAATTATTTTAATAATGCCGTGTACGAATTTTCAGGCCTCAGCTATGATGATATTCAAAAAGACGGCTGGATTCAAATTGTACATCCCGAAGACAGGGAGGAAAATATCAGGATGTGGACACATGCTGTTACAACCGGCGAGGACTTTTTTATGGAACACCGTTTCAGGAACCAATGCGGCGAATACCGGTGGCAGCTCAGCCGGGCAAAGCCTCACCGAAACAGTGAAGGCAGTATCATCAGGTGGGTGGGTACCAGCACAGATATACATGACCAGAAAATTAAAGAACAGCAGAAAGATGAGTTTATCAGCATTGCCAGTCATGAAATGAAAACCCCGCTTACTACCGCCAAAGGCTATCTTGAATTACTGCAGCTTACACTGGACAAAAACGAAATGCCGCATTTGTACGCCAGTAAGGCCAGCCAGGCAGTACAACGACTGCATCTGTTTGTAACAGAATTGTTAGATGCCAGTAAAATACAAAACGGGCAATTGCATTATACTAGCGCACCATTTTCCTTTACTGACCTGCTGCAGGAAACCGTTGATAATATTCAGCACAGCACCCAAACGCACCGTATCCTGTTAGAAGGAAGTTTTGACGGGCAGGTTAACGGCGACCGCAACCGGCTGATGCAGGTACTGGTGAACCTGCTTTCTAACGCCATCAAGTATTCGCCTTCGGCAGATAAAGTGTGGGTGAAACTGGAAGAAACCAACGGAGCCTTGAATGTATCGGTTACTGATCAAGGTATCGGTATGGCAAAGGAGCACCTGGAAAAAATATTTGACCGGTATTACCGGGTGCAGGAGCATGCCGTTTTTTTCCAGGGGCTTGGTATTGGTCTTTATCTTTCTTACAATATTGTGCAGCGCCATGGCGGCAGTATGTGGGCCGAAAGCGAGGAAGGGAAAGGCAGTACTTTTTACTTTAGCCTGCCGCTCAGCTAACCAATCTGCCGTGGGTTGGGTTGATGTAAAACATAACAGCCAGTTTGTTAAAATAAATACATTGCAGGTACATTCCATTTCTACCGGCGCTTATGACAAAAACAATCCTGATATATGATGATGATGCAGAGATATTGTTGCTTTGCAAAGCTATTTTATCAAAATATGGTTTTGATATTGTTACCAGGAGTAAATGTGAGCAGATTGCAGCAGATATCAAAAACTGCCATCCTGATCTTATACTGATGGACCTGTGGATACCCGATATCGGCGGCGAAAAAGCAATTGCACAGGTAAAAGAAAATCCTGCTATAGCAACACACCCGCCTATCCTCCTCTTTTCTGCCAACGCAGATATCAAAAATATTTTCCAGAAAGTAAAAGCTGACGGGTATGTGGAAAAGCCATTTTCCATTGATACTTTGGTGGATACAATTAAGCTGCATCTGAAGGAAGTTTAAGATAGCGAAAACAGACCATGAACTTCCTGCATAAGCTATCCAGATTTGATTAGAGCCGGGCTTTATTACCAGGTACATCACACTTACCCAACAATCACTTTCCAATTGGCCTGTTTTACAAGCACTTTACTACTACTTTTACATCCCATTGGCACCAGCATATAACTTTGTTTTATGATAAAAAGATACCCGCTTCTACTTTTATTGATACTGCTTGCCCGGGATGGTTTTGCCCAGGTTCCTGTGATCAATGGTTTTTCACCCATTGCCGGCCCGGTGGGAAGTTCTGTGACCATCAGCGGAAGCGGTTTTAATACAAATCCTTCCGTTAATAAAGTGTTCTTTGGTGCAGCAAAAGCGGTTGTTACATCATCCAGTTTAAGTACCCTCACGGTTACTGTTCCTGCAGGTGCTGCATTTCAGCCAATCAGCGTACAAACAGACAGCCTTATTGGTTTTTCTTCCCGTCCTTTTACAACAACTTTTCCGCAAGGCGCAGGAGATCCATTGCCACCGGATGCTTTTGGTAAACCCGTGAACATAGCACCTTTATCAAAACCTGCGTTTGCCGACTTTGACGGTGATGGCAAAGTGGACATGGCTGGTGCTGTATCGGGTTATAAAGTGGCTATTTACACAAATAGCAGCGATGCAGATTCTTTGTCGTACAAACTGCGTTAAACATTACCTGCGTTTGGCAACCCTCCCGAAGGTATACTGGCAGCTGATTTCACTGGTGACGGCAAACCTGAGCTGGTTGTATTTACTTTTAACCTGTATGCCATATTTAAAAATACCAGCACGGCCGATTCCATCTCATTTGCGCCATATACTTATCTTGGATCTGGTGGAATTTACAGCCAGGCAGCTACGGATATTGATGGCGATGGTAAAATAGACCTGGTATCCGGATTCACCAGTTCACCCAATGCTTTTTCTGTACTTAGAAACATTGGAACCGGGGGCAACATCGCCTTTGCGCTACCCGTTCGTATTTCTTTTGGGAGCGTGCCCGGGGGCAGTGGCACCGTAGGTTCTGATAATATAGTGTTGGTGGACGATGTAGATGGCGACCGAAAACCGGACGTAGTTACCAAGAGCCGCTTTTATCCGCCGTTTTTAATTTACCGGAATACGAGTACGCCGGGCAGTATCAGTTTTGCCAGTAATGTACCCGTTATATCAGGCGGAACAGGCATCACGGGTAACGGCAACTTCGATATGAAAGTGGGAGATATTGATGGCGACAGTAAACCTGAGATCGCATTTATTGTACCTGATTCAAGTTTTGTAGCTGTATATAAAAACACTTCTACTGCCGGAAATATTTCTTACTCAGCAAAAATGCGTTTTGCAACAGGGTATGGTCCTTATGGACTGGGATTTAATGACATGGATGGCGATTCAAAAACGGACCTTGTAGTAGTACAGTATAGTGATTCTTTTACCCTGCTTAAAAATACCAGCACAACAGGTACTGTTTCATATCAAACCAGGAGGTCGTTCCATGCTGGCAGGTATTACTTAACCTGTCATCCCGCTGATGTGGATGGGGATGGCAAAGCCGATATCCTTTTTGCCGGAAATAATTTCAGCGTTACAGACCATTACGCTGCGGTGATAAAAAGTTATGTGTTTAATCCTGTTATTACCTCAGTGATTCCGGTAACAGCCAGTGCCGGCACACCCATAACGATTAAGGGCAACCGTTTTTCGGATGTAACAGCAGTCAATTTTGGTGGTATTGCTGCTGCGTCATTTGAGATCATTTCTGATTCAATGATCATCGCTATTGTTGCCAATGGGGCGTCGGGTAATGTAACGGCATCCAACGCTTTTGGGGATGGAAAATTTGGTGGATTTACTTTTTCGCTGCCCATTCCTTCCATTGATTCCTTTGCGCCTGTTGCAGGGCCTGTAGGATCGCCCGTTATTATACGGGGCAGGAATTTTAGCAGTGTACCTGCAGACAACCTGGTTCATTTTGGATCGGGCAAGGCTACGGTAGTAAGTGCAACAGATACAACCATTACTGTTTTGGCACCGGCAGGAACAAGTTACTTACCCATAAGTGTAACGGTGATGAGTACCCGCCTCACTGCATTTTCCAGGCTGCCCTTTACCACTACTTTTGATTCCCGCATCACGTCTTTTACAAATGCCAACTTTGGCGATACCGTTAACTATGCCACTCCAAGTAAAGGCACCAGGATCGTAACGGCCGATTTTGATAATGATGCCAGGCCTGATATTGCTGCATCTATATACTATGATTATTCAGGCGTATCTGTGTATAAAAATAAAACTGCCAGTACTGCCGGCAAACCTGCTTTTGATACTGCTAAAAACTATTCCACCTTTGGAGCCGCTCCAGGTGGCAATGCAACCGGTGTTACCAGTACCGTAACGGTTGACCTGGATGGTGACGGCAAACCAGATATGGCAACGATCAGTAACGGTGTCAATCTGTTATCTGTTTTTAGAAACAGCAGTATTACAGACAGCATGGCATTTGAACTACCGGTCAACTTTAATGCAGGGCAAAACCCTACCAACATCAGCACGGCCGACCTCGACAATGATGGTAAACCAGACATCGCCATCACCAATCCTTATCCATCAGGAAGAATTACCATTTTAAAAAATACCAGCAAGCCAGGCACTATTTCCTTCGCACCCAATTTGGAATTTTTAGCAGGCAGCGTACCACAAAGGGTATTGCTGGAAGATTTTGACAATGATGGAAAAAAAGACATGGCTTGTACAAATATCAATGCCAACAATATTTCTGTATTCAAAAATATCAGTACCTGGCACCATTGCTTTTACCACCCCCACTACAAAACCTACAGGCACCACGCCGATTTCGATGGCTGCTGCTGATTTGAATGGTGATGGTTTCATAGATATTTTGGTAACGAACAATTCGTCGAAAACGATCTCGGTATTTAAAAACACCAGTAACACCGCAGCTATTGTTTTTGCTAACAGGGTTGATTATTCTTTACCAGACTTTCCTGGTGGCTTAACGGTAGCTGACCTGGATGGCGATGCAAAACCAGATGTGGTTTCCGGCACTAACACCAGCCCCTCCACGCTTTCGTTATTTAAAAATCTCAGTACGGCAGATTCCATTATACTGGGACCACGGTCGCCCATTGCAAAAACCTTTGCTCCCAATAGCCTTTATACCACCGATGTTAATGGTGATGGCAAACCAGAGATCATTGTAGCCGGCCTGAACACTAACAGGATTGCAATAGTCCGCAATATTATTGGAGACCCGATTCCTACATCGGTTTGTCCCCTGGCAGACAGTACGGTGTTGCAGGCAGGCCTTACCGGTAGTGTGTACCAGTGGCAATTAAACAGCGGAAATGGATTTGCTGATATTTCCAATGGTACTAACTATAGTGGAACCGATTCCGCCACACTGGTGCTAAGAAATGTTCCGACCTCCTGGTATGGCTATCAGTTCCGCTGTGTGGTGGACGGCCGTAATTCGGATACCTATTCATTAAAGATCACGGCACGCTGGGCTGGTGCCATCAATGGAAACTGGGAAAATCCCGCCAACTGGAACTGTGGCCAGTTGCCCGACCGAAATACAGACGTGCTGATCAATGCCGGCAGGGCCATCGTTAATTCCAATGTGGAGATAAGGAGTCTACGGGTGAATCCTTCGGCGGGGGTAACTGTGATGGGTGGTTTTGATGTGAAGGTGATGCAGTAGAAGTACTGGAAGTTTGAAACCTTCAGTATCGAGATATATTCAAACAATGAATTTTGTACCCCCTACAGGAATCGAACCCCCGCCCGTACCGAATGGCACGTTCGGGCGGGTGTATCTTCAGAATCTGAAAAGTTTTCTTCCCGAATCAGAAAATTTGGAAACAAAATTTATATTCCAATCTTATTCTTAAGAAACCGGCGACCGGCAGAAGACTTAAAATATTTTTCACGAAGTATCGCTTCTTTTTCGGTTTCAAATATTTCAAAGTAAATAATTTCAAAAGGAATATATGGCCGTATAGATTGGGTGTATCCTGCATTATGCTGAGAAAGTCTTATCTGCAGATCTTTACAATGGCCTTTGTAATAATAATCATGTTCAACGCTTTTCAACACATAAGCGTAATACATACAGATTTTTTTGTAGCCCCTACAGGAATCGAACCTGTATCTTCAGAATCGGAATCTGAAATTTTATCCATTAAACTAAGGAGCCGGATAAAGTTGAAACCATCACTTCCCAAACATCACAATATTACTTCCAAATATTTTTACCGCAATCGCCAGCAATATTACGCCAAAAAATTTTCTTACCACCAGCATTCCATTAGGACCCAGCACTCTTTCTATCCACTTCAATGATTTGAGCACCGCATAGATCACAATACAGTTGATGAGAATGCCTGCCAGGATATTGATATCGGCATAATTGGCCTTTAAACTCATTACCGTTGTTAAGGTGCCGCTGCCCGCAATCAAGGGAAAGGCGATAGGCACCACACTACCGCTCTTGGGATTGGTATCCGGTTTAAAAAACTCTACACCCAGCACCATCTCCAGCCCGATGATAAAAATGACAATGCTGCCCGCTACTGCAAATGATTTTACATCGATGCCCAGCAGGCCTAAAAACTGTTTTCCTAAAAAAAGGAACAGGATCATCAGTCCGCCGGAAGCCAGGGTAGCCTGCGTAGACCGGATAACCCCACCCATTGTCATCCGCAAGGTAGCCAGCACCGGAACAGAACCCACCATATCGATCACCGCAAACAAAGTAAATGTAACAGTGAGTATTTCTTTTAAAGCCAGTTCTGTAAAATTCATCGTGCTGGTTTTTTGCAAAGATATATTTAAGATAGCCGAAACGCAACATGCTATCCTTTGATCAGATCAGCAAACCAAAACCCAACGGTGTCTCCTTTGCTGGTATCGCCTGTTTGTGGTGCAGCATATTCTTTATACACCAATTCTCCTTTTGTAAATGCAATGGGCTGCTTAAACAAAGGCCCGTCAAATACAAACGTGTGAAACTCGCCATTTTCCCCGCACACATCCACATTTGACGGAAAGTCCTTTAAGCATTGTTCATCTATCACCCTTCCACAAAAGCTTTTATCCAGTAAGGTGCCGTTTATACAAACAATGATGGTTTTAAAACCCAGTTGCAAAAATTCCTGCATGAGTTCTTTGGTATCCACTTTCCATAAAGGGAACACACCCGTAATGCCTGCTTTGGCGAGTTGATCTTCCCGGTATTTTTTAAGGTCCTCTAAAAATATATCTCCAAAAATGCTGTGTGTAAACTGTTGTTGTTGCAGCACTGCCAGTTTTTGCTGCAACAAGTTGCCGTAGTCTTCCATCGAAGGTTGCTCCGGCAGTTCCACTGTAGTCAGGGGCAAACCAATGCTTTCCGCCTGAGCTTGCAGTAATTCCCTTCTTACTCCATGCATGGAAATGCGGTTGTGCGCCGCATTTACACTGGTGAGCAGGCAACCCACTTCATACTGTTGCTGCTGCAAAATTTTAAAAAGAGCCAGAGCGGAGTCTTTGCCTCCGCTCCAGTTCATGTATGCTTTCGTCATAGTAATTTATCTCCCTTGCATAAAAACCTTCAGTTGCAACTGCCTTTGTAAGATATTGTATTCGCTTTTCATTGTCTTCATACAGGCTGCACAAAGGCAATCCGTAAACTGGCTGGCAATGAATCTGCTTTCTTCTTCATTCAACTGTACACTGCTGCACTGGCAATGTGCTATATCGCCTGTTTTACATTCAAAAACAGCCTTGCAACGGGGGCAGCTTTTTTCTTCATGCTTGCACATAACACTACAGTTTAAAATGTACACCTGCATTCATGTTAAAGCCCATGGTGCTGTAACCATACACTTCAAAATATTTACTGCCGGTAATATTTTTTGCATCTGCAAAAATTTTCAACCGGCCTTTTAGCAGTGTATATTCTGCATAGATATCCCATACTGCAAATGCCTTCAATTCCACATCGCTGCTTTCAAAAGTTATAGGATCGTAAAACCAGTCGGTACGTTTACCCCAGTTCCTGATATTCGTGCTTACAAAAAGATCCTTTGTGGCCTGCCAGCCAATGTTAACATTCAGATTGTGTTTTGGTCTGCGTACCAGGTTATTAAAAATCGTGTCTTTAACACCGTTATTGGACGTGATCTTACCTGTTACAAAGGAGTAGGAAGCACGGATGGTAATGTGTTTATTGATAAAAAAAGTTGGCTCTGCTTCAAATCCCTTGTCATGCTGCTTGTCCCTGTTGATAACGCTAAAAGAAGGACCGAATACAATGACATCTTTTATTTTCCTGTCGAATGCGGCTACTCTTAATTCAATTTTACCCTCCGCAAAGGCTGCCTGCACACCTGCTTCCAGATTCCTGCTTTTTTCTGGCTTCAGATCAGGATTGCTGCCATACTGCCCATACAGATCGTATAAAGTAGGCGCTTTAAAGCCGGTTTCAAAATTGAAGAACAGCTTGGTATTTTTATCAATAAGATAAGAAGGGTTGAGTGTGTAGGTGAAGTTGCTGCCGTATTTTGAATGACTGTTGTAGCGGCCACCCAACTGCAGGTTAAATCCGCCCAGGTTTTTAAGAAACAGCGACACATAAGGGCTTGTAATGGTTACCAAGGGATCTTTGTTAACGGCCGTTGTATCCAGCATTTGTAGCTTTTGCACATTTACACCGGCCAGTAATTGTATATATTTTCCAAAATCATTATTAAAAAATAACTCTGCATTGTGCAGCCTGCCCCGGCCTTCAGAAGTAAAGAATTCGCTGATATAACTATGGTCAGACCTGGTGTAACCATACTGAAGTGTTACTGCACCGTGTGGCAGCTGGTACTGTGAAGTTAGCCCCGCATTGAATGCTTTGGTATGGTACTTTTGGGTGCCATCAGTAAAAGCATCTGCATCGATGTCACCTTTAAAATCACTGAACCTTGCAAAGGGGCTGATCTTAAATTTACCAGTGACTTTGATATGTATATTGGCATGGAATGAATTTTGTTCAAAACCATCCTTGTCAAAATCACCTGTGCCCGTTTTATCACTGGCTTCACTGATACCATCAGTTTTGAAATGCGTATAGCCGATATTGTAATCGACCGATTGGGTACTGCCGGCAACACCCGCATTTCCTTTGAATGTATTGAAACTTCCATAGGATGCAGTGCCATAGCCGCCGATTTGCTTATTGCCCGACTTTTTGGTGATGATATTAATAACGCCAGCGATGGCATCAGATCCATACAAGGTTGACTGGCTGCCTTTTAAGATCTCCACTCTCTCAATCATATCAATGGGCAGCAAACGCAGATCGAATGCACCCCCCACGCCGGAAGGATCCGTTACCGGGATGCCATCCAGCAACACTACCGTATATTTTCCTAATGCACCGCGGAGATACACTGCTTTGTCTTTACCGGGGTTGCTGCCGGCACCGCTGATAACAATTCCTGCCTGTTCGTTGAGTAATTGTGCCAGGTCTTTGCCGGCGCTTCTTTCCAGTTGTGTTTTTGTAATAACCGATACCACCTTACCCGTTTCTGATACTTTTTTTGAAAACTTGGTGGGCGTAACCACTACTTCGTTGAGTGATTGTACAATACTGTCTGCTGTTTGTGCCTGTGCTGTACTGCTAATGATTGCAGCAGCCACAATAAAAAATTTTCTTTTCATTTTTGAAAAATTTTTTTTGTGACTGCTTCCGATTGAATGGTGTTTGGCAGACATACCAAACACGGTGTGATAGAAATATAAAAGCTTTTAGCCGTTACACCCCTGCCTTTCTCCCGAAAGCAAAATGATTGTTTGACGAACCTGGCAGGTCTTCTGGCTTAGGCTTTTACCTTCCCATCCTGTGTTAAAAACAGAACAGTGGTTTGTAGAATTTTACTCTCTAAAACCCCTCTTTTGAAGAGATTTTCGGAGGCCCTTACAGCTACGGGGATAGCGCCGGACTCACACCGGCTTCCCTTTTAATCCCGGTATAACCCGGGAACCAATATTCGCTGCAAATGTGCAGCATTCGGTTACATCTTCCAAATTAAACATTCAACCATCAATGTGCAAAAAAAATCCCCGGCAATTGCCAGGGATTTTATATGAAATTCATTTTTATTTTTAGTCTTGCTGCCTGCACTCCCCCACAATGGTATGGAAAGTGTCATGCGCTTTCGTGATCAGCGTCATCAGGTCTGCATCACTGCGGTTTGACAATACTGCTTTATGTACAGCACTGCAATCGGTCACCAGCCTTCTCAGCGCATCCTTAGTTTCTTTTAACTTAAACTGATCTTCCGGAATAGTGGATTTTTGCCAGGTTCTTGCCGCATTGAACAGGCTCTCAGCATTTGCCCTCAGTGGCGCAAAATTACCTTCTTCAGCTGGGTGAAATGCCGCAGACATAATGGTGTGAAATTCTTTTAACTGTGGCCAGTTAACTTTTGACTGCTGCCCAAACGTAATAGCCGGCACAAAGGCCATCAATATAACTGCTAATTGTATTACTTTTTTCATGCGTTTTTTATTTGTACAAACATAAGGATTTTTTGTGCAAGTTTGAAATGGGTGATTTTGAAGCCGTGTCTCATTTTGAAAATATGACCACGAACTTGACTTTGCCTTGTGTTTTCCTCATTCCATGCCTGCCGGCAGGCAAGTCTGTGTGGGACTATTTGCACGCTGAGGGGCAGAGATCGCAGAGTTGCCTCGCAACCAGATAGCTGTTGCATGACTTTGCAGCACAGCGGGAAATTATCCTATCTTAGAATAATGGAAAACCGTTCCAATAAACTGAATTTATTTTCTTTTACCATGATCGTGATCGGCCTGGTGATTGGGATGGGTATATTCCGTA
>Ga0164290_1000995_pt1 | contig 60280 bp, 52 predicted proteins | sample Micstemetagenome_FD_108782 | JGI IMG/M metagenome (GOLD analysis project Ga0164290, IMG submission 108782) | Contaminated culture microbial community from soil near Moab, Utah, USA - Microcoleus steenstrupii SON62 (Illumina Assembly) | ecosystem: Environmental > Terrestrial > Soil > Soil crust...
GCATTTCACCAAGACCGGCCCGGCGCAGGAACCCGTCACGGCCACCGGCGTCAAGCTCGCCGCGAGGAACAACCGTCTCGGCCCGGCTTGGGTCGTGAGTTATCAAATCATTCTGTGCGCGGATACCGCCATGCGGCTGGAGCCGACCGAACCGGGCAAGCGCATGAGCCAAGTCAACGACTGGCTGACCTATACCTCCCGCGTGGCCGAGGTGATGGACCCGAATTCCAAGAACGTGCAGAGCAACCAGGCCTTCAACGATCTGAATACGATTCCGACGTGGTTCGGCATGGAGGACCGCGCCGGAAACTGGATCGGCCGCGGTTTCGGGAAGAAAGTGTTCAAGTTTGACGACTTGCCGCCGATCTGGCGGGGCTTGTTCACCGCCAAGAACCCCCAGATCGCCAAAGACCCCAGGGCGGCGCTCGGCGCTTAAGGGCCGCACCCATCGTCGCCGGGCCGCTGCGAGGCCGTGGCCAGCCAATCGGTCACCGCCGCCAGCGCGCGCTGGCGCGTCAGTCCGCTCTGTCGTGCGCGGGTGTAGATGTCGAGCTGGATGTCCGCGCTGGTGCCGCGCTCCAGGATGCGGCGTGCGTGGTTCGTCTCCGTCGCGCAGCCCAAGGCCTCGGCGTCCTCGGCGATCAGCGCCAGGACATCAGCCAGAATATCCGCCACGGGCCGCAGACAACCCCTGGCCAGATCGATATGCGTGCCGCGGATGCCGAAGCGCTGGGCGCGCCATCGGTTCTCGTCCACCACCAGGCGCTTCATCGGCGACATGTCGGCGTTCAGCGTCGGGATGCGCCACAGGGCGCGGATGAGGCAGCGGAACAGCGCCGCGATGCACAGCGCATCCTCGACGAACGTGCAGCTGTCGGCGATGCGCAGTTCCAGCGTCGGGTACTTCGCCGAGGGGCGGATGGCCCACCAGATATGCGAGGCGCTGGGGATCGCGCCGGACGTCACCATCATGTTGACGAACGTCTGATAGTCGCCTTCGTTGCGGAACACCGCCGGCAGGCCGGTTCTGGGCAGCTCGTCGTAGGCCGACAGCCGGTAGCCCATCATGCCCGTGCGCTGCTTCTGCCAGAACGGCGAGGAGGTGCTCAGCGCCAGCAGCAGCGGCAGGAAGGGCAGCGCGCGGTTCATCAACTCGACGCGGCTGGCGTTCGCGGGCGGGGCAACGTGAACGTGCATGCCGCACAGCACGTTTCTCCGTCCGACGATCTGCAGTTCGTCGCCGATGGCCTTGTAGCGGCGTTTGGGCGTCAGGCGCTGTTCGCCCCAGGCCGCTAGCGGGTAGGTTCCCGCGGCGGCGAATCCTAATTTGTGTTCCGCGGCGATGCGGCCGATCTCCGCGCGCGCCTGTTGCAGTTCGCGCCGCGCCTCGCCCAGGTCATCCAGCACCGGGGTGGCGATCTCGATCTGCGACTGCAGCATTTCCGTGGCCACGATGCCGCCGAGCGCGGCCTTGCAGTCGGCGATGAACTGCGGGCGCGCGCGCACGGCCAGCCGCTTGGTGCGCGCCTCGACGAGGAAGTATTCTTCCTCGATCCCGAAGGTGAAGGGCGCGTCGACGGAGGCGAGCGTGGCTGACCTTGGCAGGGTTTGCTGCGGTGAATACATGGCACCTCTCGGCTTGTTGGAAGGATCGGAGAGGTTGGAGGCTCGACGCGCGTCATGCAAGCCAAACTGCCGCTGCGCCGATTCAGATGCTTGACATCACGTTGTGGCCGTAGTCCTGCGCCTCGCCGGGCCGGAACATGACGTGATTTCAGGGGCCTGGCGGCTCTGGCTGGTTCGCCGTGAACCTGTTAAAACCGCGCCGCCATGACGCCCATGCAAGCCTCGGCCGCGCCCGCCGTTTCGGTCGTCGTGCCGCTGTACAACGAAGCCGCCTCGCTGGCGGAGCTGTTCGCGCGGCTTGGTGCCGTCGCCGCACAGGACCCTGCGCGTTTCGAGTTCGTGTTCATCGACGACGGCAGCGCGGACGCCACCTGGGATACGGTCACGGAACTGGCGAAGGACCGCACCGACTGCAAGCTCATCCGGCTGTCGCGCAACTTCGGCAAGGAGACCGCGCTCAGCGCCGGTATCGATGCGGCGACCGGCGATGCCGTGGTGCTGATGGACGGCGACCTGCAGCATCCACCCGAGTTGATTCTGGAATTCCTGGCCCACTGGCGGCAGGGGCACGACGTAGTCTATGCCGTGCGCCGCGCGCGCGAGGCCGACGGCGCTCTGCGCGGGGCGCTGACGCGGGTATTTTATCGAGCCTTCAACGCGCTGTCGGACACCAAGATCGTACCAGATGCCGGGGATTTTCGCTTGATGAGCCGGCGCGTGGTCGACGCCATTCGGCTGCTCAAGGAGCGCTCGCGCTTCATGAAGGGCATTTATGCCTGGGTCGGCTTCGACGGCGTGGGCGTGCCATTCGACGCGCCGCCGCGCAAGCACGGCCAAAGCACGTTCTCGCTGGCGGGCCTGTTCAAGTTCGCCTTCGAGGGTCTGATGTCGTTCTCCACCGTGCCGCTGAAGCTGGGCATCATTCTCGGCGGCGCGGTCGCGGCTTTTGCTCTCATTCTCGGCGCCTTCTTCTTCACCCGCACCGTCCTGTTCGGCATCGACGTGCCGGGCTACGCCTCGATCATCGTCTCGGTTCTGGCGCTGGGCGGATTGATCCTGCTGCAGTTGGGCCTGGTGGGCCTGTACGTCGGGCGCGTGCTCGAGGAAGTGAAGGGCCGCCCGTTGTATGTGGTGCGCGACCAATCGCCGCAAACCCCCGTAGCCTCGGCACAGGTTATTCCCATCGACCGCGCGCAGGTGCACCGTACCGGGGTCGAACGCTGAACCGCGGCGTCGTTCTTTGTGCCGACGACTACGCGCTGAGCCCGGGCATCAGTCGGGCGATCATCACTTTGGCCCAACACCACCGACTCTCCGCCGTCAGCTGCATGACCGGCGCGGTCCATTGGCCCGAGCACGCGGCCTGGCTGAAGCCGTTGGTCGGCCGCATCGACATCGGCCTGCATGTGACGCTGGTGGACGAAACACCGCTGACGGCCATGCTGCGCACCGCGCCTGGTGGAAAACTTCCCGGTATCGGAGCGCTCATCGTGAAGTCCCATGCAAGTCTGATCGATCTGGCCGAGATCGAGCGCGAAGTCGCCGCGCAGTTCGATGCCTTTGAGAATGCGATGGGCCGCGCGCCCGACCATATCGATGGTCATCTTCATGCCCACGTCCTGCCGGGTATTCATGACGTCATCCGCCGCATCGCTGGGCAGCGCGCGCCCGGGGCCTATTGGCGCAACGTCGCCGAACCGGCGCGGCGCATCCTCAACCGCGGCATAGCGGTGCCCAAGGCGCTGTTCATTTCAGCGCTGGGTGCGCGCGCCGTTTCATCGTCGTCAAATGACGGTTTCAGCGGTCTCTACGAATTGCGAGGCAATGAAAATGTTTCATCGCTCTTTGCAAGGTTTTTAGACAGCGATGCGCAACGTCCTCTGGTCATGTGCCATCCTGGGCAGGGTGGCGATGACCCCATCGCTCGGGCTCGGGAGAACGAATACCGGTTTCTGACCTCGGAACGGTTCGCCGATCTGTTGAAACAGTCGGGTGTTTCACTGAAGCGTTTCAGTCAGCTCTGATTACTTCCGCAAATCAATCGCGCGGCTCAGCACCACGCCGCGGCGTTCGATGCTGGCGATGATGCGCCCGTTCTCCAGCGGCGCGTCGCGGCAGGCGGTGATGTTCAGGCCCACATAGAAGTCTGCCTCGGCGCGGGTCTTGGCCGTCTCCACGCCGGGTGGTAAATAGTAGAGCACCGACAGCGGGTGTCCGCACACCTCCACCTTCCAGTTCGCGCCGTCCTTGGGCGTGCCGTGGGTGATGGCCGTCGCCACGGGTTTCGACGCCTCGGCCAGTGAACTTCCCCAATAGTCCAACTCGAAGTTTCCTTGCGCGCCCTTCAGGTCGCCGGCTAGAGCGTTGTAGTAAACGTACTGATTGGGGTGCAGATCTGCCGCGATCCAAGCTTGACGCGCCACGGCTAGAGTCAGCACGCTGACGCCCGCGATGGTCAAACCGCGACTGCGTCGGCCCAGCATTTCAATCAGTCGCGTCAGGCCGACGGCAGCGAGCACGCCCAGAAGCGGCACCACGAACAAGAAATGCCGCATACCGTTGTACAGCGTGGGCCGAATGACGGCGCAGGCGACGATGGGCGCAAGTGCGATGACGGTTACGAACAGCACCGCGCATGCACGCCGCTCGGCGAACAGCCCCAGGCCTAGACGGTGCAGCTTGAATCCCATCCATGCTGTCGCAGCGATCAAACCGGCGAGTACGATCTCCGGCAGCACAATCAGCAGCAGTACCGGCAAGTAATCCCACGGCAGGTTATCAGCCATGATCATGCGGCCGTTCCACAACACGTCGCTGTTCCAGGGAAAGTCGACGAACTCCTCCACCGCCGTCCCCAGGTTCGTCGTGGCCGTCACCGACCAGGGCCAGAATACCGCCATCAGCGCCAGTGCAACCGGCAACGCCCACCACAACGGGCGGATGCGCCGCGCCATCTCGCCCGGCCAGCGCGCGAGGCCCTTGGGATCGCTCATCACCACGTTCACGGCGAACGCGCCGATCAGCGCCACCGCCCAGGCCGCCGCCAGCACGCGCGTGCCCAACGCCAGGCCCAGCGTCACGCCCAGGCCCAACACCGTGGCCGTGCGAACCGCCGGGCCGTCCAGCAGTGCGCGGCAGCCGAAGTAGCACACCCACACCGTCAGCCAGGCGAAGGGCGCGTCCTTGGGGTTGATGAATCCGTGACCGTACAGCAGTGGCGTGGTGGCCAGCACCGCCAAGGCCAGAAGTGCGGTGCGCTCGCCCGCCAACAGCCGCATCAGCATCCATATGCCCGCGTAGCCCATCACGCTGAACAGCCCGCCGAGAAGATGGCGCGTGGCGAAGACGTCAAACGGGGTGAACTGATTGATGAACGCTGCGGTGAGGTCGAAAAAGCCGCCGTAGAAATACAAGTTCATGAACGTCAGCGCCGAACGGTCGGCGAACAACGTGGCATAGAGCGCCAATAGCTTGGCACCGTAGATGTTCTGCACCTCTTCGTCCCAGGTGATGCCGTAGTCGCGGAAGGTGGCCATCGCTAACGCGGCCAGCGCGCCTAAGATGAAGATCGACAGCCGTTGCGCCCAGACGTCGAGCATCGGCGCGAAGCCGTCCTGGTCCGCTACCGCGTGGCTGATCTGCTCGGGGTGGAGGTCTTTCATGGGCTCGCTACCGAGGAGGATTATACACGCCCGGTATATCAACGACAAAAAACCCCCGGACTTTCGTCCGGGGGTCTGATGTTTTGGCCTGCAAAGCCGCTTACGCCGAGTAGTAGTAGAAGTACTCGAGCGGGTGCGGGGTGATTTCCAGGCGCTTCTGTTCGGCCATCTTCAGGTCGATGTAGCCGTCGATGAAGTCATCCGTGAACACGTCGCCGGCCTTGAGGAACTTGCGGTCCTTGTCGAGGTTCTCCAAGGCTTCACGCAAAGATCCGCACACGGTCGGCACTTTCTTCAGTTCTTCCGGCGGCAGTTCGTACAAGTTCTTGTCCATCGGGTCGCCCGGATGGATCTTGTTCTTGATGCCGTCCAGACCGGCCATCAGCATGGCGGCGAAGCCCAGGTACGGGTTCGATGCCGGGTCAGGGAAGCGCACTTCGACGCGCTTGCCCTTGGGGCTCGACACGTAGGGAATGCGGCACGAGGCCGAGCGATTGCGCGAGGAGTAGGCCAGCAGCACGGGGGCTTCGTAGCCCGGCACCAGACGCTTGTAGCTGTTCGTGGTGGCGTTGGTGAAGGCGTTGATGGCCTTGGCGTGCTTGATGATGCCGCCGATGTAGTACAGGCAGGTATCCGACAGGTCGGCGTAGCCCGAGCCCGCGAACAGGTTCTTGCCCTTCTTCCACAACGACTGGTGCACGTGCATGCCCGAGCCGTTGTCGCCGAACACGGGCTTGGGCATGAAGGTCGCCGTCTTGCCGTAGGAATGCGCGACCATGGTCACGACATACTTATAAAGCTGCATGTTGTCGGCGCACTTGATCAGTGTATCGAACTTGATGCCCAGTTCGTGCTGGCTGGGTGCGACTTCGTGGTGGTGCTTCTCCATCACCACGCCCATTTCCTGCAGCACGGTCACCATCTCGGCGCGCAAGTCCTGGGCGCTGTCGACGGGGGCCACAGGGAAGTAGCCGCCCTTGGGGCGCGGACGATGGCCCATGTTGCCTTCGTCGTAGCGCTTGCCCGAGTTGTAGGGGCCTTCTTCCTGGTCGTAAGAAAAGAACATGTTGTTTGATTCGATCGAGTAGCGCACGTCGTCGAATACGAAGAACTCGGCCTCGGGGCCGACGAACACGGTATCGGCTGTGCCCGAGCTGTCGAGGTACGAAACGGCCTTCTTGGCGATCGAGCGCGGATCGCGGTTGTAAGGTTGACCGGTGCTGGGTTCGATGACGTCGCAGATGACGATCATCAGCGGCTGGGCGGCGAACGGGTCCATCGTCACGGTGGACAGGTCGGGCTTCAGCTGCATGTCGGATTCGGAAATGTCCTTCCAGCCGGCGATCGACGAACCGTCGAACATGATGCCTTCGGTCAGCATTTCCTCGTCGACGGTGCCGACGTACTGGGCGGTGTGCTGCCACTTGCCCGCGGGATCGGTGAAGCGGAAGTCGACGTACTTCACGTCCTTCGCCTTGATCATCTCCATGACTTTTTTAACGTCCGACATGGTGCTTGTTCCTTGCCTTTCGGTGATGGTGGTTCATACGAGGTTGACCCCGCGGTCGGGCCGAGGGGCGTGAAGAGTTGATGACGATGCCGGTGTTGTTCTTGTGCGTCCCGGCTGTCGTGAACGCGGCGAGGGGCTTAGATGGCGTCGCCGCCGCGCTCTCCGGTTCTGATGCGAATGGCGTCTTCGATCGAGTAGACGAAGATCTTGCCGTCACCGATGCGGCCCGTGTGCGCGGCCTTTTTGATGGCCTCGATCGCGCGGTCCAGCATGGCGTCCTCCATGACGACCTCGATTTTCACCTTCGGCAGAAAATCGACGACGTATTCGGCGCCGCGGTAAAGTTCGGTGTGGCCTTTCTGACGACCGAAGCCCTTCGCTTCGGTGACGGTAATGCCCTGCAAACCGACCTCGTGCAACGCTTCTTTCACTTCGTCCAACTTGAACGGCTTGATGATGGCTTCGATCTTTTTCATACGCGTCCCTTATTGATGTCGCACGGCACAGGTGGGGTCCGGTGCGGCGGATGTCCTCTCCATGACTGCGATCATGCGGACGCCAATCATGGGCGCCCGCCGTGCCCACTCGCTGTAACTATTCAATTTCCATGCCAGCGGGTTTCGGGCGTTTTGCACGCGATTACCGGGGCGTACGGGCCGGCTATGCACAGGATTTCACCAGCCTGCACAAAGAACGGGCGAAAAACTTATCCCCAGGCTGCTAAGCCCGGCCAAAACGCCCGCCCTGCGGTTTTCTTGACGCTGCTCAGGCGGGGGTATAAGAACCGCGCTCTGAGAGCCGACCGGCGCGTTTCGCCCCGGTTTTTTGGCCCCCAGGCTGCAAGTTGTGGCGGGTGTAGCTCAGTTGGTTAGAGCATCTGGTTGTGGTCCAGAGGGTCGCGGGTTCGAGTCCCGTCACTCGCCCCATTTGCGCTTTTTTTCGAGACTTTTATGACCGCTGCGCCCGCCTCGTCGGCCACCATCATCGGCTTCTCCTCAGTCGGGCATTTCTTCAACCACCTGTTCGAGCCGATGTTCTTCGTCGTGGCCTTGGTGCTGCCGCCGGTGCTGGGCGTGCCCTATGAAGAAGTGCTCACCCTCATCATCGCGGGCAAGTTGCTGACGGGCCTGTTCGCACCCGTGGCCGGCTGGCTGGCGGATCGCTGGTCAGCGTTGGGCATGATGGTGATTTACTTCATCGGCTTCGGCCTCAGCGGCATCGCGGTGGGGCTGGCCTCCACGCCGCTGCAGATCACACTCGCTCTCGCCGCGTTGGGCGTCTTCGGCGCCATCTATCATCCGGTGGGCATCGCGTGGATGGTGATGAACAGCCAAAACCGCGGCCAGGCGCTCGGCATCAACGGCATGTTCGGCGGCCTGGGCCCGGCGCTCGCAGGCGTGTTCGCCGGCGCGCTGTTGGAATGGTCGAGCTGGCGCATGGTGTTCATCGTGCCCGGCATCGTCGTGGTGCTGACCGGGCTGGTGTTCGTGTGGGCCATGCTGACGGGTCGGCTGAAGGACGTCGTGATATCGCGCCCCGCCGAAGCGCCGCTGAACATGAACGATACGGTGCGCGTCTATGTCATCCTCACGCTGGCGATGATCGTCGGCGGCATGTTCTACAACGTCGCGCAGTCCTCGCTGCCCAAGGTTTTCGAACTGGGGCTGAACGGCGTGCTGGGTGCGGGCACCTCGGGCGTGGGCTTGGGCATCATGCTGGCCTACGGCGTCGGCGGCGTGATCCAGGTTTTCACCGGCAACATGGCCGACAAGTACCCGCTCAAGTGGGTCTATGCGCTGTTCATTTTCCTGCAGGCGCCGTTCATTCTCATGGCGACGCAAACCACGGGTGCGGCGCTGCTGCTGGCCGCCGTGGCCATGGTCAGCTTCAACATCGGAGCGCTGCCCGCCGAGAACAGCTTGCTCGCGCGTTACACGCCGGGCAAATGGCAGGCGACTGCGTATGGAATGAAGTTCATCATCTCCTTCACGTTCTCAGGCCTGGGCATCTATTTCACCGCCAAGGTGAAGGAACTGACGGGCAGCTTCGACGGCATTTACTTCGCCATGGCCGCGGCGCTGTTCGTGATGGCACTGATCACGCTGAGCCTGCCGTCTGAAAAGCGCGTGCCCGTGACGCCCCTGCGCGACCCAGTGCCGGCGGAGTAGGGGCTATTTTACGTAGCACTTAAATTGTTGCAGCCCGCATTATTTGTGCTACAATAAATTTCGATGGACTTGGAATGGGACGAGGCGAAGCGGCAGGTAAACATCGCCAAGCACGGCTTGGATTTTGTCGACATTGGCTTAATCGACTGGACGACCGCGACGTTCGAGGAAGATGTCCGCAAGGACTATGGCGAGCATCGCTATTGGGCCTTTGTGATGTGGAATGGCCGCCTGCATGTGGTCACTTTTGTTAACCGCGCCCGGCGTGTTCGCATCATCAATTTCCGGCGTGCGAACAAAAAAGAGGTAACGAAATATGGCGAAACGTAAAATCGCGCCACCGGAGTACGGGACGCCTGATGAGGACAGTCCTGAAATGACACTCGAGGACTTCCGCAGGGCGCGACCGATCCAAGAACTGCCCGGTTTTCTGGAGGCGATTGAAAATTACCGCGCGCGAGTGCGTGGCCGTCCGCGCATGGAGAACCCCAAGCAGCATGTCTCGTTGCGCCTCGACCCCAAGGTGATCGCAGGCTTCAAGGCTCAAGGCCCCGGTTGGCAGAGCCGGATCAACGACGTGCTGTTGAAGGCTTTGGCGCGCACACCGAAGCGAAAGGCTCGGCTTGGCAAGGCCGCTTAAAACGGTATCATAATACCGTCTCTAAAACCCCTTAAAATCCTGCATTTCTCGTTGACACCCGCGCGTCGGCCTCTATATTCCGCGCCTTCGCTGGCCGGGGCAAAGCCCGCATGGCCGGCCCAAAACAAGACGCACCCGCCGGGTCCCGGCGACACGAACAACGAGAACTCCTATGAAAACCTATCACGCCAAACCCACCGACGTGCAGAAGAAGTGGTTCCTGATCGATGCCGAGGGCGTCGTTCTGGGCCGCATGGCCGCGATCGTCGCCACCATCCTGCGCGGCAAGCACAAGCCCATGTACACGCCCCACATCGACACGGGCGATCACATCATCATCATCAATGCCGAGAAGGTGAAGCTGACCGGGCGCAAGCTCGAACAGAAGACCTATCCCTGGTATTCGGGCTACACCTCAGGCCTGAAAGAACGCCCTGCCAAGCGCATCATGGCCGGCCCGTTCCCGCAGCGCATCATCGAGGAAGCCGTCAAGCGCATGATGCCCAAGGACAGCCCCTTGGCGCGCCAGCAGTTCGGCAAGCTGAAGGTCTACAAGGGCCCGACGCACCCGCACGAAGCCCAGACGCCGGAAGTGCTCGACATCGCCGCGCGTAACCCGAAGAACAAGCGTTAAGAGATCACCATGTCCGAACAGACCAGAACTCTCGCCGATCTAAAAAGCGCCGTCTCCACGACCGCTGTGGTGCGCGAGCCCAAGCGCGACAAGCAGGGCCGCTCCTACGCCACCGGCAAGCGCAAGAACGCGGTCGCGCGCGTGTGGATCAAACCCGGCAAGGGCAAGATCACCGTCAACACCCGCGAAGTGGAAAAGTACTTCTCCCGCCCGGTGCTGCGCATGCTGATCAACCAGCCGCTGGTGGCCTGCAACCGCCTGAATGAATTCGACGTGGTCTGCAACGTCGCTGGTGGCGGGCTCTCGGGCCAAGCCGGCGCGGTGCGTCACGGCATCTCCAAGGCGCTGACCTATTACGAACCGGCCCTGCGCCCGGTCTTGAAGTCGGGCGGCTTCCTGACGCGCGATTCGCGCATCGTCGAGCGCAAGAAGTTCGGCCGCAAGAAGGCGCGCCGCAGCTTCCAGTTCAGCAAGCGCTAAAATCGAAGGAATACGATCAACAAAAAAGGGCCGGTCGAAAGACCGGCCCTTTTGCTTTGCGGTATCGGTGCGCCTTGTGATTTGCTGTGTGCGGAGACGGGAGGGCGGCATATGGCGAGACGCAAGGCTCACACGGGCGTCGGTCGGCGCGGGTTCTTTAAAGGACTGGCCGTCAGCGGCATTGCCGTCGCGGCCGAGCCGCCGCCGCGCGCCGCCGCCGCGCAGCCGAACCACCAGCAGATCGCCGCCGAAACCGCCACGCCCAAGGCCGTCGCCGGCGGTCCGCTACCTTGCGGTGCGGATTTTATGGTCGACGTCATGCGCGCGCTGGGCATCGACTACGTCGCCTCCAACCCCGGCTCCAGTTTCCGCGCACTTCAAGAGTCGGTCATCAACCATGCCGGAAATCAGCGCCCTGAGTTCCTGACCTGCCTGCACGAGGAGTCCTCGGTGGCGATGGCGCATGGTTATGCCAAGGTCGCGGGCAAGCCCATGGCGATCTTCGCCCACGGCACCGTCGGCCTGCAGCACGCCTCGATGGCGCTCTACAACGCCTGGTGCGACCGCGCCCCCGTCATCGCCGTGCTGGGCAACCTCATGGACGGCACCAAGCGCCGCCCCGGCGTGGAGTGGCTGCACACCGCGCAAGACCCGGCGGTGATCGTGCGCGACTTCATCAAGTGGGACGACCAGCCCGCCTCGCTGCAGCACTTCGCCGAATCCATGGTGCGCGCCGTCAAGCTCGCGATGACCCCGCCCATGGCCCCGACCGTGATCGTGGCGGACGCAGAGCTTCAGGAAGCACCGATTGCCAACCGTGCCAGCCTCAGCATTCCCAAATACATTCCACCCGCGCCGCCCATGGGCGAAACGGGCGCGGTGCGTGAAGCCGCGCGTCTGCTGGCCGGTGCGCAGAACCCGGTGATCGTCACCGATCGCCTGGCCCGAACACCTGCGGGTATGGCGTCGCTGGTGCAGCTGGCCGAGGCGTTGAACGCGCCCGTCGTCGATCAGGCCTTCCGCCTGAATTTTCCCAGCATGCACTACTTGGCTCAAGCGGGCCGCGCGCGCAGCTTGATCGCCGAGGCCGACGTGATTTTGGCGCTGGAGGTCAACGACGTCTGGGGACTGATCAACGAATTCATCGACAACGGCGAGCATACGACCTTTCCCAAAACCACGGCCAAGGTCATCACCATCAGCGCCTCGGAGCTTTATCTGAAATCCAACTACCAGGACTTCCAGCGCTTCGTTGCCGCCGATATCGCCATCGCGGCCGACGCCGAGGCGACGCTGCCCGCGCTGATCGAGGCGGTGGGGTCGGCGGTGGAGCGCAATACGGTTGCGGCGCGTGGCGAGATGCTGCGCAAAGCCCACACAGCCATGCGCGCGCGCATTGTGAAAGACGCGACCTACGGCTGGGATGCAAGCCCCGTCAGCACCGCCCGCCTAGCGGCCGAGATCGGCGAGGCGATCAACCGCGAGGATTGGGCGCTGGTCTCGCCCGACAATTTCATCAGCGGTTGGGCGCGACGGCTATGGACCTTCGACAAGCACCATCAATACATCGGCACGGCCGGCGGGCAGGGCGTGGGCTACGGCATCGGCGCGGCCGTAGGTGCTGCGCTGGCGCACCGCATCCATGGACGGTTCGCCGTGAACATCCAGACCGACGGTGACCTGATGTACGCGCCGGGCAGCATCTGGACCGCCGTTCACCATCAGATTCCGCTGTTATCTGTGATGCACAACAACCGCGCCTATCATCAGGAGACCATGCACATCCAACGTATGGCTAACCGGCGCAACCGCGGCATCGATCGGGCGCACATCGGCACGGTGATCGACAAGCCCTTCATCGACTACGCCATGCTGGCGAAATCCATGGGCATGTGGGCCGAAGGGCCGATCACCGACCCGAAGGACTTAGGCCCGGCGTTGCGGCGCGCCGTGGCGGTGGTCAAACGAGGCGAGCCGGCGCTGCTCGACGTCGTCACGCAGCCGCGTTAGGGGGCCGCCATGAAGAAGATCATTTTTGCCCTTCTGTTTTGCTCAACCGCCGCCTCGGCAGCGTCGGACGCGGAGCGCGGACGTTCACTCTATATGAAGGTCGGCTGCTACCAGTGCCACGGCACCGTGGGGCAGGGCGGCGTGGCGGGAACGCGGCTCGCGCCCGATCCGATGGCCTGGGAAGCGTTTGCACAGTTCGTGCACACCACCGCCGATACCATGCCGCCGTACCGGGAAGAGGTGCTGCCCACATCCGACCTGAAGGCGATTTACATCTATCTGCAATCCATACCGCAGCCTCCGTCGGTTGATAAAATCCCGCTCTTGAAAAACCGCAATCCGCCATAAACTGCGCGGGAGAGGGAGCCAAGGCATGCAAACTAAATCACCCGCCGCGATGGTCGCCGAGGTCGCGGCATGGTGGCCGGGCCGCTACACGACCCAACGCCAAGTCGACGCGGACAAGGCTTGGTTGCGTCCCGGCGCGGCCGCCGTGCCCGAACTGACCACGGTGGTGCGCACCATCACGGCGGTGAAGCTTGATGCGCCGCAGTTGGGCGAGCACGTCATTTACTTCGAGGAGTTCCGTGCCAACGAACCTACTGTCGCCGCGCGCCAGCGCGTCACCGCGCTGGTCTGGGACGAGCCCACGCGGTCCGTGCGCTCTCTTCAATATTTTTTCAAAGCCGGGCCGACTTACGACCGCAAATCGCTGCCCGCCGCGATAGTCGCGAAGATGACCAAGGATGATTTTAGTCATCAGGCCCCATGCGACGTGTACTTCGCGTGGGAACCCGCGCACAGCCGCTATAAGGGCGGCATGCAGCCGCGTACGTGCGAGTACGAACACCCTGGCGACGGCTTGGTGTACGCCGAGTTCGACATGATTTTGTGGGCTGATGCTTTGTGGTATCGCGACCGCAGCCGCCGCGTCGCCAACCACACCATCCGCGGCGAGATCGACGGCTTCATTTGGCTGCGCTTCGACAAGGTGTCGGCATGAGCAGATGGACAGGCATTGTATCGGCGTTGTTTTGGGTGGGCGCGGCCGTAGCCCAGCCGCTGACGCTGACCCAAGGCACCAACATCGTAGCATCTGTATCACCCGACGGACAGACCATCGTCTTTGATCTGCAAGGCACGCTGTGGGTGATGCCCTCAGCAGGCGGCGAAGCCAAGCCCATCACCGACGCGCTGTACGACGCGCGCCAACCGCAGTGGTCGCCGGATGGTTCGAAGATCGCGTTTCAGTCGTTCAAGGACGGGGCGTGGCATATTTATGCCGTTGCGCCGGACGGCGCGAACCTGACGCAACTCACGGCCGGTGGCTTCGACGAGCGCGAACCGGCGTGGTCGCCCGACGGGGCATGGCTGGCGTTCTCCTCCGACCGCAGCGGCAACTACGACATTTGGGTGGCCGCGGCCGACGGCTCCGATCCGCGTATCCTCACCACGTCGCCCGCGAACGATCACACGCCCACATGGTCGCGCGATGGAAAACGCATCGCCTTCGTGTCGGACCGCGACAGCGGCGCGGGCCTGCATTCCATCACCTTCGAGGGCGTGGCCGAGCGCCTGATGGCGCCGCTGGAGGGCGCGGTCGCGGGTGCGTCGTGGAGCCCTGACGGCAAGTTCATCGCCTTCGTCGAGACCACCCGCGACGGCAGCCGCCTCAAGCTGATGGATGCGTCGAGCACGGTCGTGACCGCGCTGAGCGCGCCGGGCGAAGATGTGTTTCCGTTCCGCGCATCGTGGGTGGGCAAAGAGGTGGTTTACACGGCCGATGCCGCGATCAAACGTCTGGCGACGGATAAACCCAAGGCGAAACCCACGGCCATCGCCTTCAGCGCCACCGTGCCGATCGCGCGCCCGGCCTATCAACGCAAGGCGTTTGATTTTTCCTCCGCCGAGCGTCCCGTCAAAGGCATTCGCGGCGCGCAGCTTTCGCCCGACGGCAAGTGGGTGGCGTTCGCGGCGTTGGGCGACCTGTGGCGGGCCGACGCCACGCGGCCCAACACCAAGCCTGAACGACTGACCGACGACGCCTTCATCGACTTCGACCCGGCGTGGTCGCCCGGCGGCGGATCAATCGCATATGTATCCGATCGCAGCGGCAAGACGGAGTTGTGGCTGCGCGATCTGATCACGAACCAAAGCCGCCAGCTCACCAATTCGGATACTGAAGTGCAGCGTCCGGTGTTCTCGCCCGACGGCAAACGCATCGCCTTCTTCAAGGTGCTGGGCTTGGCGGGTCTCGGCGGCGGCGCGCTGCATACGCTCGACGTGAAATCCGGCGAGGTGACGCAAATCCGCGCCAACATCTGGGCGCCGAGCCGGGTGAGCTGGTCGCCCGACGGTAAATACATCGTCCTGTCGGCGCTGTCGGTGGCCTCCTCGCGCTTCCGCGAAGGCCTGAGCCAGTTCCTGGTCGTCGCCGTGGACGGCGAGCCGAAGTCCGACCGCAACGTCACGCCGCATCCGGACAAATCATTGGCCATGCGCGGCGATGACGGGCCCATCTGGTCGCCGGACGGAAAATCCCTGGCCTATGTCTTCGACGGGCGGTTGTGGACGGTGCCGGTGACGCCCGAGGGCGTGATCGACGGCTCACCGATGCGGCAGACCGCCGAACTCAGCGACGCGCCGAGTTGGAGCGGCGATTCCAAGACGCTTCTTTATATGGCCACCGACCGCCTGATGCGGCTGGGCCGCGACGGCAAGGCGAGGGACGTACATCCGAATTTCAACTGGGCCTGGGCCAACCCCGGCGAGCGCTACGTCCTGCGCGTCGGCAAGTTGTTCGACGGCATCGGCGATAAATATATAGAGAACATCGATGTGTTGATCGCAGGCAACCGCATCGCCGAAATCTCTCCGCGCAAAGAGTGGGGCGCCGGCATTCGCATCGTCGAGGCATCGGACAAAGCCGCAATTCCGGGCTTGATCGAATCACATACCCACGAAACCGCCATCTTCGGCGAACGATTGGGCCGTTTATGGCTGGCGATGGGAGTCACATCCGTGCGTGACCCGGGCGCGGACCCCTACGATGCGCGCGAACGGCGCGAGGCCTGGGCGACGGGACGCAGGCCGGGCCCGCGCGAGTTCTTCGCCGGCGGTCTGACGGACGGTACGCGGGTGTTCTACGGTTTCGCCAACAGCGTTACCACGCCCGAGCATCTGGACCTGGAGATGAAGCGCGCCAAGGCGCTCGACTACGACATGATCAAAACCTACGTGCGCATGCCCGACGAACGACAGAAGCAGATCGTGGCCAAGGCGCACGAAATTGGAATCCCTGTGAGTTCGCACGAAGTCTATCCGGCGTCGAGCTTCGGCACCGATACGGTGGAGCACTTAAGGGGAACAAGCCGACGTGGTTATTCGCCCAAGCAGACCGAAATGGGCTTCTCCTACGGCGACGTGATCGACCTGTTGGCGCGTACCGGCATGACCGTCACGCCGACCATGGGGCTGTCGGGCGGGTTCACGCGCGCGGTACTGCGCGAGCCTACGCTGTTTCAACACCCGGTCTATGCCGCGGTGTATCGTGACGCCGAGCGCGCGGCCACGGCCGCCATGTCGGAACGTGCGCGGCCAAACCTTGCCGCGCTCGACCGCACCGTCGCAGCCATGCAACTGGCGATCAAACAAATCGTCGAGCGGGGCGGGCGCATCACCGCGGGCACTGATTCACCGTTCGTGCCCTATGGTCTCAGCTTTCAGGTGGAACTGGAGCTGTATGAAGAGGCGGGGCTGACGCCCGCGCAGGTCATCAAATCGGCCACCGCCTGGCCCGCCGAGCGGTTGGGTTTGGACAAGCATCTCGGCACCATCGAGCCGGGCAAACTCGCCGATCTGGTGCTCGTTGATGGTGATCCGCTGGCGAGCATCAAGGATATTCGCAACGTCGCGGCGGTGGTCAGCAACGGACGATACTTGACGCGGGATGAATTGCTGAAAGCTCCGCGCTAGAACTTGCTCATATCCACCTTGAGCAGTTCCGGGTGCGTGGCGCTGGCCTTGTCGAAGTATTCTTGCGGCAGTTGGTGCACACCGTCGAGCTTGCGCCCGCTCCAGATGCCGAACATGTGGCCCTTGATGTCGCCCATCTCCAGCCATTTCGGGAACGGAAAGACGTAGCCGCCACTGGTGCCCATGGGCAGGCGCGACACCTTGGCGTCGTCGTAGAGCGGCTTGGGCGTCCAGTTGTGCGAGGCTTCGATGAACGGCGTAAACCAACCGTCGGGTGGCACGCGGATCTCCTCGGACTTCACCAGACCATCCTCGACGCGAAACAGCGAATAGCGCGGCGTGAACTCAGGCGTCTTGCGGTTCAAGGGCCGCTTGCCTTGGGGCCCGTAGATCATGCCGGGGTCTTCCGTGAGAATCGTCGGCGGCACTTTGATTTTCGCGCCTGTGACCGGGTTGATCGTCTCGTCGATGAACGCGCCGGTATTCAGGTCGCGCGGGTAGGAGGCGTTGTGGCCATGGGCCATGTAGAGGTTTTCGCCGACTTTTTTGTGGTGCGAGAATTCGATGCCTTCAAAGCGCACCAGCGGCTGAACTTTCCGCCCCTCGGCAACGATGAACAGCGTGAAGTAATACCACAGCAGCACGTCGGCCTCGGGTACAAGGGCGCGGTACAGGCGCATCTCGGCGTTCAGCTTGGCCACGTCGTCGGTGAAGGTCATCTGGCGCGACTCAATGCGCCCCTTGGGCACGGAAAAACTGTCGCTTAGGGGCGTAGCCGCAAAGGCGGGTGCGGCGGCCAATCCGGCCAGCGGCAGCGCAGCGCCCAAGGCCGCGCGGCGAGGGAGGGACGTTTCGTCGCCCTGGCGGAAGGCGTTGCGCATGATGTCGAGCATGGGTCTCTCCTGGTTTTGAGACTACATTGTAGCTTGCCCGACGGGGCCGTGGGGAGTAATCAGGCGCACTTTTCAGCGGTTTTCGGACGATGGCACCCACGATCTTCATCGACGGCGAGGCGGGCACGACGGGCTTGCAACTGCGTCAGCGGCTGGAAGGCCGCAGCGATGTGGCGCTCGTCTCCATCGACCCGGCCAAGCGCAAGGATGCCGCCGAACGCGCCCGCCTGCTCAACGACGCGGATGTCGTCTTTCTGTGCCTGCCCGACGACGCGGCAAAGGAAGCCGTCGGCCTCATCACCAATCCGAAAGTTAAAGTGATCGACGCCTCCACGGCGCACCGCGTGAACGACGCTTGGGTGTTCGGTTTTCCAGAACTGACCAAGGGCCACCGCGAGAAAATCGCCGCCGCCACGCGCGTCTCGAACCCCGGGTGCTATTCCACCGGCTCCATCGCGTTGATCCGGCCGCTGGTGGAGGCGGGCGTGGTGCCGCAGAATTATCCGGTATCGATCAACGCCGTCAGCGGGTATTCGGGCGGCGGCAAGGCCATGATCTCGGAGTTCGAGAACGAGTCCGACGCGGCCTACACGCAAGTGCCTTATCGGATTTACGGTCTGGAACTGACGCACAAGCACGTGCCGGAGATTCAGAAATACGGCAAGCTGTCGATCCGTCCGATCTTCACGCCCGCTGTGGGCCGCTACGCCCAAGGCATGATCGTGGAAGTGCCGCTGCATTTATCATTGCTGCCGGGCGCGCCGAAGCTAGCCGATCTGCACGGCGTCCTGGCCCAGCATTATGCAGGTTCGCATTATGTGAAGGTCGTGGCGTTGGACCAATCCAAGGCCATCAAAACCTTGGCCCCCGAAGTGCTCAACAACACCAATCACATGCGTCTGTATGTGTTCGGCTCCGATGCGGCTGGCCAGGCACGCCTGGTGGCGCAGTTCGACAACCTGGGAAAGGGCGCATCGGGTCAGTCGGTGCAGTGCATGAACATCATGCTCGGCCTGCCCGAAACCACGGGCCTCGCGTAACATGGCCGCCGTCATCATTCCCTGGAAGGGCAAGACGCCGCAGGTGGCGGCCGACGCCTTCATCGCGCCCAACGCCACGCTGATCGGCGATCTGGTCATCGGTGCGCGCTCAAGCATCTGGTTCAACGTCGTGCTGCGGGGCGACGTGAACTATATCCGCGTCGGCGAACGCACCAATATCCAGGACGGCACCATCGTTCACGTGGCCACCAACGACGGCCCGACGCTGATCGGCAACGACGTCCTGATCGGCCACGCCGCCATCATCCACGGCTGCACGCTGGAAGACGGCTGCTTCGTCGGCATGGCAGCCACGGTGATGGATGACGCGGTGGTGGAGTCACAAGGAATGGTGGCGGCCGGGGCATTGGTCACGCCGGGCAAGCGCGTGAAGGCGCGTCAATTGTGGGCGGGCGCGCCGGCCAAGTTCATGCGCGAACTGACCGACGCCGAAGTGGCCAACATGAAGGTCCAGACCGCGCGCTACGCCGACTTAGCCGACGTCTACCGGGCGCAGCTGTAAAAAATCCTTCACGCAGCAGCGGGTGCGGCTCACCTAGTGTGCGCGCTCATTGATGGAGTCGCCCGCCATGTCGCTGTCCAAGCGCGCGTTTCTGATCGGCTCAAGTGCCGCCATCGCCGCGCCCGCCTTCGCCCAAAGCAAAACCGGCAAGCCGCGTCTGATGGAAGGCCCCATGATCGGTGCGGTGCAGCCCACGTCTGCTTTGATTTGGGCGCGCGCCAGCGGTGCTTACCAAATCCAGATCCAGGTGGCGGACGACGCCGCCCTCGGCGCATCACGCGCAACCCCGGCCGTCACGGCGCAGGCCGAGGATGATTACACGCTGCGGATCAGCGTCGACGGCCTCAAGCCCGCCACCCGTTATTATTACCGTGTGCTCGTCAACGGCGCGCCCGACGACTATGCCAGCGAAGGCCCAGCGCCATCGTTCAAAACCGCGCCGAAGGCCGGAGCCAAGGGCAAGTTCAGCGTGGCATTCGGGTCTTGCGCACGCTTTCAGATCGACCGCGAGCAGCGCATTTGGCATGCGATCCGCGCCGCCCAGCCGGATTTGTTCTTCTGGCTGGGCGACAACGTGTATGTCGACTCGCTCAACCCGCAATCTTTCCCCGAGGAATACCGCCGACAGCGGTCGGTCGCGGCATTGCAGCCGGTCATGCAGTCGGTGCCGCAACTGGCCGTCTGGGACGATCACGACTACGGCCTGAACAATCACGACCGCACCAACCCCATGAAGGACGCGGCACTGACGGCCTTCAAGCAATACTGGGCCAATCCGTCCTATGGGCTAGACGCGACGCCGGGTGTGTTCTTCGCCTACAGCTACGGCGACGTGGATTTTTTCTTCCTCGACGGGCGCTTTTATCGCGACCCGAACGAAGCCCCAGCCGCGCCGACCAAAACAATGCTTGGCGCAGCGCAGTTGGCATGGCTCAAGGCCGGACTAAAGGCCAGCCGCGCGCCGTTCAAGGTGCTGGTGTCGGGCAGCGGCTGGTCGGTCGGAAAGGGCCCCACAGGCGATGCTTGGTCGGCTTTCACCGACGAGCGTAATGCGCTGTTCGACTTCATCCGCGACGAAAGAATTCCCGGCGTCGTGCTGCTGTCGGGCGACACGCACGTGGCCGAGCTGAACTGCGTGCCTTGGTCGGAGAAGGGAGGGTATGACTTCTACGACCTCACCAGCTCGCCGTTGGCCCAGCGCACCGAAACCTCGTGGATGGAACGCTTTCCTGAAGTGCGCATCAGGCCCGTGTTCTTCCACGACTCCAACTTCGGCCTACTGAGCTTCGACACCAGCGCCGAACCGACGCTGACCTACAACGCCCACGACACGATGGGCCACGCCGCGTGGTCGCCCTTGGAGCTGAAGGCCAAGGACCTCGTCAACGGCGTCTCAAGCTGGCGGACCAAGATCGACAAACGGGCGCTTGTCCGTCACGACCGCTGGAAGGCGGGCGGCGCCTACTATCCGTAAACTCTTATTTTTGTCGCATTTTCCACGCCAAGTGGAAGGCCACTTCTCGGGAAAATGCTCCTTACCACTTCACCGTCGCGCCGATGAACGCCGAGCGGCCGTAGATTTCGCGCCGCGTGATCTGCGCCTCGACGGTCTGGAACTCGCCCAAGGGCGCATTGTTGATGTTCAGCAAGTCGAAGAACACGCTGACATTGTCGGTGACGGAATAGCTGGTGCGCAGGTCGAGGCGGCCGTAGTCCTTGTCGTAGAAGTCGCCGTCCACGTTGCCGCCGACGGCCACCAAAATGTCATCGGACCAGTCGTACGACAGCACCGCCTCGAAGGGCCCGAACTGATAGAAGCCTGTCAGGCTGTACACTTTGTCGGCCTGACGCACGAACGGCAACTTGTCGGCGCGACCCGGGGCGCGGATGGATGAATCCACGATCGTCACCGTCGCGCCGCCACCCAAGCCGTCGAAGGGCGCGGGCAGGAAGGCGAACTGCTGTTGGAGGTTGAACTCCACGCCCTTGATCTTGCCCTTTTCGGCGTTGCGCGGCGTAGTGGTGACAAGACGGTCGTAGATCTGGCCCTCGAACGTGACGTTGGTCTGCGTGATCACCTCGTTGAAGATGAAGTTGTCGATGTCCTTGTAGAACGCACCCGCCGACAGGATGCCGGAGTTGGCGAAATAGTATTCCGCCGAAAGGTCGAAATTCATCGACTCGAACGACTTCAGGTCGGGGTTGCCCTGGTTCAACGTTCCGTCGAAGCGCCCGCCGGTGGTCGGCGTCTGGGTCAGCACGCGCCTGGCCGTGATGTCGGTGTACTCGGGCCGCCCGATGGTGTTGGTCCAGGCCGCGCGCAGCACGACGGGCGCGTCCTTATCACCATACCTTAAATGCAGGTTTGGCATGAAGTTGGTGTACTTGCCCGGGCGGGTCACGCCGCGCACCGTCGTGCCGTTGACCAGATCGAACGACTCGCCGTTGACCTTGGTCTGCTCGAAGCGCCCGCCGCCGATGACGGTGAGCTGATCGAAGGTGAAGCTGCCCATCACGTAGGCGGCCAGGATATCTTCCTCGGTCTTGAAGTCCGACACCGTCGAGCCGGACAAGCTTCCGGCGGCGTTGCGGCGCAGCACCGTGGTGTTGTTGATGTTATTGGCCGTGAACTGGTTGATGCCGTCGAAGTTGATGCGCGGGCCGACTTGGTAGAACTGGCCTTTAACGTCGCCCTCAAGCCGGATGTTGCCAAGGATGCCGGGGAGGCCGGCGTTGAAGGCCGATACTCCACCCGTTCCAAGTTGATAATTGTCGCTGTCGATATTCTGGCTCTTCTCGACGGAGCGGTACAAAACTCCTGCTTTGAGGTAACCAACGGTCTCGGCCATGTCCAAGTTGTATTTGACGTCGACCTTGCCCTGCGCACCCTCGTCATCGTCCTCAAGCACTTGCGTGCTGTAGGCGTTTAATCCGATGGTGTTCACGCCGCGCACGATGGCGTTTACGTCCGGGGTCACGCGGAAATATTCCGGCTCCAGATCGAAGGTACCCGAGAACACGTCGCCCGACTGGAACACCCAGTTCTGGTTGGGCTCGGTCTTGCGGTTGTCGATCAGGCTGGCGGCGTATTTGATTTCGAGATTGTCGAACTTGTTTTCGCCGCCCAACGCAAAGTTGCCGATGCGGCGCAGCTTGTCCTCGGCGCGCAGCTCGATGCGCAGGCGCTGGTTGGTGTAGGTGCCAGCCTGCGTGCCCGGCGTGATGGTGAAGCGCGAGGCCGGGGTGATGACGCGGCCGAAGAAGTTGCGGTTGCGGTAGCGGAACTCGGACTCTTCGGCCTCGGTCCAGATCACGCGGGCATAGTACATGCTGTCGGCGTCGGGCTTGAATTCCAGCGCGCCGGTGAAGCTCTTGCGTTTGCGGTTGAGATCATAGTCGTTGAACTTGTGGCTTTCGGGCGCGCCGCGCGTCAGGCCGGGGACCGGCCGCCAGTCGTCGACGTACAAACCTTTGGTTAAGTAGTGGCGGTCGGTGTAGCTGGCACCCAGCAGCACGCCGATGCTTTCATCCGAGCCGAACTTGCCGCCGACCAACAGATTGCCCGAGTACGGGTTGAAGCTGCTGTATTCATCGTCGCCCACTTGCGCCGTGGCGCGGCCGAAGTACTGGCCCTTGAAATCGAAGGGGCTTGGCGTCTTGACGTCGATGTAGCCGCCGATGGCGTTGGCTTCCAGGTCCGGGGTCACGGCCTTCACCACGCTCAGGCCGCCCAATAGTTCGCCGCCCAGGATGTCGAGCGGCACCTGGCGGGAGTTTTCCTCCACGGTGCCGACGGCAAGTCCGTTGATGGTGATGGCGTTGAGGTTGGGCGAAGCCCCGCGGATCGAGACGTAACGGCCTTCACCCTGGTCTTGCGTGATGCTGACGCCGGGCAGGCGGGCAAGGGACTCGGCGGTGTTGCGGTCGGGCAGGCGGCCCAGGTCATCTGCGGACACCGCATCAAGAATGGCATCGGCATCGCGTTTGGCTTGTACTGCCAACTGGCGCTGCAGATTGACGCCGCGCACGACGATTTCCTCGATCTGCTCGCCGGGCTTGGTTTCCGCCTGGGCGGTCTGCTGCGCCGCGGCACCGTGAGCGGCTAAGGCCGAACAGCTCGACAGCAGGAACAGGCGGAGCGCGAAGCGACCAAAGCCGCCGGGCGAAATGATCATGAACGTCCTCCAACAGGAAAATCGCGATGGCGCGCAACCTGTTGCAGGCGGTCTGCTGGAACAAGGCCGGGTAGGGACTTTCCATGAAAGTTTCAAAAATCCGTCGTGGCTCTGTCAGAGTGCGGCAACAAAACCGTCATCTTCCCGGCTGCTCACGTGTTTGAGTTATCATTTGATCGTCATCAATTGTTCACGTCGCCGTGATGGGTCATGATCATGGTTCCGCCTGATTTGACGTTGATGTTTGCAGGCGAAGCAGGAGCGGCAGGATTATGAAGCGGGCGTTCGTATTTATTCTGATGGCCGCCGCGGCGTGTTCGGCGGCTGCGGTCGCACAAGACGCCTGCCCGCGCGGTACGCTGGATGCGAAGTATTGCGACCGCGACGGCGATCTGGTGGCCGACGTACCCATGACGACCATCGATCCCGACACGTTGATCTACTCCTACACGCCGTTGGAGGACCCCGCCGTGTACGCCAAGATGTGGGACCGCTTCATCGCGCACATGGAACAGGCCACGGGAAAGAAAGTGCGGCTGTTTCAGGTGCAGTCGAACTCCGCGCAGTTAGAGGCCCTGCGCTCGGGCCGTCTGCACGTGACCGGCGTCAACACCGGCAGCGTGCCGGTGGCGGTGAACTGCTCGGGCTATGTGCCCTTCGCGATGATGGCGGGCCCTGCCGGGCCTTATGGGTATGAGATGGAAATCGTCGTTCCCGCGGACTCACCCATCAAGACACCGAAGGATCTGCGCGGACGCACGGTAGCGTTCACTTCGCCGACGTCGAACTCCGGCTACAAGGCACCCGCCTACCTGATGGAGACGGAGTTCGGCCTCAAGCCCGAGGCCGACTACAAAACCACCTTTTCGGGCAAGCACGACAACTCGATTTTGGGCGTGATCAACGGCGACTACGAAGCCGCAGCCGTGGCCAACTCCGTCCTGCAGCGCATGGCCGAGCGCAAGGTCTATGACGCGGCCCAGCTGCGCACGATCTACAAGTCCAAGACGTTTCCGACCACGGCTTATGGGTATGCCCATAATCTGAAACCTGCATTAGCCGAAAAAATCCGCCAGGCGTTTTTCACCTACGCCATCGCGCAAGACCCCGACATGGCCAAGGAATTCCCGGGCCAGCAGCGCTACATGCCCATGGCCTACAAGACCGATTGGGAGATGATCCGCGCCATCGACGCCGCCACGGGCGTGACGTACGATTGCAAATGATCCGGGTTTAGCGAGGGCTTCATGCGGGCCGTATTTTTGTTGCTGCTGGTTGTTTTTGCCGCACCGTCGTTTGCGGTAGCTCAAGATTGCCCGCGCGGCACGCTCGATAAGAAATACTGCGACCGCGACGGCGACCTGGTGGCCGACGCACCGACCGACCCGGATGAATTTCTCGATCCCAAGACGCTGATTTTTTCCTATACACCTGTCGAAGACCCCGCCGTATGGGCGGGCATCTGGACGCGCTTCATCGATCACCTGCAGAAGGTGACCGAGCGCAAGGTGACGTTCTTCCAGGTGCAGAACTATTCCGCGCAGCTTGAGGCGTTGCGCTCGGGCCGCCTGCACGTGGCGGGCGTCAACGCCGGCTCGACGCCCGTGGCGGTCAACTGCGGCGGCTTCGTGCCCGTCACGCAGATGGCCACGCCCGAGGGCAACTGGGGCTACACGATGGAATTCATCGTGCCCAAGGATTCGCCCATCCAAAAACTCACTGACCTGAAGGGCAAGACCATCGCCTTTGTTTCGCCCACCTCGCTGTCGGGGTTCAAGGCCCCGGTGCTGTTCTTGAAACAAGAGGTCGGGCTGGTGGCCGAGCGCGATTACGCCTCGCGCTACACCGGCAAGCACGACACCTCGATCATGGGCGTGGCCAACAACGATTTCGAGGCCGCCGCCGTGGCGGGCGATCTGGTGCGGCGCATGGCCGACCGCAACGTGTTGGACCGAAATTTAGTTCGCACCATTCACGTCTCGCCGCCGTTCCCCTCCACGGCCTATGGATATACGTACCGTCTGAAGCCCGAGCTGGCCGCGAAAGTGCGCGAAGCCTTCCTGACCTACGACTGGAACGATCCTGGCTTGAAGCAGGAATTTCCCGACGTCATCAGCTTCGCCGCCATGGATTATAAAAAGAACTTCGAGATGATCCGTAATATCGACGCCGACAGCGGCGTGAAGTACGACTGCAAATAAGCGGGAATCCGCTTTTATCCACAGCCTGGGGACAACTCGGAGACATCGATCCAAGCTTGGGATTGCATTGACCGGCACTGCCCGGCAGCATGCGCCGCATCGCGTATTTTGTGTATGGTTCATGCCCTCTCTCCGCCTTGAAAACCTCGTCAAACGCTATGAGCGCACCGGCTATGACGCGCTCAAAGCCGTCAATTTCACCGTCCAGCCCGGCCAGATCATCGCGTTGATCGGCCCGTCGGGGGCGGGCAAGAGCACGCTGATCCGCTGCATCAATCGGCTGGTGGAGCCGACCTCGGGCAAGGTGCTGTGGGGCGAGGTTGATGTCGTCACGCTGGGCACGGCGGACCTGCGTGCGGCAAGGCGCAAGATCGGCATGATCTTCCAGGAGTTCGCACTGGTCGATCGCCTGACCGTCATGGAGAACGTGCTGTCGGGGCGGCTGGGCTACGTCAGTTTCTGGCAAAGCCTGACGCGCAACTTTCCGCAGAAGGACATCGACGAGGCCTACCGGCTGCTCGACCGTGTCGGCTTGACCGATCATGTCGACAAGCGCGCCGATAAATTGTCCGGCGGGCAAAGACAGCGTGTGGGCATCGCGCGCGCGCTGATGCAAGACCCCGAGTTGCTGCTGGTGGACGAGCCAACCGCCAGTCTCGATCCCAAGACCTCGCGGCAGATCATGCGCCTGATCGCCGAGCTGTGCCGCGAACGCAAACTCACGGCGATCATCAACATCCACGACGTGCCGCTGGCCAAGATGTTCGCCGAGCGCATCATCGGCCTGAAGGACGGCGCGGTGGTGTTCGACGGTCCGCCCGAGCAGTTGGCGGGCGAGGTGCTGACGCGCATCTACGGCGAGGAAGACTGGGAAGACGCCGGCCAGCGCGCGCTGATGAAATTCGTGCACGCGGGCGAGGGCGGCCCCACCCTCGACACCGACCGCTTGGCTGGCCTGCGCTGATGGCCGGCGGATTTTTCCCCCTCACCCAGCTTCGCGTAAGCTCGGCCATCGCCTCGCTAACGCTACGCATCCCTCTCCCCCGCTCACTTCGCTCCGGTGGCGAGGGATATAAAAAATACTCCTCTCCCCACATTCTTATGGGGGGAGAGGGTGGGGTGAGGGGGGCCGTTCAGCGACCCCTTGCCCATCAATTCACGCACGGCGCGGTGCGCTGATGGCCGAGGCCGCGCCCGCATCGACCGGACGGATTTGGAAGCGCCCGCCGCTGATCAGCAGCGCAGGTTTGCGCTGGTTCATCCTCGTCGGCACGATCGTTTATCTCATCGCCGCCTTCGCCACGCTCGACGTCAACTGGCAGCGCATCGCCCAAGGTTGGGAGCGCGGCCAGCGTTTCGTCGGCGGTTTCGCGCCGCCGGATTTTGTCTCGCGCGGCGATGCCATTCTGGAAGGCGTGCTGGAAAGCCTGTGGATGGCCTTCGCCGCCACGGTGGTCGGCATCATCCTTTCTATCCCCATCGGTGTCGGCGGCGCACGCAACCTCGCGCCCGCGCCGGTCTATATGTTCTGCCGCTCGATCATGGCGGTGTCGCGCACCTTGCCTGAAATCCTGGTCGCGATTCTGTTCGTCAAGCTGTTCGGTTTTGGCACCTTCGCCGGGTTCGTCACGCTGACCTTCGCCACCGTAGGATATTTCGGCAAACTTCTGGCCGAGGACATCGAGGCCGCCAACCAAGCGCCGTTGGAGGCCATGCGCGCGGCGGGTGCGTCGTGGCTGCAGCGGCTGAACTACGCGGTGCAGCCCCTTGTCATGCCGCGCGCCATTGGCATCGCGATTTATCGTCTCGACATGAACTTCCGCGAGTCCGCCGTCATCGGCATCGTCGGAGCGGGCGGCATCGGTGCAACCTTGAACACCGCGTTCGACCGCTACGAGTTTCCCTCGGCCGCCGCCATTCTGCTGGTCATCATCCTCATCGTTCTGGGCTCGGAGTATCTCTCCGCCTTCTGCCGCAAGCTGGTGCGCTGATGGCCGAACAGACAGTGCATAAAGAGTGGCGGCGCTACGACGCCAAGGAAAGCCTGATCCGCTGGGCCTGCTGGCTCATCGGCACGGCGGTGTTCGTGTGGTGCTGGCAGAAAATCGCCGCAGGCACCGAATGGTCGTTCGTGCTCGACGCGCCCGAGCAGGGTGCCGACATCCTGGGCCGCATGGTCCCGCCCGAATGGGGCTATGCAAACGTGCTGCTGCGCCCGCTGTGGGACACGCTGAACATGGCCACCCTCGGAACGATGCTGGCCGTGATCATGGCCGTGCCGCTGGCCTTCCTGGCGGCGCAGAACACCACGCCGAGCGCGGCTATCGCGCGGCCCTTCGCACTGATGTGTATCGTCGCCTCGCGCTCCATCAACTCGGTCATCTGGGCGCTGGTGCTGGTGATGATCCTGGGGCCCGGCGTGCTGGCGGGCACCATCGCCATTGCATTGAGGTCCATCGGCTTCATCGGCAAGCTGTTGTACGAGGCCATCGAGGAAACCGACCGCCGCCCGACCGAAGCCATCATCTCCACCGGGGCCAGCCCGGGACAGATCATCACTTATGGCGTCGTGCCGCAGGTGATGCCGGTGTTCGCGGGTATCGCGGTGTTCCGCTGGGACATCAACATCCGAGAGTCCACCATCCTCGGCCTCGTCGGTGCCGGCGGGTTGGGGCTGCAGCTCAATTCGTCCATCGGCAATCTGGACTGGAGCCGCGTCTCGGTGATTTTGCTGGCGATCTTCGCCACCGTGATCATCAGCGAATGGGTCTCGGCGCGGATCAGGAAAGCGGTGACTTAGTTGCTCTTCAGCTGGTAATCGGTGAACTGGGCGACCGGCTTGAAGCCGATGCGCTCGTAGATCGGCTTGCTGGCAGCATCGGCTTGCACGAAGGCAAAGTTCTGTCCCGTGCGCTTGGCGTCGCGTAAGGCCGCGATCAGCATGGCGGGCGCATAGCCTTTGCCCGCCGCGGCGGTATCGGCCACGATGTTGAACAGCCCCACGCCGCCGTGGGCGTAGTAGGTTTCCGCCGTGGCCACGGCCTTGCCGCCGACGTAGCCCACATACAGCTTCATCGGCGCGTTGGGCGTGACGATGGCGATGGTGGCGTCAGTATAGAAATTCACGATGTGCGGATTGGGCGGCTTGGTCGCTCCGGCCACGAGTGCGGCGAAGTCCGCCACGCCCTGCTTGTCCGAGACGCGCTTGACGTCGAGCCCCTCGACCGCCTGACCGGCCAGATGCAGTTCCTTCAGCGGCAGCACCATCCCCCAGCTTTGGCCGACAGCGGCCATGCCCAGGTCCGTCAGCGTTGCGTCCAACGCACCGCGCCCCGACAGTGGGCCCAGCGTCCATGTGAACGGAGCAGGGGTGTTCTGCTGGCGGAAGTGATTGATGGCCGCCTCGATGCGCGCCGCGCCGAAGCGCGGATGAAGCGCGCAGCGGCCGATCTTGTTGAAGCTGTCCGACGGCAGACCGCTGTCGACCAGCAGCAGGTCGGGCGTGTCCTGCACCACGGCGTTCTTGCGCCCCTTGGCCAGGAACGTCAGGTGATCCCACAGATTGGCTTCCATCGCCTTGGCGGCGGCGGTCATGTCGGGTGATCCCATTTGTTTCGTCTCAAAACTATATGCTGTTGGCGGCCTGTGGAAAAGCCTGAAAGCAGGCGTGGCAAGGCACGGCTAAAAATCCGCCATAAGTCTATGATTCAGATATTAAAAAAGCGCCAAGAAATGACGCTCTCTATTGCACAAGGCGCGCCTTAGCGAAGCTGCCCGGCGCGTCTTCGATGCCCTTCTGGGGCTTGCGCGCGGCGATCTTGGTGCCGGACCTCGGTGACAGCCACGCATGCCAGTCGGTCCACCACGAGCCGGGGTGTTCCTTGGCCGCCGCCAGCCATTTCTCGGCCGTGGCCGGCAGCGTGTCGTTGGTCGCGTAGCCGTATTTGTTGGCCGCGGGCGGATTGACCACGCCTGCGATGTGGCCCGAGCCCGACAGCACGAAGCGCGTCGGACCTTTGAGCAGTTGCGTGCCGATGTAGGTCGTGGCCCAGGGCGCGATGTGGTCTTCCTTGCAGCTGACGAAGTAGGACGGCACGTCGATGGTGGACAGGTCGATGGGCACGCCCGCGAGCGTGATCCCGCCCGGCTTCACCAGATTGTTTTCCAGGTACATGTTGCGCAGGTAGAAGCTGTGCATCGCCTTGGGCATGCGCGTGGAATCGGAATTCCAGTAGAGCAGGTCGAAGGGGAAGGGGTCCTTGCCCATCAGGTAGTTGTTCACCACGAACGACCAGATCAGATCGTTCGAGCGCAGCATGTTGAACGAGGTCGCCATGTCGGCGCCCTCGAGGAAGCCGCCGGCCTCGTCCATGCGCGCTTCCAGGCTTTCGACCTGCTTGTCGTCGATGAACACGCGGATATCGCCGACTTCCTTGAAATCCGTCAGCGCGGTGATGAACGTCGCCGAAGCGATGCTGTCGTCGCCCTTGGCCTTGAGGTAGGCCAGCGTAGTGGCGAGCAACGTTCCACCGATGCAGTAGCCGGCGATGTTGATCTGCTTGACGCCGCAGGCCTTTTTCACGGCTTCGATGGCGCCGATGGCGCCTTCGATCATGTAGTCGTCGAAGGTCTTTTTCGACAGCTTCTCGTCGGGGTTCACCCACGAGATGATGAACGTGGTGTAGCCCTGGTCGGTCAGCCACTTCACCAGTGAGTTTTTGGGTCGCAGGTCCAGGATGTAATACTTGTTGATCCACGGCGGCATGACGACGATGGGTGTTTCATGCACCTGCTCGGTCGTTGGGCTGTACTGGATCAGTTGGATCAGATCGTTCTGAAAAACCACCTTGCCCGGCGTGACGGCCACGTTCTCGCCGACCTTGAAGGCGGTTTCGTCGGTCATCGAGATGCGCAGGCGGCCTTTGCCCTTCTCCAGGTCCTCCAGCATGTTCTGCAGGCCTTTGACCAGGTTCTCGCCCTTGGTCTCGGCGGTCAGGCGCAGCACTTCGGGGTTGGTCAGCGCGAAGTTGGTGGGTGCGATCGCGTCAGCGAATTGCTTAGTGTAAAACTCGACTTTGCGCTTGGTCTGAGTGTCCAGGCCCTCAACCTCGCCCACGGTGCTTTGCATCCAGCGCGATGTCAGCAGATAGGACTGCTTGAGGTAGTCGAACACCGCGTTGTCGGACCACGCCTCGTCCTTGAAGCGGCGGTCGGTCTTGTCGGGAGCGATCACCGGGTCCACAGCCTGGCCCATCATGCGCAGCGTCGTGTTGCGCCACAGGTCCATGTAGCCCTGCCACAGGTTGGTCTGGGCTTCGATCATTTTGGCCGGGTTGGCCATCATCTGCGCTGTCAGTTCCATGAAGGCCTGGCCGATGTTCATCGGGTCGCCCATGCCCACGCCGCCCGAGGCCGGGTTGCGCGACAGGAACTCCGACAGAATGCGCTGCGAGCGCTCGGCGATGTCGGACATGACCTTGGCCATATCCTCCGCCGACGCCGTGGCGTTGGCGGCAGCGGCATTCTGTTCGGGGGTGTTTTTGGGTTGCTCGGCCATGAAACGGACGTTTTTTTGGTGTCTTGGGGGGTGGTTCGCGGTATGGATTAGAGGCGCGTCTGGGGAATGTCCAGCCGGTGTTTGCAACTGCGAAAGCAGCCGGACACAGGGTATGGAATTGGTTTCCGGCGCGGTTCAAGCATGACCGCTAAGCGTTTGAACTCAAAGAAGAGATGACATGAGACGGGCCGCCATGAGTACGACACACACGCCGCACCTGAGCCATCTTTTCCTGGCGGTGGTCCTCCTCGCCGGGCCGTTGTCGGGCTGTTCCACGGTGCAAAAGGGCTGGACCAGCACCACGGATGCCGTCGGCAGTCTGTTCAGCGACGACGAAGACGAAGCAACACCGGCACCGGCGGAAGACAAACCGGCCGAAACCGCGTCCGCGCCCATGACCGGCGGCGGCGGGTTGTTCGGCAGTTCGTCCGGCGCTTTCCGTTCATCGTCCGAGGCCGCGCCCAGCTTATCGTCGGTTCCCACCGAAGCGCCACAGCCCCAGGCCAGCGAACCGGAACGTAAAAAGGCCGTCGAAGGCCTGATTGCCGACCGCGCGAAGGCCGAGTACACCGATCAGGGCGGACGCCAGGAGCCAGTGACGGTACGTCCGCTGAATGAAAATCCTGCCGCGTCCGACATCGCCGGCGGCGGCCCGCCGCGCCCGCAAGCCGCACCGACCGAGAGCGTTACACGGTTGGCCCAAGCGCCGCCTTCTGTGCCCCAAGCTGCGCCCCAAGCTGCGCCCCAAGCTGCGCCCGAAGCGACCGCGCAACGCACCGCTGCCCTGGCTGACCGGCTGAATGCCGCTCCGCCGTCGGCCCCAACCGCTGCGCCGGTGGCGGTGACACCTGAACCTGCGCCCATTCCGTCACCAATGCCGTCACCAATGCCCGCACCGATTCAGCCGCTGATCCCCGCCCCAAGTTCCATAGCCGACTATGGCGATGAGACCATCGTGGTCGATGCCAGCGGTGTGCGCGGTGGCCGCGGCATTTTGGACCGTCAGCAAATCGCCTCTGCAAATCCGCGCGCGGCCTTCGATCCGGGCAATGCCTCGGTCTCAAGCGACATGGGCAGCATCGCTTTCGCGCCGGGCAGTGCGGCGTTGTCGGGCACGGCCAAAGCCATGCTGGCCGATATCGCCAAGCTGCGCGCCCAAACCGACGGCGCGTTGCGCATCGTCGGGCGCGGCGATCAGGCCTCGGCGCGCGCCTCGGCCGTGAGCCGCGAGCTGCGCCGGTTGGGTGTGCCCGCCGCGCGGCTGTATGACGGCGGAGCCGACAGCACCATGCTGGGCGACGCTGCCGACATTTATCTGGACTACTAAAAGCTTGACGAGGTGCTGCCCAAAGCGCACCCCTCTGCGAACTTTTTTTAAGAAATTAGGGCTGTTTTCGCCTTAAAAACGAGTCGTTTCAACAGAAGGTCCACCCCGATGGAGTCCGAGTTTCACCGCATTAAACGCCTGCCGCCTTACGTGTTCGCCGAAGTGAACGCGCTGAAGGCCAAGGCGCGAGCTGCGGGCAAGGACATCATCGACTTCGGCATGGGCAACCCCGACCTGCCCACGCCCCAGCACATCGTCGACAAGCTGTGCGAGGTTGCGCAAGACCCGAAGGCTCATAGGTATTCCGCCTCGCAGGGCATCAAGGGCCTGCGCAAGGCCTTCGTGAATTATTACCAGCGCCGCTTCAACGTCGGGCTCGACGCGGACAAAGAGGTCTGCGTTACGATTGGGTCGAAGGAAGGCTTGGCCAACTTGGCCTCGGCGATCACGGGCCCCGGCGACATCATCCTGACGCCCAACCCGGCTTATCCGATTCACCCCTTCGGCTTCATCATCGCCGACGGTTCGGTGCGCTTCCTGCCCTACGAGCCTGGGCCTGAGTTCATGGCAGCACTCCAGCGCGCCGTCAGCCTGACGGTCCCTAAGCCCAAGGCGCTGATCCTGAACTATCCGTCCAACCCCACGGCGTGCGTGGCGGACTTGGATTTCTACGGCCAGGTGGTGGAGTTCTGTCGCTTCCACGGCATCTACATTCTGTCGGACCTCGCCTACGCCGAGATTTATTTTGACGACAATCCGCCGCCCTCGGTGCTGCAGATTCCAGGTGCCAAGGACATCTGCATCGAGTTCACCTCCATGAGCAAAACCTACAGCATGGCCGGCTGGCGCGTGGGCTTCGCCGCGGGAAATAGACAACTCATCTCGGCGCTGGTGAAGATCAAGTCCTACCTCGACTACGGCGCGTTCACGCCTGTCCAGGCCGCCGCCGCCACCGCGCTCAACGGCCCGCAGACCTGCGTGGAAGAAACGCGCCAGATCTACAAGGAGCGCCGCGACGTTCTGGTCGAGGGGCTCGCGCAAGCGGGCTGGAATATTCCCGTGCCCAAGGCCTCGATGTTCGCCTGGGCGCCGATCCCCGAACCCTTCAAGCATCTAGGCTGCATGGAATTCGCTAAGCTGCTTCTAACCCAGGCCGATGTGGCCGTGGCACCCGGCACGGGCTTTGGCGAGCAGGGCGAGGGCTTCGTTCGCATTGCGTTGGTGGAAAACAAGCACCGCATCCGCCAGGCCGTGCGCTCGATCCGCACTTTCTTTACTAATTCGGGTGGCGCGTTGAAGAATTTCGACGCCAAGTTGATTGATCCGAAGCTCCTTGATTCCAAGCGGGCCGCCAACCAGTGACACAGCCGCTGAACATCGCCGTCGCCGGCCTCGGCACCGTCGGGGCCGGAACCCTGAAGTTGCTGAGCGCTAACGCCGATGCCATCACGGCCAAGTGCGGCCGCAAGATCGTGGTGTCGGCCGTCAGCGCGCGCGACCGCAAGAAAGACCGCGGCGTTGAACTGGCCAATGTTCAATGGTTCGACGATCCGGTGAAGATGGCCGCCGAGGCCCAAGCCGATGTGTTTGTCGAATTGATCGGCGGCTCCGAAGGCCACGCGCGTCAGGCCGTCGAGGCGGCGCTGGACAAGAAGCGCCACGTCGTCACGGCCAACAAGGCGTTGCTGGCTCATCACGGCGTGGCGCTGGCGAGTGCGGCTGAAAAAGCGGGCGTGACGCTGGCCTACGAGGCGGCCGTGGCGGGCGGCATACCCATCATCAAGGCCTTGCGCGAAGGCCTGGCGGGCAACGCCATCCAGCGCGTTTACGGCATCCTCAACGGCACCTGCAATTATATCCTGACCACCATGCGCGCCACGGGCCGCGACTTCGACGACGTGCTGAAGGACGCCCAGGCGTTGGGATACGCCGAAGCCGATCCGTCGTTTGACGTGGACGGCGTGGACGCCGCGCACAAGCTCGCAATTCTCGCTAGCGTCGCCTTCGGCACGGAAGTGGATTTCAAAAGCGTGCATGTGGAGGGCATCCGGCGCATCGGCGCGCTCGACATCACTTACGCAGAACAACTCGGCTTTCGCATCAAGCTCATCGGCCACGGCGCGCGCGTGAACGGCGGCATCGCCCAGCGCGTCTATCCGTGCCTGATCGCGCCTGATTCTCCACTGGCCGCCGTCGAAGGCGTGTTCAATGCTGTCGTGACGGAAGGCGACTTCGTCGGCCGTTCGGTGTTGGAAGGGCGCGGCGCGGGCGCAGGCCCGACCGCCTCGGCCGTGGTGGCCGACCTCATCGACATCGCATCCAACCGCAAAGTGCCGACGTTCGGTGTGCCTGTCTCGGCGCTGAAAAAGCTGCCCAGCGTGCCTGTCGCCGACCGCGTGGGCGCGTACTATGTGCGCCTTGTGGTGGTGGACCGCCCCGGCGTGTTCGCCGATGTGGCCGCTGCGTTCCGCGATGAGTCCGTGTCCATGGAATCGGTCCTGCAACGCGGCCGCGACGACAAGTCCAACGTCAACGTCGTCATCGTCACCCACGACACCAAGGAAGCCGCACTTGCCCGCGCGCTGAAGAAACTTGAAGCCAACAGCGCGGTGGTCGAATCCCCGCGCATGATCCGCATTGAAAAATTCCCGGCACCGTAACGCCCTGGGGAAGGAACAACATGAGCAAGCAACTCGACTCTACTTTTGCCAACGTCCTTGAGCGCAACCTCGCGCTGGAGACGGTCCGCGTCACGGAAGCCGCCGCCATCTCCGCTGCGCGCCTCATGGGCAGGGGCGATGAAAAGGCAGCCGATCAGGCCGCCGTGGACGCCATGCGCACCGCGCTCAACAGTCTCAACATCGTGGGAACCGTCGTCATCGGCGAGGGCGAGCGCGACGAAGCGCCCATGCTTTACATCGGCGAGAAGGTCGGCTCGGGCGAGGGCCCCAAGGTCGATATCGCGCTCGACCCGCTGGAAGGCACCACCATCACTGCCAAGGGCGGGGCCAATGCGCTGGCGGTCATCGCCATGGCCGAGTCTGGGAATTTCCTCAACGCACCCGACGTTTATATGGACAAGATCGCGGTCGGGCCGGGCTTGCCCGACGGCGTGGTGGACCTGGATGAAACGCCCGAGAAAAACCTCAAGAACGCCGCCAAGGCGCGCAAGTGCGCCGTGGAGGATTTGCTGGTGTGCATCCTCGACCGGCCGCGCCACGGCGAACTGATCGCCAAGGTGCGCGGCGCGGGTGCGCGCATCATGCTGATCACCGACGGCGACGTCTCGGGCGTCATCGCAACCGCGCAACCTGCGTCGGGCGTGGACATCTACATGGGTTCGGGCGGCGCGCCGGAAGGCGTTTTGGCCGCCGCCGCGTTACGTTGCATCGGCGGGCAGATGCAGGGCCGGTTGTTGTTCCGCAACGACGACGAGAAGGGCCGCGCGCGTAAAATGGGCATCACCGATCTCAATAAGAAGTATTCCATGCTCGACTTAGCTAAAGGAAATGTGATGTTCGCCGCCACCGGAGTCACCGACGGCGCGATGCTGAAGGGCGTGCGCCGCGTGCCCGGCGGCGCGGTGACGCACTCCATGGTGATGCGCTCGAAGTCCGGCACTGTACGCTACATCGAAGCCCATCACCGCCTCGACGGCGATTCCAAGTAATCTATGTCCGCACCGGGATTGTTCGACGACAAGACCTCGCTGTGCGGCCGTCAGTGGCGGCTCAATAACGTCGACAACCGCTTGGCAGAGGACTTATCGCGCCTGGGCGGCGTCAATGACGTGCTGGCGCGCGTGTTGGCCGCGCGCGGCGTAACGCTGGACACGGTGCAGGATTTTCTCAAGCCCACTTTGAAAAAACTGATGCCCGACCCCAGCGCGCTGGCGGGCATGGACGAGGCTGTTGCGCGCCTGGTTGCGGCCATCAACGCCCGGGAAAAAATCGCGGTGTTCGGCGACTACGACGTCGACGGTGCCACATCATCGGCCGTGCTACGGCGCTTTTTCCGCAGCATCAACATCGACCCCGTCATCTACATCCCCGATCGCATGAAGGAGGGCTACGGCCCTAACACGCCCGCCATGCAGTCCCTGGCCGCGCAGGGCGTAAAGGTAGTGATCACGGTGGACTGCGGCATCACGGCCTTTGATCCGTTGAAGGCCGCGAAAGACGCGGGCCTTGAGGTGATCGTCGCGGACCATCACAAGGCCGAGCCCGTGTTGCCCATTGCCGCCGCCGTGGTGAACCCAAACCGCTTGGATGACACCAGCAAACAAGGTCATCTCGCCGCCGTGGGCGTGACGTTCCTGCTGATCGTGGCGCTGAACCGCGCGCTGCGCGCCGTCGGATGGTATGCGGCCAACTCCATCGCCGAGCCCGATCTCAGAAAATGGTTGGATATCGTGGCACTTGGCACTGTCGCCGACGTGGTACCGCTGATCGGACTGAACCGCGCCTTCGTCATCCAGGGCCTGTCGATCCTGGGGCGCGGAGCCAACGTCGGGCTGGCGGCCATGCGCAAGGTCGCGGCCATTAGCGATGCACCCAGCGCCTATCATCTTGGTTTTATCTACGGCCCTCGCGTCAACGCCGGCGGGCGCGTCGGGCAAGCGGATTTGGGCATGCGCATCCTGTCCACCGAAGACGCCGACGAAGCCGCCGCTTTGGCGATGCGTTTGGACGAGTACAACCGTGCGCGCCAAGATATCGAAGCCGCCGTGCTGGCCGAAGCGATTGAACAAGTCGAAACCCGCAACGCCGACGAGGCCGTGATTTTCGCCGTCGGTGCCTCGTGGCATCCGGGCGTCATCGGCATCGTCGCTAGCCGGCTTAAAGACCGCTACGGCCGCCCGGCCTGTGTCGTGGCGCTCGACGGCGGCATGGCCAAGGGCTCGGGCCGTTCGGTCAAGGGCGTGGACTTGGGCAAAGCCGTGCTGGCCGCGCGCGATGCAGGCCTGCTGTTCAACGGCGGCGGACACGCCATGGCGGCGGGCTTCACTGTGGAGGAGCCGCGCTTGCCTAAGTTCATCGAGTTCATCACGGCCCACGCGAGTGCGCAGATGAAAACCGGAACGGCGTCCATCGTCCATCCGCTCGACGGCGTTTTATCGGTCAACGCGGTGACCGAGGACTTCGCCGCCATGCTGGGCGAGTTGGCACCCTATGGATCGGGCAACGACGAACCAAGATTCGCTGTTGTCGATGCCGAAGTCGGCAAGGCCGACATCGTCGGCTCGGGCCATGTGCGCTGTTTTCTCACCGGGCGGGGCGGCGGACGGCTGAAGGCCATCGCGTTTCGCAGTGCCGATTCGGATTTGGGCGTGGGCCTGCTCAACGCCCGGGGCCGGGTGGTGCACCTGACCGGCACGATCCGGCTGGAAACCTGGCAGGGGCGCACCAATGCGCAACTGCTGATCGATGACGCCATGTTCGCCGCGTAAACATCATATTTGCCGCTGAAAACACAAGGTTTCCCGCCGTTGACGGCCCCAAGCCCGCCGTGCGAGTTTCGCGGGGTCCGTTGGTGGCGTTCTCACCAGCGTCAACGCAATTCAACCGGGGGGGACCGCATGTCCACATTCACTAAAATTCTGTCGGGCGCGGCGTTCGCGGCGTCCTTGGCGCTGGGCGCAACGGGTGCGCAGGCGCAAGGCGCGGAGTTCGACGGCACCAACTTCACCTGCCTGCAGTACACCAGCAGCCTGGCCGAGAACTCCTCCACCAAGGCCCAGGGCGGTTTGGCCAAGATGTGGGTGATGGGCTATCTGGCGGGCTATTATAAAGCCGGCGGCAAGCTCGAGGTGGTCGACGACGCCAAGGCCGGCGACAGCATCGCCTCTGCGCTCGCCAGCAAGTGCAAGGAAGCCCCGCAAGGCACCATCTGGGCGGTCGCGGGCTTTCTGGCCGGTGATAAACGAAAAGTGCCGAAGATGGCGTCGGAGTCCATGGACCTGAACGCCTACACCTGTGCGGCGCACACCGCCGCCAAGGGCGGCTCGGCCGCCGACAACATGAAAGCCGACCTTGCCGACCTTTGGTCGTTCGCCTTCATCCAGGGCTACAAGAACTTCACCGACAAGGAGATGGTGATCAACATGGAGAACAAGCCCGTGTTGACCGGCGCGGTGAATCGGAATTGCTCCAAAATGGCCGATAAGACCTTCCTCGAACTTACAGGAATGGTCGCTCAAGCCGTGAAGCTGGGTGGCTGATACAAATTTAGTCCAACAAAAAAGGGCCCCTAACCGGGCCCTTTTTTATTTCGCTTTTTTGCGTTTGCGCCCGGGTTGGCCCGGCGGCAGCGTACTGTCGCCGTCGCCCAGGCTGCGCTGCATCAGCACCGCATCGGCCCAGCGGCCGAACTTGAAGCCCGATGAACTCAACGCGCCGATGACGCGAAAACCGTGGCGGCTGTGGATGGCCAGCGAGGCGGCGTTGGTGCTGTCGCCGATGACGGCGATCATTTGGCGGTAGCCCAACGCTGTGCAGCGTTTGATCAGCTCTTCCATTAATGCATTACCAATGCCGCGGCCGAGCATGTCGGGCGCGATGTAGATCGAGTCTTCAATCGTGTAGCGGTACGCCGAGCGTTCCCGGTACGGCCCGCCGTAGGCGTAGCCCGCGACTTTTTTCCCGACAACGGCCACCAGGAAGGGCTGCTTGCGCGACTGCAACTTCTGCCAGCGCGCCGTCATTTCATAAACGGTCGGGGCTTCCTCCTCGAACGACGAGGTGCTGTTGAGCACGTAGTGGGCGTAGATCTCCTGAATCGCGGCCATGTCCTCCTCGTCGGCGACGCGCAGGCGGATTTTGGCGTTAGGGTGCGGAACGGAGGATGCGGACATGATCGAACGTGCGTTCAGTCATATCAGCGAAGTATGGCGTCCCCACGGGGATTCGAACCCCGGTTACCGCCGTGAAAGGGCGATGTCCTAGGCCTCTAGACGATGGGGACACGTCCGTCGCTGACGGCGGAAGCCCGCCGGGCGTGAGAGGCCGGGTTGATACCGGCTGGGGGCCGGAAAATCAAGCCTATCGTAATGGCCGCGGCCCCAGGAAAACCGCGCCTCCCGGGCCTTTGACGGCGGACTATTTCTTTTCGGGCGGAATGTCGGTGGCGTTGGAGGCGTCGATGCCCGTCGCCGAGGCCGGAATCCCCGACGTGGTCACGAACCCGGATTCGCCCGTCACGTTCCAGTGGTGCATCAGTCCCGCGATTTCACGAATGAAGTCGCCGGCCTTCACCTCGAAGGACTGGCCGTTCTGGTTGAAGGTCACGCTGCCCGAGGTGAGATAGATGAGTGAGTCAGTCTTGGCGCTGTTGGGGTTGGGCTTGCCGCCCGGAAACTGCGTGGCGACGCGGATCGAGTTGCCGGGAAACTCGTAGCGCTTCAAGGCCAGCGTGGGTTTGTCGGCGGGCATGCGCGCTTCCTTCACGTCCACGCCGCGCACCACGGTGGGCGCGGGGTTGGGCACCAGGCTGTCCACGGTCCAGGCCACCACCACCGCATCGCTCGGCGCGGCTGGATTGCGCAGCATGCCTTTGGCGTGGGTCGCCACGTCGCCCGCCGCCAATGTCACATCCTGGCCGCCGACCGAGGCTTTGACTTCTCCCTTCAGCACATAAATTTCCGTCTCGTCGGTGATTGGGTGCAGCACGCCGCCGCCGGCCTTGGTGAACGTCAGCACCTTCACCGTGCCCGTGGCCCAGGGCACGATTTTGCCGGTGTACTTCACCGTCGCGCCGTCGGCCTTGGCGGTCATGTGCGTGTCGGCCACGTCCTTGCCGTACATCACGTACACATCGTCGGAGAGGGGCGCGGCCTGAGCGGCGGCGGCGCAGAACAACGCGGCGGCGAGGGTGGCGGCGAGGCGCATGAGAAACTCCAAAAGCATGAACTGAGCGTGGATTTTGGGAAACGTGCCGATCCACTACAATGCCGCCCGCGAATCAGTCCATAAGGTGGACTATGGCACCCTTAAAGCCCGGCATACGGTCGCGCGTCCCAGGCGGTCTGGCCGCGCACCCTTGTATTTCCTTAAGAAAGAGCGGGTGTTTTCAACCCTCAGGAAGTTAAGCCCTATGGCTTTGACGCGGTTCCTCGTGATGGTCTGCTGTGCGCTCGGCGTGTCGGGCGCGGCATTGGCTGCCGAAGGCGCGCCGATTAACGCCCACCTGGGGCCGGTAAAGTTCTTTGCCGACCTCTCCGCCGCCGAGCAAAGTGCCACCACCGAGAGCCCCGGCATCGGCCGCGCGGATTTCTCGCTCGATCGAGAATCAGTCAGACTCTCGTGGAAAGTCACCTACAGCAAGCTCACCTCAGCGGCCACGGGCGCACACATCCATGGGCCGCAGCGGCCCGGCACCAACGCCGGGGTGCAGGTGGACCTGGCACCCAAAGGATTAACGCCGCCGCTGGAAGGCTCGGCCATCCTTACCGACGCGCAGCTTGAATATCTGCTGGCGGGGCGCATGTATGTTAATATCCACACGGTGAAGTATCCGCCAGGCGAGTTGCGGGGCCAGATCCAGCGCGTGCCGCCGCCCAAGCCGCAACCCACCCAGTAACCGGACGCAAACCCATGCCGCACATCGCACCGGTCTCGTCACATATATATAAGCCGGCGTTCGCCCTGGCCGCCGTCGCGCTCAGCGCGTTGCTGGCCACCACGTCGGCGGCTCAGGCCCCCGCCAAGGGCACGCAGACCCTCGGCTACGTCGTGGCCAACTGGGACAACGCCATCTATGAAACCAAGTTCATGGACGAGTGCCCCGAGGGCGCGGCCATCGGCAACGACGAACTGTGGTGGCGCGGCCTGTCGCGCGCCGACAAGGACAAGTGGACCGACAGGGGCCTGGTGCAACCCGTCGACCGCCGGCCCACCGCGGTGCTGCGCGGCCCCAAGGGCGAGGACGTGTGCTGGAACCCGACCGTCGTCAAAGACCCGCCGTTGCGCACCGCGCAAGGGCCCACCGCCTATGGCTTCAACCTCGACGGCACGCTCGACGGCGAGGCCACGCCCAAGTCGTGCAAGCATGAAAGCTTTACCGGTGTGGACGGAACCCCGGGCGTGGACAATCAGATGTATCGGTTGCTGGGCTGTCACTACGGCTGGCGGCACAACGGCGTGCTCGATACTTTCGGCAATGAAGAGCGCCGCAACAGCGGCCGCGGCGTGGTGCTGCTCGAGATCAGCGGCGTCACCGACCCGCGCAATTCACCCGACGTCAGCGTGGCGTTCTACCGCGCGCTCGATCCATTCCCCATCGACAGCGCCGGGCGCATTCTGCCCTACGCCAGCTATCGCGTGGACACCAACAACGGCAAACCCAGATACGGCGCGGTCGCCAAGGGCCAGATCGTCGACGGCGTTCTGACAACGCAGCCCATCGATCTCAGCCTGCCGTTCTACGGCAACAGCGCCTACGCCGCGATCGACCTGCGCGACATGCACCTCAAGCTCGACCTGACGCTCGGCCAAGACAACAAAGTGCGCGGGCTGCTCGGCGGTTATTATGATTTCGACAAGTGGTGGGAATATATGCTGAAGCTGGAGTTTCTCATCGCCACCGGCGATTGGAGCTGCCCGGCCATGTACGAAGCCGCCAAGCGCCTGGCCGATGGTTATCCGGACGCCGAGGGGAATTGCACGGCGATTTCCTCGGCGTTCCGCATCGACGCGCTGCCCGCCTTCGTCATCCACGATACGCAGACCGCGGAGAGCCGCGAATGATGAAGTTCACGCGCTTTGCATTCACCGCGTTTGCGCTGCTGAGCCTGTCGGCCTGCGGCGAGGCCGAGCCCGACGCCGTCGGCGGCCCGCCGACGATGCGCCGTCTGACCGAGGCGCAATACCGCAACACCATTGCCGACGTGTTCGGCGCGCATATCGTCGTGGCGGGACGCTTCGATCCCCTCGTGCGCACGGATGGTCTGCTGGCCGTGGGTGCCAGCCGCGCCAGCATCACGCCCTCGGCCTTCGAGCGCTACGCGGCGATGGCGCGGTCCATCGCGGTTCAAGTCGTGGATGAGCAAAACCGCGCCATGCTGGTGCCGTGCACGCCTTCATCTGCTCAAGCCGCGGACGAAGCGTGTGCCAAGGCGTTTTTGTCCAAAGTCGGCCGGTTGCTTTACCGCCGCGCGCTGAGCGATGATGAGCTGAGCGTTCAGGTCAAGATCGCGGGTGCGGCGGCCGATACGCGCAAGGATTTTTACGCCGGTCTGTCGTACGGACTGCAAGGCCTGTTGCAATCGCCCGACTTCCTGTTCGTCACCGAGAATGCCGACGCGGCGGACAGCAAAACGCTCGACGCGTTCTCCAAGGCCACGCGACTGAGCTTTCTGTTGTGGAACTCCAGCCCCGACGACGAACTGCTGAAGGCGGCGGAAAGCGGCGCGCTGAACAGCGAGCAGGGCCTCAAGGCCCATGTCGACAGGCTCATGGCTTCCCCGCGCTTCAAGGGCGGCGTGCGCGCCTTCTTCACCGACATGCTGGCGCTGGACGACTTCGCCACGCTGGAGAAGGACACGGTGATCTACCCCGCCTTCAGTCTGGCCGCCGCCGATGACGCCAAGGAACAGGTGCTGCGCACCATCAACGACGTGCTGATCACCAAGGATGCGGACTACCGCCAATTGTTCACCACCCGCAGCACCTACATGACCAGCGCCCTGGGGCTGGTCTATCGCGTGCCCGCCACGGTTCCGAATGGTTGGTCGAAATTCGAATTCCCCGAAGATGATCCCCGCGCGGGCATCCAGACGTTGCTCAGTTTCGTCGCACTTCATTCCCATCCCGGAAAATCTTCGCCCACCTTGCGCGGCAAAGCGGTGCGCGAACTGCTGCTGTGTCAAAAAGTGCCCGATCCGCCGGGCGACGTGGACTTCTCGCAGTTCAACGACCCCAACTCGCCCAACAAGACCGCGCGCGACCGCCTGACCGCGCACTCCACCGTCGCGGCCTGCGCGGGCTGCCACAAGCTGATGGACCCCATCGGGCTGGCCATGGAGAAATTCGACGGTGCCGGCCAGCTGCGCGCGGACGAAAACGGCGCGGTCATCGACACCAGCGGCGAGATCAACGGTATGCCCTTCGCCGACGCCAAGGGCCTGGGCGCGGCGCTGAGCCAAGACCCCGCCGCCACCTCCTGCGTGGTCAGCCGGGCCTTTGCCTACGCCGCCGGGCGGGCCCTCGCCCGAGGCGAGCGGGATGTGGTATCCTACTTGGAGAACAAGTTCGCCGACGATGGATACCGGTTCGCCGATTTGTTGCGCACCATCGCGACCAGCAAAGCCTTGTATGCCGTAAGCCCGCCCCAGGCGCGCGCCGCCGGGTTGGCCAATAAGGAGCCGACGTCATGAGCGTCTTGATCAAGAAACCCTTTGGTCGCCGCGAACTGTTGCGCGGCACGGTCGGCGGTGCTGCGCTCAGCGTCGCCTTGCCGTTCCTCGACTGCTTCCTCGACGGCCACGGCGAGGCGCTGGCCTCGGGCGCGCCCATTCCGCTTCGCTTCGGCACCTGGTTTTGGTCGATGGGGCACACGCCCGGCCACGCCGTCGACGACAAGGCCAAGGACCTTGTGTTTCTGGAAGAGTGCCGGGCGCTCGATCGGCATAAGGGCCGCCTGAACTATTTCGGCCAGTTCAACTCGCCTTTGGATGGCCGCCCGAACCACGTCCACCACACCGGCTGGGTCACGACCCGCACCGGCACCGCGCCCGCGCTGCCCGGCGACATTCCCGACCCCACATTGGACGTGCTGGTGGCCGACGCCATCGGCGGCGATACGCGTTTCCGCAACATCGACGTGACGTGCACGGGCAATCCGCGCGACACCTTCACCGCGCGCAACACCCACAGCCGGTCGGGCGCGGAAGCCTCGCCTCGGGCTCTGTACGCGCGCATCTTCGGCGCGGACTTCGCCGACCCGAACAACGCCGACTTCAAGCCCGATCCGGATTTGATGCTGCGGCAAAGCGTGCTGTCGGGCATCACCGAGCAGCGCGCCCGCTTCGAGCAGCGCCTGGGTTCGGCCGACAAGGCGCGGCTGGACGAGTATTTCACCTCCATCCGCCAGCTTGAGAATCAGTTGGTGCTGCAGCAGCAAAAGCCCGCGCCGGCCGATGCCTGTAGCGTGCCCAAGAAGCCTGAAGACCTGCCATCGGGCTACGAACTGCCCAACGTCCAGGCCAACCACGATGCGCACGCCAAGATCCTTGCCATGGCGGTGGCCTGCAACCAGACCCGCGTGTTCAACCTTGCCGTCAGCAACGCATTGTCGAGCGTGCGCCGTCCGGGCACTGCCTACACGCACCATACGTTGACCCACGAAGAAGCGGTCGATCAGGTGCGCGGCTATCAGCCCGAGGCGTTCTGGTTCAACTGCCGGGTCATGGAGATGATGGCTGGCTTTATCGACATCTTCGCCAATACCCGCGAAGGCAAGGGCACGCTGCTCGACAACACGCTGATCTTCGCCCACGCCGAAACCAGCTACGCCAAGATTCACGCGGTCGACAACATTCCGGTGTTCATGGTCGGAACGGCGGGCGGGCGGCTCAAGACCGGCCTGCACATCGTCGGCCACGGCGACCCCATTTCTCGCGTCGGCCTGACGGCCCTGCAGGTCATGGGGCTGCCGGTCGAGACCTGGGGCACGGGCTCGCTCACGACCTCCAAGCCCGTCACCGAAATTCTGGCCTAGATTATTTTCATGCGCCTTGCTGCTTTTGCCGCCGTGCTGTTGGCGCAGGTTGGTGTGGCCTCCGCCACAACCGAGGTTCCTCCCGGCGTGACCACGCGGGCCAGCGGCGTCGGCGTGTTCCTGGCCGACGCCAAGGGCATGACGCTGTACACGTATGCCCAAGACAACACGCCGGGCAAATCAGCGTGCATCGACGCCTGCGCCAAGGCTTGGCCGCCGTTGGCCGCGCCCGAGGATGCCGTACCCATGGGCAAGTGGTCGCTGGTCACGCGCGAGGACGACACCAAGCAATGGGCGTTTCGCGGCAAGCCGCTTTATACCTACGCGCGCGATACGTATGCGGGCGGCGCCTTCGGCGAGCGGTTGGGCAATGCTTGGTTCGCGGCCTACGATCCCATCACGCTGCCGCCGGGCATCAACATCCGCGCTCTGTTTGTGGGCCGTACGTTGGTCGACCGGCGCGGCATGACGCTTTATACGCGCACCGATGAGAAAGACGGCAAGTCGGCGTGCGAAAAGGCCTGCCTCGATGCGTGGTCGCCGCTGGCCGCACCCTTGGCCGCGAACAACATGGGCGACTGGGCCGTGCTGCCGCGCTCCGACGGCACGCGGCAGTGGGCCTATCAGGGCAAACGGCTGTATTTTTACGCTGACGACCTCAAGCCCGGAGAGTTGAAGGGCGAGGGTAAGGACAATGTGTGGCGCGCGGCGATTCTGGAACCGGCCGCCCCGCTGCCGGGCTGGGTCACGGTGCAGCGCTCGGACATGGGCGAGATCTACGCCGACGCCAAGGGCATGACGCTGTACGTCTTCAACGGCTCGCTGGAAAAAACCATGCAGATCACCTGCAACCCGGAGTGCATCGCCGCCAACTGGCGCGCGGTTCCGGCCGGCGAGGATGCCAAGCCCAGCGGTGACTGGACGATCATTCCAGACGGCGCGGGCAAGCGCTGGGCCTATCGCGGCAACGCGCTGTACACCCACGTGCGCGACAAACAGCCGGGTGCCATCGGCGGCGACAAGTGGGCGGTGGGTGCGGGCGGCGGTGCGGCCTTCAACCCCATCCTGCTGCGTCGCGACTACGAGGAATAGCGGTTATTTCTTCTCGGTACGCTGGCGGCGCAGCTGACCGCGCAATTCGCCTTCCTTGTATTTCGTCGTGTGGATGTTGGCATAAACGCGCGTGGTGATCAGATACTGAAACACGCCGTCCGACAGCACCGTAGAGCCTGTGATCGGGCTTTGAATCGGCCGCTTGCCGCCCGTCAGGTCGATCACCTGGCCGGCATTGGCGCCCACGTTCTCCGGGCCGTACAGCCCGGCCTCGATAGGCGTCGAGGTGAGGTTCTCGAAGGTCACCGTCCACGACAGTTTCAAGGTGGCGCGTTCCAGCCGCGCCACGATCGTGCCCTTGCCAGGGCTTTCGGTCGGAATGCTCTGTTCGTTGTCCGTCAGCACGGCGGCGAAAATGATGTCGTCGTCGGCTGCCTGGGCGGGCGGCCCGGCGAGAACCGACAGAATGAACGCGCAGATCAATAATCTCGAATTGGACACGGCAGCCCCCACAAGATGGGCCTTAGATTGCCTAAATGCTGCGCCGCGACAAGGCGGGCGGGCGGTCAATTCTCGTTAAGGTCCATTCCCCGGGCATTTCGGCTGGGGGCCTGGACGCCCCGGGCCGTCGCGCCTATCCGTTTGGCGACCTTAGCTTTAATTTTATGTGTACCTGGGCCCTGGGGTTGGCCAGAATCAATCATGGTCGTTGGGCGAACCCCCTTAGGCCGCCCCAGTAAAGGTTAAGAACGCCGCATGAGCACTGCGCTGCAACGCGTCCTGACAACACATTTCCGCCGTGCCGGATTGGGCTTGGCCGTGGGTGCCGCTGCGCTGGCGGGCACCGCCGAAGCCAAAACGTTGGGCTTCGTCATCACCATCTGGAACACGGCGGCCTACGAATCCAAGTTCATCGACGAGTGCCCCGCGGGTTTTAGTCCTGGTTACGACGAAATCTGGTGGCTTGGATTGTCCAAGACCGACCGCGCCAAGTTCACCGACAACGGTTTGAAGACGCGGCTCGAACGCTACTTCAACGCCATCCGCCGCGGACCCAACGGCGAAGACGTGTGCATGAACCCGACCGTGGTCAAAGACCCGCCGTTGCTGACCGTCGAAGGCAAGCTTTCCTACGGACTCAATCTCGACGACAACGTCGACGGGTCGGCCACGCCGAAAACCTGCAAGCACGAGAATTTCACGGGGCTCGACGGAACGCCCGGCGTGGATAATCAGGTCTATCGCCTGCTGGGCTGCGTGTACGGTTTCCGCTCGTACGGTCAGTACGAGGTCAACGCCAACGAGAACCGCAAGTCGAACGGCAACGGCATGACGCTGATCGAAGTGTCCGGCGTCGATGATGTGCGCAACGACGACGACGTGACGGTGTCGTTCTACCGCTCCATCGACCAGTACACGCTCGACGGCGGCGGCAAGTTCACGCCCTTCGCCAGCTACCGCATCGATCTGGAAGACGGCAAGCCGCGCTACGGCAGCAAGGTCAAGGGCCGCATCAAGGACGGCGTGCTGACCACCGATCCCGGCGACGTGAACGTGCCGTTCTACGGCAACTACACGTATATGAACCAGCTTATCCGCGACATGCGGCTGCGCATGGAGATCGCCGAGGACGGCATCAACGCGACGGGCATGGCGGCGGGGTATTACGACATCGATCAGTTGCTGTTCTACACCAACGGCATCGGTCCAATTCAATCCTCCGGTTTTTCGAATTGCCCGGGCATCTACGTCGCCGCCCATGAACTCGCCGACGGCTACCCCGATGCGAACGGCAAATGCACCGCGCTGTCCTCGGCCTTCAACTTCAGCGCCATCTCGGCGTTCATCATTCATCCGAAGACCGCCGAGCAGACCGCATCGGCGGGCAAGCCATGAGCCGCGCCATGCTCCGCTCCGGATTGTTCGCGTTGACCGCGGCGTTCGCGCTTGCGGGCTGCGACGAACCCGCGCCGCCCGCCGCCGGCGCGCCGCCGACGATGCGGCTGCTGACGGAATCGCAGTACCGCAACACCATCGCCGACCTGTTCGGCGCTCAGGTCGTGGTCGGCGGTTCCTTCGACCCGCTGGTGCGCACCAACGGCTTGCTGACCGTGGGCGCGACGAACGCCCGTATCACGCCCGCCGGGCTTGAGCAGTTCGACCGCATGGCGCGTTCCATCGCAGCCCAGGTCGTAGGCGCGAAGAACCGCAACGTGCTGATGCCGTGCAAGCCCGCCGCCGTCACGGCACCCGACGACGCCTGCACCGCGGCCTTCTACGCCCAGGTCGGCCGCATGCTGTACCGCCGTCCACTGACGGAAGCCGAAGTGCAGGTGCCGGTGAAGGTCGCAGCCGCCGCCACGCGTGATCTCGGCAACTTCTATGACGGCGTGGCCTCGGGCCTGGCCGGCATGCTGGTTTCGCCGAATTTCCTGTTCACCATCGACGGCACCGAGCCCGACCCGCAGGGCGGTACGCGGCTGGACGGCTACGCCAAAGCCGCGCGGCTGAGCTATTTCCTGTGGAACACAACGCCCGACGATCAGCTGTTGAAGGCGGCCGAGCAGGGCGCGCTGCACGACGACAAAAAGCTCTCGGCGGAAGTCGAGCGCATGTTGGACTCGCCCAAGCTGGAAGCGGGCATGCGCGCGTTCTTCAACGACATGCTCGCCTTCGACGATTTCTCCAAGATCGAGAAGGACTCCATCATCTATCCTTCGTTCAGCGCCGTGGTGGCCGAGGACGCCAAAGAGCAATCCTTGCGCACCATCATCGACCTGCTGGTCGCGCAAGAGGGCGACTACCGGGATCTGTTCACCACCCGCAAGACGTTCATGAGCGGTCCCCTGGGCCGCATCTACCGCGTGCCGGTGGATCGCCCCGACGGCGGCTGGATGGCCTATGAATTCCCCGAGGGCGACGCGCGCGCCGGGCTGATCACCCAAGTCGCGTTCTCCGCGCTGTACTCGCACCCGGGTCGTAGTTCACCGACGTTGCGCGGCAAAGCCGTGCGTGAATCATTCCTGTGCCAGAAAATCCCCGACCCGCCGGGCGACGTGGATTTCTCGCTGTTCAACGACCCGAATTCGCCCAACAAGACTGCGCGCGACCGCCTGACCGCGCACTCCGTGGTTCCGGCGTGCGCGGGTTGCCACAAGCTGACCGATCCCATCGGTCTGGCCATGGAACGTATCGACGGCGCGGGCCAGTTCCGCACCACTGAAGCCGGCGCGCCCATCGATCCGTCGGGCGACCTCGACGGCGTGAAGTTCGCCGACGCCGTGGGCCTGGGCAAAGCCATGCGCGACAACCCGGCGGTGCCGTCCTGCATCGTCAACCGCCTGTATTCCTACGCCACCGGGCGCACGCCGGAACGCTCGGAAAAGGCGCTGCTCGACTACTTCGAGACAAACTTCTCCTCCGGCGATTATCGTCTGACGTCGTTGCTTCATACTATCGCTTCCAGCGATGCGCTGTTTGCCGTCACGGCCCCGGAGAACCGCTCCGCGGCCGCACCGCCTGAAAAGGATGACAAGTCATGACCGTGTTGTTGCCCCGCGCTCCTCACCGCCGCGACATTCTGCGCGGCGCGCTTGGCGGAGCCGCCGTCACCGTGGCGCTGCCGTTCCTCGACGCCTTCCTGAACACAAACGGCACAGCCTTGGCCTCAACCGGCGCGCCGTTGCCGGTGCGCTTCGGCACGTGGTACTGGGGCCTGGGCCACACGCCCGGCCACGCCATCGCGCCTAAGACGCAGACCAGCCCGGGCATCGGCTTTCTGGAGGAAACCAAGGCGCTGAAGCCCTGGGAGTCCTATCTGAACCACTTTGCCGGCTTCAACATGCCGCTCGACGGCCGGTCCAACTACACGCACTTCACCGGCTGGGTGGCTTCGCGCACCGGCACCGCGCCGTCCGGCAACGCCGACATTCCAGCACCCACAATCGACCTGCTAGTGGCCGACATGATCGCGGGCAACACCCGCTTCAACACGCTGGACATGACCAGCGTGGGCATCGCGCGCGAGAACTACAGCGCGCGCAGCACCAACAGCCGAGCGGCGGCCGAAGCCTCGCCGGAACGCCTGTACGCGCGCGTCTTCGGGCCGGAGTTCATGGATCCGAACAAGGCCGATTTCAAACCCGATCCGCGCGTCATGGTGCGCAAGTCCGTCCTCTCGGCCGTCAGCGAGCAGAGCAAGGCGCTCAACGCCAAGCTGGGCGCGTCGGACCGTCAGCGGCTGGACGAATACTTCACCTCCATCCGCCAGATCGAGAACCAGCTCGATCTTCAGATGCAAAAGCCCGAGCCGAACCTGGCCTGCCGCATCCCGCCAGCGATCAAGCGCGACGGCGACGAGCAAAACATGCCCCAGGGCCTTGAGGTCGACACCGTGGTGGCCAACCACGAGATGATGAGCAAGATCTTGGCCATGGCGGTGGCGTGCAACCAGACCAAGATCTTCAACATGGTCTTCAGCGACAACTTCTCGCACATGCGCCGACCGGGCCAGACCTACACCCACCATCTGCTGACGCACGAAGAAACGCCCGACAAGGAGCTGGGCTACCAGCCCGTGGCGTTCTACTTCAACTGCCGCACGATGGACGGCTTCGCCACCTTCATCAAAGCCTTCGCCGACATCAAGGAAGGCGACGGCAACCTGCTCGACAACACGCTGATCTTCGCCGCGACCGAGACCAACTACGCGCGAGTGCACTCCATCGACGGCGTACCGATCTACACCGCGGGCAAGGCGGGCGGGCGCATCAAGACCGGCTTGCACGTCGTGGGCAACGGCGATCCCATCACCCGCGTCGGCCTCACGGCCATGCAGATCATGGGACTGCCGCTCGACACCTGGGGCACCAAGTCGCTGCAGACGTCCAAGTCCATCACCGAGATCATGGCCTAATCCATGCTGCGTATCGCGTTGCTGTGCGGCGCGTTGGCGCTGCCGGGTTCTGCCTTTGCAATCGACGGCCTGCCGGCGGGCATCGGCGGTAAGGCGCTGGGCCACGGCTGGCAGTTCGCCGACGACAAAGGCAAGACGCTCTACACCTACGACCGCGACGAAGGCGCGCCGGGAACCTCGACCTGCAACGGGGAATGCGCGGTGACGTGGCCGCCGATGCTGGCCCCCGCCGACGTCAAACCCTCAGGCGACTGGTCGGTCATCACGCGCGAGGACGGTGCCGTGCAGTGGGCCTACAAGGGCATGCCGCTGTACCGCTACGCTTCTGATGCTTTTGAATACGCTACCTTCGGCGATGGCGTAAACGGTGCCTGGCGCATCGCATTCCAGCCCATCGCCACGCCGGGCGAGATCAAGATCGGCCAGACGATTTTGGGTCAGGTGCTCGCCGACGCCAAAGGCCTGACGCTCTACGCCCAAGACGGCGACAAAGCCGTCTGCGACGAGAAATGCCTGCAAGCCTGGCAGCCCATTGCCGCGCCCTGGCTGGCCAATGCATTCGATGATTGGTCGGTGACGACGCGGGATAATGGTTTTCGTCAGTGGGCTTTCAAGGGCAAGCCCCTGTACCGCAGTATCGCCGACGTGGGCCCCGGCGAAATTTCCGGGAACGGCGTGAAGGGCTGGAAGGCCATGGTGCTGGAACCCGCCCCGCCGCTGCCGCCCTGGGCGACCGTTCAGTCCTCCGACGCGGGCCAGCTGATCGCCAACGAAAAGGGCCTGACGGTCTACGCGCATGAGTTCAATCCGCGCAGCCGCCGCGCCGTGCTGGGACGTCCAGCGAATTGCGTCGGCGAATGCGTCGATCCGCAGTGGATTGCGTTCATCGCCGCACCCGACGCCAAGCCCATGGGCAGTTGGGCGTTGGTGGACATGCCCGACGGCAAGAAGCAGTGGTCCTACAAGGGCAACAAGCTTTATACCAACGTCGCCGACAAGAAGCCCGGCGACTTCAAGGGCATCCGCTTCGGCGGCGACCGCTCATGGGCGGCGATCATGCGCAGCGGCCAGCCCATGCAGGGCGTGAGCGTCGGCGGATAGCGCGCTATTCGCGGCGGGCGAACTCCGCCGGTATTTTGATCGTCCCGATCACGATGGCACCAAACACCAACGCCACGGCGGTGAAATACAGCGTCGGCAGATAGCTGTTGAAGGCGTCATAAGCCAGGCCCGCGCATAGGGGACCCGCCGCCGCGCCGAGATAGAACGCCGTCAACTGCCAGCCGTAGATCTTGCCGTAGGACTTCATCCCGAAGCAGCGGCTGGTGAGATACGCCACAAGATCCACCTCGGCGGCGGCGGCCAATCCCAGTGAAATGACGCTGATCACCGCGACCCAGGTCGGCGTATTGGGAATTGAAAGCAGCAGGCATCCGCCCGCCGACGCGGCCAGCAGAATGCGCGCCACCAGGGGCGCGTGGAAGCGGTCCAGCAGGAAACCCACCCCGACGCGCCCGCCCATGACGGCCAAGCCCATCACGCCCGCGATTTGTGCCGCGTCGGTCTGCGCCAGACCGCGGTCGATGAGCAGCGGCACCAAGTTGATGATCAGTCCGGCGATGACGGCGGAGACGAAGAAGAAACCGATGGCGATTTTCCAGAACGCGACGGTGCGCAGGCTGTCGTGGATAGTTAATCCCGGCAGATGATCCGACCCGGCGCTGTGCGTCGCCGTGTCGGCGATCTCGCGCGTGCGTTCCTTGAAGAACAGCGCCAGCACGGGCACCGAGACCACCAGAATGAAAATGCCCAGGCCGATATATCCCGCCTGCCAACCTGACGACTTGATCAGGTCAATGGTCAGTCTGGGGGCGAAAATGCTGGCCACGCCCGAGCCCGCCAGCGCGAGGCCCAGGGCCAAGCCGCGACCCCGGTCGAACCACATGTTCACCGCGCGGGTCCAGACGACGGGCGTGGTTCCGCCGCCGATCAAGGCCATCAGCAGCCAAGCGGCGTAAAACATCGTGATGTTATCGCCCATCAAGCTCAACGCCAGATAGCCCACCCCGACGCCGGCCATCGACAGCAGCGCCACGCGGCGCGCACCGAAGCGGTCGATGATGGTCCCGATGATCGGCGCGGTGATCGCCGTGCCGATGATCATGAAACTGGCGGCGATGGAGACGCGCCCGCGGGTCCAGCCAAAGGCCTCGACCAGCGGCACGATGAATACGCCGAAGGTATAGAAAGGAATGCCGCTCAGGCCCGAGCCGTTGCCGAAACTCGACGCCAACAAAGAGCGCCAACCGCGCTTGAATTCGTCCAACATGCCGACGCCGACGTGCATGATCTCTCCTGTCAGGGTGAAGTGGGCGCGGGCAGGGCGAAGGCCGTGACCGCGTCTGAAATGTCGTCCGTCACGCGCGAGTTGCCGCCGGCGGAAATGACGACGTATTGCTTGCCGCCGCTCATGTAGGTCATGGGCACGCTCATGCCCGGCGCGGCGATCTTGTGTTGCCATAGTTCTTGGCCGGTTTGCACGTCCAACGCGCGCAGCTTGGCGTCCAGGCTCGCGGCGATGAACACCAGCCCGCCCGCCGTCACCATGGGCCCGCCGATGTTTGGCGAGCCCCATTTCAGGAACTCCGGCGCGGTGATGCCCAGGTATTTGGCCTGGCCCAAGGGCACCTGCCATTTGATCTTGCCGGTGTTCATGTCCAGCGCCGTGACCGTGCCGAAGGGCGGCGGCGTACAGGGCGCGCCGATCGGCGAGAGGAACAGGCCAGGTGCTGCGCGATAGGGCGGGTCGCCGTCGGCCTTGGTCAGCTTGACCCGCAGGGCCATGTTCTGGCCCTTCATGATCAGCAGATTGTTCTGCTTGTCGAAGGCCGCACCGCCCCAGTTGCCGCCGCCGAAGGGAAAAATGATCGAGCCGCGCTCGCTCGGCGGCGTGTAATGGCCCTCGTAGCGCATCTCGCGGAACCGCGCCTTGCACCACGCGCGATCAAAAGGGGTCAGCCCCCACATGTCGTCCTCGGTCAGCGTCTGGCGCGAGAACGGCTCGGGCAATACGGGAAAGCGCTGCGTGGCGGCGCTTTTTTCACCCGGCAGGTCGGACTGCGGCACGGGTTTGTCCTCGACCGGGAAGATCGGCTGGCCGGTCTCGCGGTCCAGCACGAAGGCGCGGCCGATTTTGGACTGCTGAATCGCCACGTCGCGTTGTTGGCCGTCCTTGGTGATGGTCACCAACAATGGGTGCCCCGGCACGTCATGATCGAACAGGTCGTGGTCGATGATCTGATAGCTCCACACCGGCTGACCCGTTTTCGCTGACAGGGCCACCGTGGCGTCGGACAAGGGAATGTCAAAGGTGCGGTTGGCGCCGTAGAAGTCCGGCGACGGGCTGGTGGTCGGCACGAACACCAAACCGCGCGCCGGATCGGCGCTCATCGTCGACCAAACGTTTGCAGCGCCCGTGTCGTGCGCATGCTCGCGTGGGATGGGGTCGAACTCCCATTTCAGTTCGCCGGACCGCACATCAAAGCCGCGCACGATGCCGTTGTTGCCGTCGCTGATGGAATCACGCCCCGCCTGCGATGCAACGACGATGTCGCCGATGACCAAAGGCCCGGACGTCATGCCGCGGGACATATCGTTGGTGCCGTAGGCCTCGAAGTCCCAGTGCGTCACATAGCCGGGATGGCCCTTGGCGGCGCCGAAGTCCGCGCATGTTGCTCCGCTGTCGGCGTCGATGGCGTAAACCTTGCCGTCGATGTCGCCCTTGAAAATGCGCTTCTCGCAGGCAGCGCCAGACTTGGGGTCGGTGGCCTGCCAATAGGCGACGCTACGGCAGATGCCCGCCTTGCGTGGTTGATCGCTCAGCGGTTCCGCGCCGGCATGAGGATCAAACACCCAGCGCTCTTTGCCCGTCGCCGGGTCCAGAGCGAAGACACGGTTGAACGGCGTGCAGTAGTACAGCGTCTCGTTGATGTGGATCGGCACGGCCTCCAATGCCGTGGCCCCCGTGACGCTGCCGCGTTTGGACACGTCGCCCGAACGGTGTGTCCAGGCGGGTTTCAGCTTGGCGACGTTCTCGTGGGTGATCTGCCTCAGCGGCGAATATTGGCTTCCGCCGGGATCGTTGCCGAAGGCGGGCCAATCGCCCGACTGCGCCGCCGCCATGCCCGACACGGACACGCCAACAGCCGCCGCCGCCACGGCACACGGGCCGAACTTGAGCATTCCCCCTCCACGCACAAACCGCACGCAGCATGGCATAATCAAGGGCGGAATCAGCGCCTAAATTGGTCTATGATAAGCCATGCCCGTTGGGCGGAACGCGTTTGGCAGAGGCTTGCGGGTCGGACCATCGCGCGCCAGAGTTTCGTCAACGAATCGGAGGATTGTCCATGCCAACAACGATCTCACGCCGTACGATCATGACGCGCACAGCCCAACTTTCAGCCCTGGGCGCGGCTGGTTGGGCTTTAAGCAGCTGCGGCGAGGGCGAGAACAAAGTGGTCTGCGCCGGCCCGAACAACCTGACCATGGCCGAGAACAGCCTGCGTAAGGCCAGCAAATATGTGGAAGAAGCGCCCGACGCGGCCAAGAACTGCCTGGGCTGCGGTTTCTTTCAGGCCGATCCGGCCAACGCCACCTGCGGCAAGTGCGAAATCTTCATCGGCCCCGTGAATGCGCGCGGTCACTGCGACTCTTGGGCGGCCAAGACCGCTTAGCGTTGTTTGGCCACCTGCGCTTCGGTGACGGGACCGCCGCGGTTGCCGAAGCTGGCGCGCACGTACGTCGCGATCAGCGCCACATCGTCGTCGTCGAGGTCGTTGCCGAAGGCCTTCATGCTCTTCCACGCCTTGGGCGGCACGGGGGTCAGCACCTGTCCGCCGTAGAGGATCAGATTGATCAGCGAGGCCGGATCGGGCGCTTGAGCAATCGCGCTGCCAACCAGCGGCGCACCCAACTCCGAGCCCGGGGTCGCGCCCATGCCCGTCGGCAGGTGGCACGTTCCGCAGTGGATGGTGTACTGGGTCTCGCCCGCGCGCATCGTCTTGTCGTCGGGCGTATGCTTCGGGCTGCGTTCGATGGCGGGCAAGGCCTTGAGGTAAACCGCCATGGCGCGGGCGTCGTCGTCGGTGAGGTATTGCGTGCTGTTGCCGACCACTTCGTTCATGGGTCCGAAGCTGGCGCCGCGGTTGCTGTGCCCGGTCTTCAGGTACGCGACCAGATCATCCGCCGTCCAGGCCTTCAGGCCGCTGTCGGCCGAGGTGAGGTTGACCGCCGACCACGGCCGCACCGCGCCGCCTGGAACTTTGTCCTGATAGACCCCACCGGAAAGTGCTTGGTCTTTCTGTTCCCCGCCTAAAAAGTTGCGCGGCGTGTGGCATGCGCCGCAGTGGCCCAGGCCCTCCACCAGATACGCGCCGCGATTCCATTCAGCCGACTGCTTGGCATCCGTCACGAAACGCCCCGGCTCGAAGAACAGCGTGTTCCACACCGACATGAGGCTGCGTTGATTGAATGGAAAGCCCATCTCGTTGGCGGGCGGCGCATAAGACGAAGCCGGGATGGTCTTGATGTAGGCAAACAACTCGGCCATGTCCTCGTCGGTGATCAACGTGAAGGCCGTGTAGGGGAACGCCGGATAAAGGTGCTCGCCGTCCGCGCCGATGCCCTCGCGCATGGCGCGGGTGAACTGTTCGGCCGTCCAGCCGCCGATGCCCGCCTTGGGATCGGAGGTGATGTTGGTGGCGTAGATGGTGCCGAAATCGGTCTTGAACGCCACGCCGCCGGCGAAGGGCTCGCCGCCTTCGCGCGTGTGACAACTCACGCAGTTGCCCGCCGCCGCCAGGTATTTGCCCCGCGCCAGCGGGTCGGGTGCAGCCTCGGCGGCCGCAGCCGGTTCTGCGGGGGCGTCCTGCGCCTGAACGGGGCTCAAGGCCAACAAGGTCAGCAGCGGCAGGGCGAGGTGGTAGGCGGAAGGCGTCATGGGGCGGGCGTCCGTCGTTGATTTGAGTTAGGGGCTTGAAATCAGGGGCATTTTAGCGATCTGGTTGAAAGACGCCACAACGCCTTGTCGAACTGCCCGCCATGCAAACTCCGCTCACGGGCGGCGTGGCTGCGCCCCGGCGTTGATCTAGACTTTCATCATCAATCATCAAGGGGGCTTTCATGTTGATCCGCGCCTTGGCCTTAACCATCGGCGTGCTGTTGGCCGGCGGAGCGCAGGCCCAGCCCAGCAACATCATCTTCGGCAAGGACGTACCTACCGTGCCCATGGCCGAATGGGAGATCGTGCAAAAAGGCGCCGCCGAGCAGACCGGCGAGCGCATCCTGATCGCGGCGGGTCCGGCCGAAATCGCGCGCGCGCCTAAAGACGCCGTGACGTACGACTCCCAGACGTTCAGGTTCCCCACCGGCACGATCCGCGTTCTGAACTTCACGAAAAAGAACGGCGGCGTGCTGCACCAGATCACCAGCGAAACGCAAATCTACGTCGTGAAGGGCTCAGCCGTGGTGGGCGTGCGCGGCGCACCCACCGAGATCCGAGCGGGGGACGTGGTCAACCTGCCCAGCGGCGTGCTGCGCAGCCGCAAGGGCAAGGCGGAAGACACCATGATTTTGGCATTCACCACGGCGAGCACCAAGCCGGATGCAACGGCAACTTTGGTGCGCGGCAAGGATACGCCCATCACGCCCTTGGCCGATGGACCTAAGTCCGGCACCGAGGCCGCCAAGGTATCCGTCCAGCGCTATGTGTTCGACGGCAACTCGATCCGCGTGGCGCGGTTGACCGGCAAGGGCAAGACTTCCCCGGCCACGCCCGCCACCGACGTGCTGATCTACCTGACCAAGGGCCGCATGCAGATTACCGTGGGCGATGAGGTGAAAGACGTCGCCGCCGGCGACGCGCTGCGCGAAGAAGCGGGCAAGATCACATACTGGGACGTCTACGAGGACTCTGAGTTCCTCGCCACCAATGCCGTCGTCTTGAAACCCAAGCCGTGAGCCAGGAGTTTTGCCCATGAAACTGAAAATGAAGATGTTCGGCATGGACGCCAACAAGCGTTCGGCCTGGGATACGGTGGAAATTCCCTTCAAGGACATTACGCCGCTGCATGCCGAAACCGCCAAGCAGGACGGCGCATATTGGGGCATCTCGATCAACCAGCCGGGCGAGCCCATCGGCGGGGGACCTGAGGAAATGCACCTGACCAACCAGCCGCGCATCGTCTGGGCGATGTCGGGCCATCTCGACAACACGCTGCAAAGCGGCGAGGTGCGCCGCTCGGCCACGGGCGAGGGCGTTTACGTCACGGGCCCGTCGCTGCATCACTCGTCCTTCGCCAAGTCGCGCGAGCCGGTGATCACGCTGAGCCTGACGTTCCCGGGCACGGATAAATACGAGTTCAAGGTCTAGGGGCGCGGGTCATGAAGTTCGTCAACATCGACGTCGACGCCCACGGGCACTCGTATTTTAAGGACGTGGACCTGCCGCAAACCGGCACGGCGCAGCGCGTCTCATCGAAAAATCAGGACGTGCTGTACTGGCAGATGTCGATCTCGCAGCCGGGGCATTTCATCGACTTCAAGACCGCGGGCGACTTGAAGTTCGTCGCCGTGTTCTCCGGCCAGATGGACATCACCGTCAGCAACGGCGAAACGCGCCACTTCGTGCGCGGCGACATGCTGACGATGTGGGACACCAGCGGGCAGGGGCACATGACCCGGTTCGTCGGCCTTGAACCGTGCCACGTGTTGCACATCGCGCTGAAGGATAAGGGCGAATTCAAGTAGGCGCGTTCAACTCAGGCGCGTTCACGTTGCCGTTTCGCCGCGCAACGACTCGCTGATTTTGCGGCACTTCCAGATTGTCATGGCGCGTCGAGGCTGCGCTGTGCGGGCATAGGCGTCACATCTGCGCCTGATAATACCCTTATTAGTTGAATTTGTTGAATAGTCAGAAAGCCGGACAATATCGGCTCACTATTAGTTCGGCTCAGAATCATTTCGCCTCGCCACGGCACTTAACACATTCTTGATGGAAAAAGCGCGATAAATCAACTTATTACAGCCAGTTCCAGCCCATACTTTTGCTCAAGCCGGGCTGTGACAGAGCTGTGAAATAGTGGGGGCGTCTACATCTTTTAGGCGCAAATCCTAAACCAGCCGCGGGTGAACTGACGCATCATGCCGTTGTCGGCCACCGACATCGCCAATCTATCGCTCACGCAGGTCACTGCGTTGACCACGACCGAAATTGCCTCGTTCGCCACGACGCAATTCGTCGGCTTTTGGTCGACGCAGATCGCGGTGTTTTCCAATGCGCAAATCGCCGCGGTGAACACCGTCGCGGTGGGCGGCATCAACACCGTGCAGATCGGCGGGCTGACGACCACGCTGGTGGGCGCGCTGACGACCCAGCAGATCCCCGCGTTGCAGCCCGGCGTGCTGGGTGCGTTGACCACGACGCAGGTGACCGGTCTGCAAACCACCGACATCGCCGTCATCACCACCACGCAGCTCGGCGGCATGACCGCGGCGCAACTCGGCGCGCTGACGACGACGCAGATCAACAATTTCAGCAACACCAACTTCGCGCACCTGACGACGGCCCAGGTGAGCGGCCTGACGACGGTTCAGGTGGGCGGCCTGACCACCACGAAATTCGGCGCGCTGACGACGGCGCAGATCGGCGGCTTGACCACCTCGCAAGTAGGCGCGCTCAGCACCACCAACGTCGCGGCGCTCACCACGATCCAACTGCGCGGGCTGACCTCGACGCAGGTCGGCGCGTTCACGACCACGCAGGTCAAGTCCATCAGCACCACCAACATCGTCAACATCACCACCGTGCAGTTGGGCGGCTTCACCTCGACGCAGCTCGGCAACCTGACGACGACGCAGATCGCCATTTTCGGCACGGTCAACGTCGGCTCGCTGACGAATGCGCAAATTTCGGGCCTGACCTCGACACAGATCGGCACGTGGGTGACCACGCAGATCACGGCGTTGACCACCGGCCAGCTGGGAAGCTTGAGTACGACCCAGGTGAAGGGCTTCCAGACCAGCGACATCGCCGTGCTGACCACGGCACAGTTGACCGGGTTCTCGTCAACGCAGCTCGGCGCGCTGACCACGACGCAGCTCAATGCCTTCACCAAC